>LAHS01005330.1_pt1 | contig 24488 bp, 19 predicted proteins | sample 329651 | NCBI WGS metagenome assembly LAHS01 (sample SAMN03275699, study PRJNA271635) | activated sludge metagenome | isolation source: sample C-1 Sludge from hydrolytic chamber (first chamber) of Anaerobic... | reverse complement strand
GTATTAAAATTCAATTTCTCCAATTTCTTCATTTTGTATTTAAAAGTATTATTGTTGTTTATTGGAAAATCTTTAAATTGGGTTATAAGTAATTCTAAGTCGGAATTTTCTTGAATAATTTTATCAGCTGTTTCTATTTTATCCTTTAACCAAATATCATCTTGATCCGAAAGAAAAATATAATTGCCAGTTGTGTAACAAACAGCTTTTATAAAATTCTGAGCATATCCAAGTCGTTCTTTATTATAATATACAGAAATTCTACTATCAAGTTTTTTATATTCCTCAAGAATTAATTTAGTTTTATCTGTTGAGCAATCATCACAAATAACAAGCTCAAAATCGCAATATGACTGATTCAGAATAGAATCAAGCTGCTCTCTAAGAAATTTTTCACCATTAAAAGTAGTCATTGCTATTGAGTAAGTCATTTTTCACCTTGTATTAAATGTCGATATGCAGCGACAGCTTTAAACCAAATTATCAAATTGTGTAATCCTCTTTTATCCAACAGGCAATATTCTATAAAAACAATTCTCATCTTCTTGCGATAAGAACATTTTGAAGCATAAAGATGGTAAGTATGTATAATATAATAATTATTCCTTACGAAATGAAAAAAACGAAAATCACTTCCAATAAAGACACACCGAGGAAAAAATGTTTTATGAGGGTTTCCTATAATTTGATTTAGCGTATTAGTATTTATTTTTAAAATTCTATATCCATGTTCAAGTATCTTAAAACAAAAATCGGTATCAACCTCATCAATAAATAATTTTTCATCGAACCCACCAATCTCTTTCCAAACGGATGTTTTAATCAGATTTCCACTTGTTATTCCTGTATAAACATATTCCTCATCTGATAAAGAGATATTTTTTTCAGGCACAACGCGGAGTTTTATATTACTCCACGTTGATCGAACAACAGGAAGATTCAGTCTCGGCATATAACTCACTATTTCAGAATCAACGCTAAGATGATCTTCTATATTTTTTAAGTATAATCGAATTTGTGTTGAATCCCATACAGAATCTTGATCAATAGTCATGACCCATTCGAACCCTGCTTTATATGCAGCATTCATTCCAATATTTAGAGCATATGCTATTCCCATGTTTCGAAAAAGAGGAATATAAACCGCATTAGGAATTATTCTTGAAAGTTTAGAGTTATCAGTACTACTATTATCAACAATAAATACTTTTCCACAATATTTAGAATAAGACAAAATATTGTCCACTGCCTTTAATTTATGTTGAAGTTTTTCAGGATTAAACCAAACAACTACTGATGCAATTTTCATAAAGGACATTCCTTATATTTACATACATACATTTTTGATTTATGTTTTTTCACAAAAATGTCATACAGCAAAATAATGAAAATTACATCGTATATAAGTTCCGATGATAGGACTGATGAAAAAAAAGTTTCTGCAATACCAAACATAACTACAGACTGAAATAAATCCGCATACAAAATTATCGCAACAGAACGTTTATTTTGTATCCCATAGAAAAAAAATGAGAAAAAAATACCATCAAATAACATAAAAAAGATGAGACCTATTAATCCAAATTCTTCAAAATACGTTCTCACAACAGTATAAACATTACCACCATATTTACCAAAATAAGTGAAATCATAAAACTTTGAAACAGAAGAAGTATCATAACCAAATTTGCTCAAGATATTATATAAGAATCTAAATGTCTGTCCCCCGTATACAGAATTAACAGGTTTGACAGTTAAAAGGAAACGATCCAACGATGGTATTGATAAACCAATATAGGATGATATTATGTCAAATGAATTAGCTTTAGAATCAACACCTCTTAAGAGTCCAAAAACTGTAAAAAGGACGAGAAAAAATAAAATAAATATAATTCCAAATTTCGCAATTTTTAATGACGAAGTAGTATTCCATTGATTTTTTTGTAAATAAAATATACCAGTTACAATAATAACTACAGTAAATAAATTAATAAAAAGAATTCTTGAAGTACTCAAAACTATAAACATTGCATAAATCAGAATTGGAATAATCAGTACCCATTTTCTTCTCTTAAAAAAAACAACGTTATATATATAAATATATAAAAAGACATAAGCAACTGCCCTTGCAAAGATAAGCGAATAATTCGCTAAACGATCGCGAGAGACTGTATTTTCTGCAGAAATCAATCCATTTCTTACATAAAGAAGCATTAAAGCGCCAGATCCTCGATGATAACCATTTTTAATAGCAAGAAGCTCAGTTTGTTTATAATAATGAAACAATAAAAACAGTAATAAAAAACTTATAAAAAATATGTGGCTAGTAGATATATAAATATAAGAAGTTTCCTTTTTAAGCTTATTTATTTTTTTACCATGACAAAAAAATAAATAAGCTATATATTCTCCTATCGCAAAAAAAATTAAAGAAATTATTATTAACAAAACTGTTATTTCAGACAACTCAAATTTCCACTTATTTACATTGATAAGCGCAAAAAAAGTACTAATTAAAAACATTCCAGTCGCAATAACGCTGGGAGAAAGAATATTACCTCCAAAACTAATAAAAAAAATTATAAATAATAATAATAAATAAAGGAAAAGTATATATATCATATTTTCATCTTATCTTTTTTATAAATAATATTTTTAATTATTTTTTCTTGAAGTAAAAATAATATCGTAAAGTAAATAACCGCAGCACTTATGAAGCAAATACTACTTCTGAGTAATAATGATGATAATGATGACAATGATTTATGTAATATATTTATACAAAGCAACATTGCAATACCTGCAATAAGATATTTTAATGTATTCCAACTTATCAAATCTGTTTCACAAAGATCATTCCATGCAAACACACTCTGAATAGCAAGTCCTACAGATTCAGCAATGAGTGTTCCTATAATAGCCCCATTTTGCGCAAAACGAGGTATGAGTAATGAATTTGATATTGCATTCACTACGGCCGCAACCGATACTGCTACGGTATATTTCCATTCTTCTCTTCTTGGATATAATACCTGTAATCCAGTAAAATTTGCTAAACCAACAATAATTACTATCGGTGATAATATTTTTATACTCACAATGGCATCTAAATAATTTTTACCAGCAAATAATTCTATAATATCCGAAGCAAGCGCGTTTATTCCAAAACAGCACGGAATCGCAAGAATTAATATGTAATTAAGTGAAACATTTAAATATCTTCTATATGTAGATAGATCGCCTGCATTGAGACTGTTTTCTATACGAGGTATCATAACAGTGCTTAATGCTGTGACAAGGGTTATTACAATTCGCACAAATTTATTAGCTGTTGTATATAATCCTACAGCCCTGTCTCCAGACATAAAACCGACCATAGTCACATCAAGTTGTGTATATATGTTAATTGCAATTATTGACCCAAAAATTATTAAAATAGGTTTTATATGTTTTTTGACATTTAATTGTACTAATGGTAAACAAATAATATACTTCCGCAAATGAATGACATTAAAAATCGTTGAAATGCTATTCATACCCACAATAATAATTGCATAGATATAATATTGTGACGTTTCTTTAACAAAACAAAAGATACTTATAATTTGCAATATTTTAACAATTATGTATCTTACTGTAATATATAATTGATCTTCTATCCCGATATAAAACCACTCATAACTAAAATCAGATAAAATAACAGTTGGCGCAACAATGCAAAATAATAGATGTTCTTCATTAAATTTCGGAATATACCAGAGTAATACAAAATAAATTATATATCCCACACATATTGTTGTGAATAGTATTAAGGTTAGCTCCCAAACTGTTTTCGAACGATTCACAACATTATCACGATTACGAGCTATTTCTCGTATTCCATAAATTGGAATGCCAAAACTAGTAAATAAAACAAAATATGAAATTATTGAATTTGCAAATTCAACTTTTCCGAGTCCAATAGGTCCTAAAACTCTAGTGACATACGGAAAAATAATCACCGGTACAACAAAATTTAATACAGTCCGTATCGTATTGAGGCAAAAATTAAATTTTATACTATGTATTTGTAGTTTTTTATCAGCCACTTTTAATTTATCCATTTTGCATTAAGTTCTTCTCTTCTTCCTGCCATCACATACACGCTCACGCATCCCTGCGCCTGCAGTGCTTCCGCAGCCGCCTGATCCGCTTGTTCTCCCACAATGCCAAACGTATGATCTGGCAGCGGGACTAATCCACTCTGCTTCACCGCGGAAAACGCAAGCCCCGCATGGCTGCACGCCCATTCGATGATGAACGCAATGTCGCTTGCACCGTACAGAACTACCTGCGTACAACCGGCTTCTTTTGCCTGCTGGATGCGCGCTTCTATGGCCGTGCGGTATTCCTGCATCTCGGCAAACGTGCGCTGCATAAAGCGGCAGCTCCGTTTTGCAAGCGCATTCATCCCCGCCGGCGTCAGCGCGTACCTGATAGTACGCAGTGAAAGTTTCTGCATCATCACCCATCCTTTGGCCGCAAACCGGCGGAGCACGGCGTTCGTCATGCCGAGCGACATGCCGCTTTTTGCGGCTATATCGCGCTGGGTCGAGTCAGGAGATGTCTGCAGTGTTTTGTTTACGGAATAAAGAAAGTCCGTGTCGGTAAGGGTTGTCATAAAATATGTATATATAGAAAACAAAAAATTTAAAAAGGAATTCATTTCTGCCGGAAGGCAGAATTTGTCCAAAAAGGTGTGAGGAAGGAAACCGGGGCAAAGATGCGCCGCCGCCGAAACAGGCTGGGCACTCTCTCCGGTACTGTTCAAACTGTGAACACTATATCATGGGAATTGTCATTAATACAAGAGAATTTAAAGAAATTCGGTAAAAAGATGTGCAGAAGTTGAAAATCGTTGCCTATACATATGTTGTAACATTCTTGTTGTTCCGCTCACGACAAATCTCCTGCTTGCGGAAGCGTAAAGCTCGCAGCACGTTTTTAACAAGCCTTTCTATCCTGTTTACTAATTTAATCCCGACAAATCCACCTGATAAATCATATTTTGAGCGCTGACTGTTTTTCGTTCAAGAAACATTGCCATATACAAGGGCAGATAAAGATTTCTGCCATTTTTTTCAACATTGCCCTTGCAAAAAATAAGGGCATCCTGCAGCGGCCATTTCGCTGAATTCATCACATTATCAAGAGCCGTGTGTTTTTTATAATCGTTTCCACTTTTGATTTCTACAGGAATAATTCCCTTTTCATTCTGCAAAAGAAAATCCAGTTCACCCATTGAACGGCGGTTAAAAAATCGGAGAGAAAATAAGTGACTTGCAAATTCCTGGGCAAAAAGGTTTTCAAGAACACTTCCAATGTTTGCAGAAAGGTCTCCTTTAAGAATCTGAAACTGAACATCTTCCATTCCGGCTGCACATAAAAGTCCGGTGTCATTCATATACAATTTTAAAAGACTTGCCTGTTCATTCAGTTTTAATGGAGCAGCCGGTTCTGAAACATTAAAACAAGGCAGCGCTACTCCAGCATCTGTAAGCCAGTTAAAATTATCCTTGTATTCACGGTAACGGGCTTCTTTTTTTAAGTCAGCAATCACAAAGCGCCGGTTCTTGGAACTTAATTCAGAAGGAATAAGATCAAAGATTTTCATAATGCTTTCACGGTCTTTTTCTTCAGCGTATTGTGAAATATCCTGACGGTACTGCCTTATAATGTCGTTCTGCATCCGTATAACAGCCGCTATGTCATGATTTGAGACATAGTTCTGAACTACAGCCGGCATTCCGCCTACAACAAGATAAGTCCAAAAAAGTTTGTTCAAAGTATCGTGAATCACAGGGTCTACAGAAGTCTGATTTTTATATGAAAACTCAAGGCTGGAAATGATTTTGTCTGTAACTCCGTTTGCCTTAAAATATTCCCTGATATTCATGGGAAACATTCTGAGCTCAGTTACATAGCCCACAGGAACAGACGGAATCTTCTTGAGTTTTATCCCTAGAAGAGAACCCGACATAACATAACGGAAACGGCCGTCATCAACAAGAAATTTTATAGCGGCATGAGCCCGCGGACATTCCTGGATTTCATCAAGAAAAACCAGAGTCTTTCCAGGCACAAGTTCTGTATGAGTAAAAGCCGTAATTCTGGAAATCAAAGTGTCTGGATTAAAAGTGTCAGAAAATATTTCTTTAGCTTCTTCCTGGGTGACGAAATTAATTTCCACAAAAATTTGAAAATTTTCTTTTGCAAATTCCCTAATTAAAGTAGTTTTACCTGTCTGTCTGGCTCCTTCCACCAAAAGCGCTGTTTTTTCAGAAGATTCCAGCCAGTTCTTGAATTGACTCTTTATTTCGCGTTCCAGCATATTTGCAAAACCTCACGTTATGTAAAATCTTACACTATCGATTTTACACCTTTCGTATCACGTTTTGCAAGTATCGTCAGTGTGAATTTTACACGTTTTGTAACATGGAGTATATTGGTTAAATCGGCTACACTAAACTAGGCAGTTATCAATACAAGGGAATTTAAAGAAATTCGGTAAAAAGATGATATACTCTGTACTATATGAAAATCATTGACTCAATGCTCATCAGCAAAAGCGTAAAGCTCGACCGCAGCCCTGACGGGCCGCTTACCATAACGATCGCGCGCAACAACATGATGCCGCAGGTAGTACCGGCAGGCTCCCCCGCCAACGCGTTCATCACCATTGATCTCTCGGTGAGCCAGAACAAGGACGGCGCAGTAACGCACATCGGCGACGTTTCCGTTAAGTACATGCTGCTTGCGGACCTTGAGGGCGACCTGTACGAAATACAAAGCTGCGCGGAGAATATTTTCGCGCTCTCAAAGGTGCTGTTCTTCCACACAATAAACAGCCTGCTCTGCGATGTGCGTCTGCCTCCAATCAGCATCGCGCAGCTGGACACGTCGCGGGGTTAAGCCAGACACCGCTATACTTTCTGCAAGAAACAGGTATTAAACCACTCGGGAACATTATCACTCAATATTGTAACTTTTTTCCCATTCGTCTCTGCAAAATTCTGAAACGAAATACCAGAGACCGATTTTGAGTTATCAAATATGAATGATTTATCAGAGAGCTTTACAGCATCATAAAAATTATCAAGTGTTTTGCTATAACGGGATTCTATTTTTTCTTTGGGAACACCATGCCCGCCTTGCTGAACTCTGTTTTGTACGCGATCAATATTAATAAGTGCGTTCTCGGTAGATACAAAATAAAGATACACCTTAAATCCTTTTTCTCTAGCTTTTTTCATAAAATCAAGTTTTGAAGGATGTGAAAAAACTGTCTCACAAGAAAATGAAGAATCAGAATCAAGCATTTTTTCTCGTAAAAAATCCGCAATTGAAGCAGCTACATATGAAATATTTTCTTTAGGACCAGACCATCTGAAACATTTATTAGTTATTTCTAATTGTTTTTTTATCCGTTCCAAATCAATATATGGCAAAAAAGATGAATGCGAAAAATAGAAAATAAAATCATCCATCGAAATATTTATCGGCCAATTTAACACACTAAAACCAGATTCAGGCAATGCCTTTGCTATATCGTCCGCATTTATATAATAGTAAGGATTAAAATAATGCTGAGATATAAGATATGAATATAAGGATGTTTTACCAGATCCATTAGGACCTGCAAATATTCGAAGTCGCTTTATCATTCAATTATTTTATGATGAATTTACGAACTCTTACAGGAACAGACTGCACATGCCCAAGAGATTCTCTTTCTCCATTGGGATATTCTCTGATAATCTCGTTCCCTTGCACAGAAGTAATAGGCAGTTTTGCTTTCTTAGCAGATGCAACGGCAAGTGCTCCCGCCTGCGAAAAAAGCTGCTGACGAGCCTTACGAGACCCTTTGCTTTCCGTAACAATTGAATTAATTTTATTTCTTCCCATGCATTAAATATACTATCTTTTTCTCATGGCAACAACTCCCCGTTTATGATATACCATTCGCAATGAGTACATCATCCGCCTCCACGGAGGCAACGTCCGGAGCACAGCCCAGGACTACACTTAATTCTTCCATTACTTCCGGTTCCATCTGGAAAGGTCTTCTCTCTTTCTTTTTTCCGATTCTGCTCGGCACGTTTTTCCAGCAGCTGTACAACACTGTTGACGCTGTTGTCGTGGGGCGGTTCGTGGGCAAGGAAGCGCTTGCTGCTGTTGGCGGCGGCACGGCTGTGTACGTAAACCTGCTTGTGGGGTTCTTTGTCGGCCTTTCTTCCGGCGCGTCTGTGATTATCTCGCAGTTTTACGGGGCGCAGAAAAACCGCGAAGTTAGCCGCTCGGTGCACACTGCGCTTGTCCTTGCTTTTGCAGGCGGGCTGTTTATGGCTGCGGCGGGAGCTGCGGCAAGCTGGTGGATTCTCGTTGTTACCGGTACGCCAAAGGAGATTCTCGGTCTTTCGCTTACATATCTCCGCATTTTCTTTGCGGGCATGGTTCCGATGTTCGTATACAACATGGGCGCCGGAATTCTCCGTGCCGTGGGCGACTCGAAGCGTCCGCTCTTTATTCTGATTGCAGGCTGCGTTACAAATATTATTCTCGATGTGTCATTCGTCGTCGTATTCCACTGGGGCGTTGCGGGCGTTGCATGGGCTACTGTTGCAAGCGAGCTTGAAAGCATGATTGCCGTCCTCGTTATTCTTGCTCGCACGCATGACTCTTATAAATTCGAGTGGCACAGTCTTGCTGTTACTCCTCATATTCTGCGCTCGATGATACGCGTCGGTCTTCCTGCCGGCGTGCAGTCGACAATGTACGGGCTTTCGAACATCATCATTCAGGCGAGCATAAACTCGTTCGGAACAAACAGCGTGGCAGCGTGGGCTGCGTACAGCAAGATTGACGCTGTGTTCTGGATGATGATAAGCGCGCTCGGTCTTGCGGTTACGACATTCAGCGGCCAGAACTACGGCGCGGGCAAGTACGACCGCGTGCGCAAGAGCATGTGGGAGTCGCTCGGTCTCTCTGTGGGCCTTACAATTTTCTGCTGCCTGCTTTTCTGGTTCACCGGCAGATTCATATTCCTTCTCTTTACGACCGACGAAGAAGTAATCGCCGAAGGCATGAGGATTCTGCACTTCCTCGTACCTGTGTGGATTACGTATATTTCAATCGAGATTCTTTCTGGCACAATCCGCGGCACAGGAGATTCTTTTATTCCGATGATTATGACGCTCGTAGGAGTCTGCGTGCTCCGCGTCGTCTGGATTTTTACAGCCGTTCCGCGCTGGCACGACATTCTCACCGTCATGGCAAGCTACCCGATTACATGGACAGTCACGTCTGTTATGTTCTGGATTTACTACGCAACGGGACGCTGGATGAAGAAGAGATAAAATTTGCGCTTTTGACTAAGTGACCCTATTATAGAAGTGATTTTACAAAGTCTCTCCGGGGGTTACGCATGGCAAAACAGACGCTTAAGTCTCAGACGCTGCTCTTTTCGGTCTTCTTTTTCCTGACTATTACTGCCGTTTCGGTCGCCACGTGCTCAGCATCTGCACGCCGCTCTTTTAAAAATGAAGCCGGCAATTCACTCGAACGTCTTGCAAGTCTTAAAGCGCTCCAGTTCCAGTCAAATCTTAACAGCGAAATCACGCTTGTTCTCCACATGTGCCGGTCCCCAGTGATTAAAGAAGCTATGCGCAATCCGAATGACAAGGCGGCTTTTGCGGCTGCGCTCCGTGAATTCAATGCGTATCAGAATTCGTTCCTGGGCAAAAATGTGTTCTGGGTTTCCGCGGCAGACCTTCGCTTCTATTCAGACATGAAATACTCGTACACGATAAACCCGGACAATCCGAACGACTACTGGTACAAGATGACAATGTTCGAGACTGATGTCTACAACTTCAATATCAACTACAACCCTGAGCTTAAAAAGACAATGCTCTGGCTCAACGCTGTTATCCGAGAGGACGACAACGGCACATACTCTGACGGCACAAAGCCGCCGGCAATCGCAATGGCAGGAACGGGCATACCGCTCACGGGTTTCATCGACCAGATGTACAATGGTCTCGACAGCTCTGTGGCGATGTATCTTTACAACGACAAGCTCGAAATCACGGGAGCAGCAGACAAGGATATTCTCGACAAAAAAGAGAAGATTACAAAAATGTTCCCTGAGCTTTCGCAGGCAAAGCCGTCTGATAAAATCCAACATCTGAGCACAAAGAAAGGCGAGTATGTTCTGCAGCCGGTCTCTTCCATCGGCTGGACGATTGTGCTGTTCACGCCCTACTCTCCGCTCGTGATGTTCAGCTGGAGCAATCTGTATCTGCCTCTCATACTGATTGGCGCTACATTATTAATTATTATTATTTTTGATATTTTCATTTTCCGTATTCTGCGCACGATGACTTCTGTTATTGCAAAGACAGAGGAGGAAGCGCAGGCTCAGCTTGAGTTCATCGAGGAAGTTTCGCAGACGATGCAGGAGAACGTCGCTTCCCTCGATTCATTCGGAACGCTCATGTCGAATCAGATTGAGCAGATGAACGAATGCGTCCAGATGACTAGTGACCTTACCGAAAAGCAGATTGAGCTCGACAAGCTCCGCAGCTCAAGCATGAGAAGCACAACTGACCTCAACTCAAGCTCGAAAAAAGGAACAGAGCACCTTTCTACGATGACAGAAAAAATCGCGCAGCTTTCCGAAGCGGCAAAAAAACTCACAGACGCGAACGCGCTCATTTCGGGAATCACCGAACGCACGAATCTTCTGGCAATGAACGCGTCTATTGAAGCGTCTCATGCAGGCGCGCAGGGCGCAGGTTTTGCCGTGGTTGCGAAGGAAATACGGGCGCTTGCAGAAAAGAGCCGCGACAGACAGAAAGAAGTTGTTGATTCAGTGAACAAGATGACAGAAATGGTCAGCTCGATTGTGGAATACACAAAGACAGCGAAATCATCGTTCGACGAAATCGGAACGAATACGGCAAGTGTTCAGGAAAACTTTGGAACCATGAGCCGCAACCTTGAGGACGAGGGAGCAATGGGAAAAACAATCAGCACAAACCTTTCCGCACTCACCGCAGGAGTAAGCATGCTGAGCGAGCAGTTTGCGTCGATGCGCAGCGAAAACAGCGCGCTTGCCGCGGAAGTAGAACGCGCGTCCGAAGGCTCACAGGAACTTGTTCAGACAGCAGAGGCAAGCCTCGCCGCAACGGGCATGGGCGTTACGAAGAAGAAATAGTCTTCCGTTGTACTAAATGTCTTAAATCTATATAATGTTCTCATCATTTATCTATTATAGAGGCTTTTTTATGTCATATCCGTTTAACGAGATTGAGCCTAAATGGCAGAAATACTGGTCAGACAACAAGACGTTCAAGGCGACTGAGGATCCTTCTGTTCCTGAAAACAAGCGCGCCTATATTCTCGATATGTTCCCGTATCCGAGCGGAGCTGGCCTCCATGTTGGTCATCCCGAAGGATACACTGCAACCGATATTTACAGCCGCTATCTGCGCATGAACGGATTCAATGTGCTTCATCCGATGGGATATGACGCGTTCGGCCTCCCCGCAGAAAACTATGCTATCAAGACGGGAACGCACCCGAGCAAGACGACGTTCGAAAACATCAATCACTTTACCGAGCAGATTAAAGCGCTCGGCTTTTCATACGACTGGGACCGCTGCGTAATCACCTGCAACGCTGACTACTACAAGTGGACTCAGTGGATTTTCCTGCAGCTCTACAAAAAAGGACTCGCGTACGAGACAGACACACCTATCAACTGGTGCCCGAGCTGCCTTACCGGTTTGGCAAACGAGGAAGTAAAGGAAGGAAAGTGCGAGCGCTGCGGAGCGACTGTTACGCACAAAACAATCCGCCAGTGGATTCTCAAAATCACTGCGTATGCTGACCGTCTGCTTGAAGACCTGGACACGCTCGACTGGCCGGAGTCTGTTAAGCTCATGCAGAAAAACTGGATCGGCCGTTCAGAAGGCGGCGAAGTCAATTTCGTTATCGCAGACAAAAACGGAAAGCCGACAGCTGACAAGCTCACTGTCTACACTACCCGCGCAGACACGCTTTACGGCGCTACATACATGGTCATTGCGCCGGAGCACAAGCTCGTATCACGTCTTACTACTCCTGAGCAGAAAGCTGCCGTCGACAAGTATGTTGACGACGCCGCAAAGAAGTCTGACCTTGAGCGCACCGACCTTGCAAAGACAAAGACAGGTGTGTTCACCGGCAGCTACGGCATTGATCCGGTAAACAACCGCCTCATTCCTATTTGGATTTCTGACTACGTCTTAACAAGCTACGGCACCGGCGCAATCATGGCTGTTCCAGCTCACGACGAGCGCGACTGGGATTTTGCAAAGAAGTTCAATCTCCCGATTATTAAGGTTGTCGCGTCAAAAGAAGAAATCGCAAGTCTCGCAGGCGGAGACGAAAAGAAAGGCGTTGAGATTCTTAAAGCGGCAGCAAAAGATCCTGCGGCTTACAAAAAGCTCGTCGCTGATCATCCTGCTGTTTTCAATGTGGCGGACAAATGCACGCATGCAGACGGCTACTCAATCAACAGCGAAAAGTTCACCGGCATGTCAACGCGCGAGTCGATTCCGGCAATGATTTCATGGCTCACCGAAAAGGGAATCGGCAAAAAAGCTGTAAACTACAAGCTCCGCGACTGGGTGTTCAGCCGCCAGAGATACTGGGGCGAACCTATTCCGCTCGTACACTGTCCTAAATGCGGCATTGTTCCGCTCGACGAAAAAGATCTGCCGCTTGAGCTGCCGAATGTTAAGTCATACCAGCCGACAGGAACGGGAGAAAGCCCGCTCGCAGGAATCGACAACTGGGTAAACTGCAAGTGCCCTAAGTGCGGCGGAAAAGCAAAGCGCGAAACAAATACGATGCCGCAGTGGGCAGGCTCATGCTGGTACTACCTGCGCTACATCGACCCGAAGAACGACAAGTGCTTCGCTGATCCTGAAAAAATTAAATACTGGATGCCTGTTGATTTGTATGTGGGCGGCGCAGAACACGCTGTTCTCCACCTGCTCTACGCGAGATTCTGGCACAAAGTGCTCTACGATCTCGGAGTCGTCAACACGAAAGAACCGTTCCAGCGTCTTATTAACCAGGGAATGATTACGTCGTTCGCATATCAGAGAGCAAACAAAGCGCTTGTGCCTGTCGACATGGTTGAAGAGACTGCGCCAGGCTCAGGAATTTTTGAAGACAAAGAGACTCATGAAAAACTTGAGCGCGTTGTTGCCAAAATGAGCAAGTCGCTCAAAAATGTTATCAACCCAGACGACATGATTAAGCAGTACGGCGCAGACAGCGTCCGCATGTACGAAATGTTCATGGGACCGCTCACCGTCTCAAAGCCGTGGAACACGCAGGGACTGATCGGCGTAAACCGCTTCCTCGAAAAAATCTGGAACATGAGCGACAAGCCGATGAGCGATGTTGACATCAAAGGAAAGATTGCAGACAAAGCGCTTGCCGACCTCCGCAAGACTTACGCAAAGACGGTAAAGAAAGTAACTGACGACACCGCAACATTGAACTTCAACACCGCAATCAGCCAGATGATGATCTTTATCAACGAAGCATCAAAGATTGATTCTCTGCCACGCGCAATGTGGGAAGGATTTGTTCTTATGCTCGCGCCTTATGCTCCGCACATCAGTGAGGAACTGTGGTCAAAGCTCGGACATAACAAGACGATTACGTACGAGCAGTGGCCGACATTCAGCGACGAATACTGCAAGGAAGACACAAAGGAATACGTCGTTATGATTAACGGCAAGCTCCGCGACAAATTCGTCGCAGCCGCAGATGCATCAAAAGATGACCTTGAAAAAGCAGCATTCGCGACAGAAGGTGCGAAAAAGTATCTCGACGGATTAACAATTGTTAAGAAAGTTGTGGTGCCGGGAAAGCTCGTGAATATCGTCGCAAAATAAAACAGCATCAAAAGCAAACAATAACAAAACACGAATGGGCACAGACAGGAAAAATTAACAATTCCTGCTGTGCCTTTTTTATTGTATTAAAGGAATCAGCTCCTGCTCGACGACGTTGAACAGTCCCTTCTCTGTTATCTTTATGGTAGGAATATCGACGTCCGCAAGATACGACAGTGTGCGCACCGGATGCGCAATCGGACAGCCGATATCTTTGCGCAGCACAGAGAAGAACTGAGAGCTTTTTTTGGTAAACTCTTCTGCAGTTTCTACGCTCATCAGTCCGGCAAAGTCGAGCGGAACAGCAGCAGAAATCTTTCCGTTCACCGCAAGAACCATTCCGCCTTTCAGCTCTACTACCTTATTAATCGCAAGAACGATATCACTGTCATCTATTCCTGTTGCAATAATGTGCTGCTCGTCATGACAAATGCTCATTGCAAATGCGCCGCGGAGAAATCCAAATCCATGAACGAACACGGTGACAGGTTTGTGAAGTCCGTAACGGTTGTACAAAACTGTTTTGAGACAATCCTGTTTTTTATCGCTGTACAGATAACCGTTCTCTGCTTTCAGCTGAATCGACATTCTCACCGTGTTCACTTCGCCGTCGCATGTGTCGATAACGTTTACCGTTGAATGAACAGGAACTGTATTTGAATGCATAGCGCGCTGGTCAGATGCAGAAACGGCGATATCAGCATTTGTTATCGGTTCTGCTGCAAAATTATTAAGAGGCGGAAGCGGTTCTTTTACAGGAGCTACAGGCATCGCACTTCCTGCGTCGTAAACGCATTCGCCTTTTATATATGTTTTTTGAACAGTGCACGATTCAGGCCTGTCGATAAGGATAAAATCAGCGCTGTCACCTTTTCGGAGCAGACCGCACGGCAATTTGTAATGCTCAACAGGATTAACGCATGCAGCGCGAAGCACGCCAAAAAGATCATGGCCTTCGCACACTGCTTCCGCAACGTTCTTATTAAGATATCCGCGGTCAACGTTAATGCCAAAGATAATGTCGGAGCAAAGCATCAGTTTTTCTGCGTAGGAATCAAACAAATCCTGCATCACCGTATAATCAAGTCTAACGCGTGTCGGTATTTGTATGAGAAGTCCTGCCGCTATTTTTTCAACAGCGTCTTCGTATGAGTGGCACGCATGGTCAGCAGAAATCGGAGAGCGGCAATATTCCTTCAAGTTCAGATGGGTTACTCCGGGTGCGAAGCCATCGACCGGCTTGTGATATTTTTCCGCAAGCGCAAACAGTTTTTCTGTTTCATGCTCATGAAGAATTACTGACGGAAAATTCGATATGGCACCGAGGTGCGTTACTTCCTTCATTGCAAGAAGAGACTCAATGTCATCCAATGAATACACAGAACCGTGCACTGTTGAAGGAGCCGCAAAACCAAAATAGAACGATGACTGGGCTCCATTCTTAATCATCACTTCGACGCCCTTCTTTCCAAGTATCGGAGTTACGCCATTTGAATCGCAGAGCGCGCCGATCACTCCCTGAGACAAAGCCTTGCGTGCATATTCCGCTGGAGACATCTGGGTCATTTCCAGATTAAGGTAGGAATCAATAAAGCCAGGAAGAATATAGGGAGATTTCTTTGTAAAACGACCTTCCGCGAGTTCAGGAACACCGGCACGGTGTATATCAGTTATTATTCCGTCCGAAATACAGACTGTTCCCGGAAAGACGCATTTGCCGAATATATCGATAATGTTTCCGTCAACACAAGTCTGCACCGCTCAACTCCCTTAAACGTATTTGTAAAAAGTATAACACAGGTTATTGTTGACGTCATCTTTTTGTTCATGTACTATGACCCTATGCAAAATGCAAACGACCGGATTCAGCAGGCATCAGCTGAAACAACGCGCGACTCAGTTTCTGACTCGCAGCGCACCAGACTCATCCGCACGGCCGGTTTTATAGCGCTCGGCGGAAACCTCATTCTTTGTGTTCTGAAGCTTATTCTTGCAAAAGTTTCTGGAAGCCTTGCTGTTATGGGAGACGGTGTTGACTCCGCAACTGATGTTGGAATCGCACTTGTTACTCTTATTATTTCCGGCATTATTTCACGGCCGGGAGACGCAGAACATCCGTGGGGACACGGGCGCGCAGAAACGACAGCGACAATGGCGCTTGCGTTCATCATCTTTTTTGCGGGCATAGAACTTGCGTCATCATCAATTTCAGAATTAGTTCATCATTCAGGAAAGATGAACGACAGCCTGATTGCTATTATTGCAGCTGTTATTTCAATCGCCGGTAAATCACTTCTCGCGTTCAGCCAGACAGTTCTCGGAAAGAAAAGCGGCAGCGAAATGATTCTCGCAAATGCGCAGAACATGAAGACAGATATTATTATGTCATCATCTGTTCTTGTTGGTCTTTCTGCGGCAACAATTTTTAAGCAGCCGATACTCGATCCTATTATTGCGCTCATTGTCAGCGCATGGGTTATTAAGAATGCTGTGCAGATTTTTATGCAGATGAATCTTGAGCTTATGGACGGCACGACAGACAAAGAGCTGTACAAACATCTGTTCGACGCAGTGATGAGCGTTCAGGGAGTTTCAAATCCGCACCGCGCGAGAATCAGAAAGATTTCTTCACACTGGGATATTGACCTCGACATAGAAGTTGACGCGAACATGACAGTCCACGCCGCACATGAAATCGCTGAAAAAGTTGAAAAAGCTGTGCGCCACGCTATTCCTGATGTATACGACATCATGGTTCACATTGAGCCAGCGGGACACAGCAAGCATCACGAGCCGGAACAATTCGGCTTAAAGGAAAGCGATGTCGACTCACCGGAAGAGCTGGCGGCCGAAACAAAAGAGCGCGAAGAGCGCGAGCACAGACATACTAAAAAATAATAAGCAGAGAAAAAGCAGACTGTATATTTAAAATCAGTTTGCTTTTTTCCATGCGTCGACGAATTCAATCATAAACTGCTGGATATCACCGAACCATTTTTTCTGGAACGAACAAGCTTCTTTTCCAATGTAGCGGAAGTGCCAGCATTCCCAGCGGTAACCCGTTACATCTTCGTATCCTTTCGGGAAGCTCAGTGACCAGCCGTATTTTTCTGCATTAGCTGTAAGCCATTTGCATGCTTTTGTTTCTGCATACGAATCGTCGATTGAACCGAAGTCTATGACAGACCCAAGCTGATGCTGGCTTGTGCCGGGACGCGCGCTTTCTCTGTCTGCCTCAGCCTGTCCGTCAATCTTAACAAGACGATTGTACACCGTCACCTGATATTCATACGAACGGTACGTCGAGCTCACCATGAGCTTAACACCGGCTTTGTTTGCATCGTCCGCCATAATGCGCAGCGCTTTTTCTGCAGGAGCGCGCAACGAAAGATTATTCCGGCTGATATCATAGGAATTATTCTTAACAAGCGTAACAAGTGCCGGCGGAACAAATCCGCTGGGAAGATAATGTGTTTTGTCGCACAGATACAGAAGGTCATCCTTTTCTGCGGCGAGAACAGCGTGAAGGTCTGCAAGGAATTCTTTCGGGTCGCCGTTCGGAATAGCAGCTTTTGCGCGCGGGCTCATTGAAGACAGAACACGGCCAAGCTTTGCAACTTCCGCATCGGGAGAGGCTGCCGCATGTGCAGAAGTCTGAGCTGATGAAGAAGAAGACGCGTTTGGCGACGCAGACGCACGGTTGCACGCGCACAGACACACGACAAGTGCCGCGCAGAAAAGAGTATTTGTTTTAAAATTCATGTTAGTCTACCTCAGTAACCGAATGGATAAAAATAAAGGTATCTGAAAAACCTGTGTCGTCGAGCGCCTGCCGTGCTTCCACAGACGGATTCATCAAGTACAGCTTGTGCTTTGAGTCGATGCCGTCGTTAAAGCCGGCCATGATGATTCCGATTCCTGTTGAATCAATCGATTGTATTTCGCTCAGATCGAGAACAAGGTTTGTGTCGATGATATATGAAAAAACTTTTGTCCTGAATTCCGACGCAGTGTATGAATTAAGAGCGCCGTTCAGTTCAAGCAGAACATAGTTCTCACCAATTTTTTCTGTAATTGTCAGTTGTTCCATATCTCATCTTCCCTGTTATTTAGCAACGCATTTAAGAACAAGAATACTTACATCGTCTTCCAGTTCTTTCGAAATGAATTTGACGAGCGTATCATACGTAAACTGCGCCATCTTTGAAGCCGGATACATTGAGTTCTCTGTAATCGTCTTCTGAATGCGGTCCTTACCGAACTGTTCGCCGCGAAGCGAATGCGCATCAATCAGTCCGTCAGTACACGCCATGACAATGTCGCCAATATTCAGTGTAATTTTCTTTACTTTAATAAGAGGCCCGATATCCTTAACAAATCCAAGAACGCGTCCGTCGCCCTGAATCTCAATGACGTTATTGTATGCTCTCGTATAAAGGAACAGCGCAGGGACTCCGCAGTTGATGTAGTACATCGTGTTGTCTGTAAAATCGATAAGTCCGAACACACCCTCAAAGAATGTGCCTTTGGGCAGGTTGAATCTGATGAACTGATTCACTTTTTCGACGAGAAGCTTGAAGTCTTTCGTTTCTGCCAGGAATGTGCGGATGATTGACTTCACAATCACCATACTCATACTTGCGCTTATTCCTTTGCCGCTCAAGTCGCCAAGAACAAAAATATGACGCTCATCGGTAAGACGAATCAAGTCGATGAATTCACCGCCAATGTTATGTGCCGGAACCATGATGTATCCGGCATCGATTTTGGGACTCTTGATCGGGTCCATATTTTCCTGAATCGACGTAATGATCTGCGCCGACATTTTAATTTCACGGTTGACGGTACCAACAACAGACTGGTTTGCAATGTTCTTCATGTAGTAACCGAACACAAAGAAATAGGAATACAGCTTTGTAAAAACACTGAAGTCGTAATCGTTGTAAATATTGCCGCTCGTCTTTGGACCAAGCAGAAGCATACCAAGAATGTGGCGACCTTCGTTCAGAATTATTATCGCGTCGCTCTGCGTATCGTCAAACAGCTTAATAAGTTTTTTGCGGTCGACTTCGTATATGTTTGTATTCTGCGCGTAACTGCGGAACAAAATCGTCTTGTTGCTGTTCAGAAGCGAGTCAATCATTTTATCTTTCAGGTCAACGGTAATGAGTTTTTCTTTTTCACCGTCGAAAACAGACTCAAGGCTGTCGACGCCGTTGTCGATTAAAATGCGCAGCGTTGAAACGCCAATGTTTCTTGTGCAGATATCTTTCATCTCGTGAAGAATCTGCACCGGTTCGTTGCTGTAGTCGAGCTTTGCAAGATCTTCCTCAAACGCAGAAGCATATGAAGTGCTGCGGAATCTCGACAGTTTGTTGAACAGTTTCCCAAGCTGATACGAGAATACAAGCGCAATCGCAACAACAACAAAAATCAAAAAGATAAACAGACTGGGGTTCGAGTCTCTGTACTGCCACAGGAATGAAAAAGAAAATCCTGCAAACAGAGACGGAATAAGAAGCTCTACAACAAACCGGAGAATGGCACCGAACAAAGAGCGCACATCGTACAGCATATTAAGAATCGCCGCGCGCACAAAAACGGTTTCCATGACGGCGAATGCAAAAATATAGAGCGAAGTGAACATAGGAACACGCTGCGAAGCATGGCGCAAAAGCACAACGAACAGCCAGCAGGCGACGACACCGAACATCATCATCACCGCTTTCTGATGGTCTATCCGTGCATTCGTTGTCTCGGACCGGAGCAGCATAATAATGACTGCCATTGCCGGGAAGAAATAGAGGAACAGCGCAACATACAGCGTGAACCATGTATACGGGAAATAGTTTGTAAGGTAGCCGGTAAACAGCGGATACGCATCGACGTGCATTCCGAGGAACGGCGTAACGGCAAATCCGGTAAACTTCGAGAAAACAAAGTATGCGCAGATGACATACATCACCCACTGAACTATTGTAACTGTCGTGCTTTTTTCATTTCTGGGGAATCGCGCGCAGTAAAAACATGTCTGAATAGAGAACACTGCGAGCAGCGTCATAAGGACGCGGCCGAGGAACAGCGCAAGACGAGCAGGCGCATAGAATGCAGAGATAACAACAAGCGATGTGCAGAAACCGCAGGCGGCAAGAAGCATGATTGTAGAAACAATCGGGTTATCCTGCTGCATGCCCATGCGCCGGTCGGCATACGTCGAAAGCCAGATGAGGAAGACTGCAACAACTGCGTTCAGAACAATGTAAATCATCTGTTACCCCTTTACCTTTGCAACGAGCATGGTAACATCGTCGCGCAGTTTCTTGTTGCCGTTGTAAGACATAACAAGATTAACAATATCGCTGATGAACTCTTTCGGCGTTTTTGATGCGCTCGACTTTATGGTATCGAGATACAGCTTTGTATCTCCAAGCTCAACGTTCTGGTCATTCATAACTTCTGATACACCGTCGGATGCCATCAGAATAAGGTCGCCGCTGAACAGACGCTGCTCGGCAACATGAACGTCGTCGAGCGGAATGATTCCAACGATTGAACAGTTCGATGTAAGCGGCTTAATAATGTAGCCGTCCGGCGAGCGGGTTACGATGATCGGGTCAGACATTGACGCATTGATGTAGCGGATTGTCATTTTCTGTGTGTCGATGACACCCATAAAAAGAACAGTATACTTATCCTGCAGGTGCATGCCCTTGATTGCCGTATCCACAGCATTGAGCATGCCGACAAGGTCTTCCTTGTTTTCCTTAATTTTTACGGTGTTCATCACCAAGCCCATGACGAGAGCGGCTGCAAGACCTTTACCGGAAACGTCTCCGAGCATCACAAGCGTTTTATTTTCATCAATCGGCAGAACTGAATAATAGTCGCCGGAAACATTGACGAGCGGACGGAAGTACGAGCCGAATGTAATGCGCTTGACTTCAGGCATTGACTGCGGCAGGAACGAGCGCTGAGTTTCTGCAAGCTGCTCCCACTCCTTCGAAAGTTCAGCGATTTCAGACAGACCGCTGATTGTCTTTGCGCGAGTCTGGAAGCGGCAGAATTCCTCATACAGACGGGGATAGATTTCGCGGTCAAACAGTCTCGTGTACCGGCAGAAAACATACATGTGAAATCCGTTCTCAGCCATAAAGAAACCGCGCGCTTTTTTTATAGAAGAAACAATGCCGAATCCATCACCGAGAAAGTAGAATCCGTCTTTCCATGACTTGGAATAGTTCTGGGAAAGCTTGTCCATCGTTTCCTTGCTGCAGGTCAGACGGTCGGGGCTATTGTAAAGAACATAGTTGTTCGAACGGTCAACATACAGAACAGAACAGTCAGCCTCTTCCTCAAGGATCTGAGAAACAGCAGCGTAGAAGTCATCAAGTGAATAGCAGAAACGAAGCTTATCGATAAATCGGGTAAGAAATGCAGTCTCGCCGTTTTCCATCGTTTTCTTTTCGATTGAAAGACGAGCCGTGTTGTAAATCGTGGTTGCGGAAAGCAGAAGCGCAAAAAACAGAATGCCGGAAACTATTGCCGGAAATGCAATTGTATACGTGTTGTAGTCATTCGCCTTGACCTGCGGAAGCAGATACAACGAAAGCATGACAAAGACTATTGCAAGGATACAGTTTGTCGTCATCAGCACAAGACGTCTTCGCGCTTTATACATACATACCTCTTTTTTGTTAAAACACAAAACCAAAGGTTTTGTACTGTGCAGCCACAGCTACACGAGTATACCATATTTTCGGCATATTACGGGCTCTTTATAATCACTTAGGGCAAAAATGGGCAAAAAAAAACCGGAACCCTTTCGGAATTCCGGTTTCTATCAGACTAAAAGAACGAGCTTTTAATCTGCCGCTTTAATTAGTAGCGGTCTCCGCCTTCTGAGCGCGGACCATCGTGGTTGAAGCGAGGGCGGCTTGTGCGCGGTTTGTCTTCTGCGACATTGACGCGAACGCGGCGACCATCAACTTCTTTTCCGTTGAGTGTTGTGATAGCAGCATCTGCAGCTGCATCATCAGCCATCTCTACGAATCCAAAGCCTTTTGACTGCTCTGTGTAGCGATCTTTAATGATAACGGTAGAAACTACTTCTCCGTACTGAGAAAAGAGACTGCTCAGTGTGTCTTCGGTTGTTGCGTAATTGAGGTTACCAACGTAAATTTTCTTGGACATATTCAATGTTCCTTTGCCGACTTACGGCGTGCATAATTTGCTGATGCCAGCTGCAAACCATCGTTTTCTTACACCGTAATCTGAAGGAACACACATATCGAACTAGATAGAGTCTATTCAGCACCGTTTTCGAGAACTAGGATCAAATTCAAAGTACCGCATAAGTTCAGAGTTGTCAAGCGCAAAATGTTGTATAGCGAATAAATCCGCAATACAGGCACGATGCATAAAAAAATGATTTCGTGTATAGTCGTGCTATGATTACAGCAGAAATTACGGACAGCGACCTTGTCGCAAAAATCAATTCTATAGAAAAAGACGGAATGACAATGTTCGTCATGGCGGACGGGCAGTTCCGCGGCGCGTTCTACAACGGCACACACATGGTGAACCAGATGCGCGCGAATCATCATCTCGGCATTCTTGAAACACTGGTGCTTGGTCAGGCCGAACTGTGCGCTGCTCTTTTGATTCCCACAATGAAAGGACGCGAGCACATTACGTTCAGATATGACACAAACGGCCCCGCAGCAGGATTCAGCGTGGAAGCGGACAGCACAGGATATGTGCGCGGATTTCTTTTCCAGGATCCGATTCCCGTCGACAAGCCGCTCGAAAGCTGGGACCTCTCCCCGTTCTTCGGCGAAGGCACTGTAACAATAAGCAGACTCGGCGAAGGAATGAAGCAGGCGCAGACAGGCACTGTTGAAATCAAATACAAAAATATTGCGAAAGACCTCGCCTACTATTTTGACCAGAGCGAACAGATTCACACCGCGTTCAGTACAAGCATCCAGTTCGACAAACAGGGGCGCGTCATAGGAGCGGGCGGCATGTTCGTGCAGGCAGTGCCCGGCGCCGGCGGAAAATCAAAACAAAGCGCGCAGACAGCGGAAAGCGGTTCGGAAGAAGCAGAAGGAATTCAGGATGAACTGATTCAGAAAGTTGAGAACGCATTCCGCGCGTGCCCTCCTCCGGGAACATGGTTCTCTGAAGGCGGAAACAGAGAGGACGTAATCTGCGGCTTGTTCCGTGAATTCAAACCAGTGTGCGTTCTCGACAGAGACATTATTTTCAACTGCCCGTGCAGCGCAGAACATTTTGCGGATTCAATCAGGCATCTTCCCAAAAAAGAACTCGACGACATCATTGCGAACGACAAAGATCCGCTTGAGGTCGTGTGCCACAATTGTGGCAGCGTATACCACATATCAAAGAATATGCTTAAATAAGCAGGATGCGCGCAAGAGATTCAAAGGTATGATACAATAATAACAATGAAAAAAGATAAAGACATACTGAAAAAATTTACACTTCCCGCGGAAAAATCATTCACGAAGCGCTACGCATGGCTTCTTATCATTGCGCTTGTATTCGGACTCGGCGCACCGCTTGCCACATATTTTATCGCATTCCACGGCGGGTTCTCAAAAGACAGCACCGACTGGGGAAACTTTGGTCTTTACCTGAGCGGCATTTCAGGACCGTTCTTTTCGTTTGCGAGTTTCTTCGGTCTTATTCTTGCACTTACCAATTCAATCCAGGAAAAAAAAGATGACAACGCGCAGGACCTGTTCTTCCGCTACATAGAAGCTGTTTTGAAACAGAACGAGCAGAATGCTAAAGACGCGCAGCTGCTCAAATCATTTTACGATAAAATATGCAGCCAGCCGCTTACTAAAGCTTCGAACAACGAACTGCCCACGACACGCGAAATTCATGAAATGCAGAACAAGAACGTAAAATTTTTCTTATTAATTTACGCAATCATCACCTACATAAAACGCACTCCGAAACTTGACAACGAAACATACATCTCAATTCTTTTTTCATATCTGACATACGATGAGAAATTTGTATTCGCGGTTGATATGCGCCGCGGACGCAGCGGGAACACACTTTCCCCGAAGCTGCAGCAGCTCATTATTTCGAACTTTATGGACAATAATGAATTCAACAGACGGTTCGAAAAAATCAGATATCATATTTGATAAAATTTGAAAAAAATCGATAAAAAAGCTTCTTTTTAGCGGAATTCGCATTTTTATCATCAAATTTGATGTAAATTTGATGTACATGCTTTCGTATACTTATATCGCCAGACCAAGGGCGAGGTATACGTTAATGAGAAGATCCTTACTACTGACGGCAGCTTGTATCTTTATCTGCATGAACGCTTTTTCAGACGATAAAGCGCCAGCAGAAAATTCCACAGAAAACACGCCAATAGAAATTAATAAAATAACAGTCGTTGCAGCAGACACGACTGCAACAACAGCAGACACGACTGCAACAACAGCG
>LAHS01002028.1_pt1 | contig 24639 bp, 24 predicted proteins | sample 329651 | NCBI WGS metagenome assembly LAHS01 (sample SAMN03275699, study PRJNA271635) | activated sludge metagenome | isolation source: sample C-1 Sludge from hydrolytic chamber (first chamber) of Anaerobic... | reverse complement strand
ACTTTTTGAACTTTTCCTCTTCCAAAAGAGGTACTTTCATTGCGGGAAATGCCGCTCTGAAATAAAGTTTTGCAACTAATTTCTCATCGGGTGATGCTTTCATCAAAATCCTCCTTTTAGGTTTCGTCGCCCCAGTCTTCGTCAGCTTCGATTTCTCTTCCTAAAACTTCACGGACTGTTTCGGCAATACCTGTGGAATCCAATTTATAAAGCGCATACAAATCTTCGGGGTAACCGATTGCGGTAAATTGGTCGGGAATACCGAGCTTTTGGAAGGCGCAGCCCTTGCCGGACTTTGCGATAACGGATGCAACAGCATCTCCAAGACCGCCATAGATGTTGTGCTCTTCTATGGTGATAATACGGCGGGTTTTAAGTACTGCATTCATAATCGCTTCTTCATCAATGGGCTTAATCGTATGCATGTTGATAACTTGAACTTCGATACCGTCTGCCGCCAGTTCCTTTGCCGCCATAACAGCTTGAAGAACGCATATGCCGCAAGCAATAATGGTGCAGTCTCTTCCGTCGCGCATTTCGATAGCTTTGCCGATTTCAAATTCAAAATTTCCGTCTTGGTGGAGCGGGGGCTCAAAGCCTCTTCCTATACGGGCATAAAGAGGTCCGGGCATATCGATGCATTGTCTTACTACTTTTTCGGTTTCAAAACCGTCTGCGGGAACGACTACGGTCATATTTGCAAAAGAGCGCATAACCGCAAGGTCTTCTGTGCAGTGATGAGTAGTTCCTGCAACGCCGAAAGAAAGTCCTGCGTGTGTTGCGATGATTTTAACGGGGAGTTTCTGATAACATATATCGGTTCTGACTTGCTCGCCTGCACGAAGTGCGGCAAATACGGCAAATGTCGAAGCGAAAGGAATAAGTCCGACTTTTGCAAGTCCTGCAGCTACGCCGAAAAGGTTTTGTTCTGCAATACCTACGTTAAACATTCTATCGGGGAAAGCTTCTCCGAAAGTTGCAATATTTGTTGACTTGGCAAGGTCTGCGCTTACGCCAACGATACGGGGGTCTTTTTCACCCAGCTCTGCAAGAACTTTTCCGTAAATTTCTCTAGCCATCATTTTATTGGCGTCGTAAACGTTCCAAGTGGTTCCGGTTGCTTGTTTAGCCATAATAATTATTCCTCCTAATTACATTTTCGCAATATCGTCTCTTGCGGTTTTGAGCATATCGGAATCAAGAGCGCCGTAATGCCATTTTACCTTGTCTTCCATAAAGCTTACGCCCTTGCCTTTTATGGTATTTGCAATGATGCAAACAGGCTTTTTAGCTACCCAAGCTTTATCGAGCGCTTCTACTAATTGAGCGATATCGTTTCCGTCTTCTACAACGTAGGTTTCAAGACCGAAAGCGATAAATTTATCTGCAAGAGGCTCCAGACTCATAACGTCTTCGGTTCTGCCGTCGATCATAAGCTTGTTTCTGTCTACGATAACGATAAGATTGTCCAGTTTGTAATGGCTTGCTGCCATTGCAGCTTCCCAGTTGGAACCTTCGTTACACTCTCCGTCGCCGACGACAACTACGGTCTTAAAGTTCTTTTTCAAATACTTGGCGCCGAGGCAGATACCTACGCCGATAGGAAGTCCGTGACCGAGTGATCCTGAAGAAACGTCGCAACCAACGATTTTATTAGAATCCGGATGCATTCCGAACGGACTCATAAAATGGTTGAATGATTGAAGTTCGCTTATAGGGAAATAGCCTTTTAGGGCTAAACACGGAATATATCCCAGCGCGCAATGACCTTTAGAAAGAATAAAGCGGTCCCTGTCTTCCATATTAGGATTTTTAGGATCGACGTTTAAGTACTTAAAGTATAAAACGGTCAAAATGTCTGCAACGCTCATAGAACCACCTATGTGTCCGGATTTTGCAGCCTCTACCGTGTCTACGATAAGATTTCTCAGCTCCTTAGCCTTTTCTTTCAGTTCTGCAACAGAAATATCTTTGGGCATAATTGGTTAACCTCCACAAAAAAAATATTTAATATTTATAAAAATACTAATTAGAATAATTATATTATACAAAAAATGGATAGTCAATCCCCTGTTTTTTTAATGAACAAATGACGAATAAAGTCTATTTATATATTTTCACTCAAATAATCGTAAATGGTATTGGACGGAATAGCAAAGCCTATACCCTCGCTTTCGTCCAATTCTCCGATTTTAAAAGAAATTATGCCGATAACTGCGCCGTTTATATTTAAAAGCGGACTTCCGCTGTTGCCTTGGTTAATGCTTGCGTCAGTTTGAATACCGACTTTGGTTGTATCGTCAGGCAGTACAAATTCACGCTCCGGCGCACTTATGATTCCTGCGGTTACCGATATGCCGTATCCTTTTGCGTTTCCGATAATTATAGCTGTGTCGGCGTATTTTACGTAATCGGAATTAGCGAATAAAAGCGGACTTTTACCCGCCGGACAACCGTTTTTAAAAGATAAAACCGCAAGATCCAGCTCCGCATCATAGCATACCGCTTCCAATGGATAGGCGGTTTTGTCGTTGTAAAAAGAGCAGGTGATTTCGTCCGCTAGATCGGTAGTGTCCTTAACGGAAAGCTTGCTTGCCCCATCAAAAAGAACGCAATGCGCGTTCGTCAAAATATAGTTCCCTAGGATTAAAAATCCTGTCGAGAAACTTTTCAGCTCTTCGTAGCTAAATGGAGTTTGAAAGCTTTTTGATGCATTGATCGTCACTACCGAACCGATTGATTTTTCGGTTACATCCGAGACCGTTTGCTCCTTTGCGCAAGCGCACAAGGACACGATAAGCAAACAGATAATTAATAAAAAAGCTAAATTTTTCTTCATTTATTCCTTTATTACGTTAATTTTTATTTTTGCAACCAAATCGCCTTGGACTTTTACTTCCGCAGGAAAAACACCAAGGTCTTTTATTTGTGAGGATAATACGATTCTACGCTTATCGACCTCAAAGCCCGATGCTCTAAGCCCTTCTGCTACGTCAGCGGTAGTTACGCTTCCGTATAGCTTTCCCGCTTCTCCGCATTTTACCTTAACGGTTGCGGTTGCGCCGTTTATGCTTTCGTAGTAAGCCTTTGCTTCTGCGCGCTCGGCGGCTTTCTTTTTTTCTTCGTTTTCTTTTGCGATCTTAACCGCATTCATCGCGCCTGCCGTTACTTCTTCGGCAAGCTTTTTTGGAAAGAGAAAATTTCTTGCGAATCCGTCGCTGACGCTCACTACGTCTCCCTTTTTTCCTCTTCCTTTTATATCTTGCGTAAGTATTACTTTCATATACATAACCTCTTTTTTATAAACATTATAACACAACGATAAGTTTGTCAACGCATATTCTTATCGCTTAAGGACAAACTACAAAAGAGGTGCTTTAATGACTGATTTAACTTGTAAAACTAAAAATTGCGAACACAATTTAAAAAATATCTGCCACGCCGCTATTATTCAAGTCGGCGACTACGGAGAATGCAGATCCAAAATTAAGCGTTCGGGCGGAATACTTGAGCAGACATTTGCGGAAATTGAAGCCGCAAACGAGCTTGACGATACAACTCATGATAACTACGTTGCCTGCGAAGCATACTGCATTTATCAAGAAAATCATTTATGCAAAGCGGGAAGAATATTGCTTTCGGATACGATGGTTACTATGCGGACAAAATGCGACACTAGGAAAAGATAACCGCATAGATTGACTTTCAAATCAGATTCATAATATAATAAAAAAAATAAAAGCGTAGCGAATAGCTACGCTAATGCTTTTAGAGGTTAAAAATGTCCGACGCAATAGTAATACTTGGTCATGCCCTTAATAACGATGCAACTATAGACGAAACATTAAAGGCACGCTTGGACCTTGGGAAAAAATTATTTTTTGAAAAAAAAGCACCGATAATTTTGCTTTCGGGAGGAATCGCCAATAAAACCGCAGGTGTCCCCGAAGCTGTTGCCATGCACGAATACCTTATAAAAGAGGGTGTTCCCGAGGAGCGCATTATTACCGAAAGAAACAGCTTGACTACCGTACAAAACGCAAAATACAGCGCTCCAATTTTAAAATCGCATAATTTAAACAGCATTACGCTGGTATCTTCCTCATATCACTTAAAGCGTTGGTACCTAAATCCCGTTATGCTTTTCAAGCTTTATACGGGCTTTAAAATAAAAATCGACACTGCGGAGAGCGAATGAAATTATTATTCGTTTGCAGCAGTAATATTTGTCGAAGTCCTTACTGCGAATTCCATATGAAAAAATTTATATTAGCGGAACCTAAGCTTTCTAAAATCGTAGAAAAAGTGGATTCAGCTGCTGTTTTCAATATATCGTTTAAGCTTTTTCCACGGGCAAAAACCTGTATGTTAAACGAAGGCTTCACAAATGAAGAATTAAGGACGCACAAGCCCAAATTTAAGCTTTTTTATCCTAAACTGTTTTCGGAAGCGGATATTATTATCGGAATGACAAAAAGTCATAAATTTATGATAAATAAGAAATACCGTGATAAATTTATAACCTTAACCGAAGCCGCGACAGGAACCTACATACCTATCCCCGACCCTTTTATAAGAACTACTCAAGAAAAATACGACGAGGATATGAAAGTTCTTTTTAGTTACCTCGAGCAATATAAAAATAAATTATTAAAGGAAAATACATAAAAAAAGACTGCCGTTCGGCAGTCTTTTTTATTTTAAAAATTAAACTATTTAAGTTCGACTTCTGCGCCAACGTCAGCAAGCTTCTTTTTGAGAGCTTCTGCTTCGTCTTTTGCAAGAGCTGCTTTGATTGTGCTGGGTGCGTTGTCAACAAGAGCCTTGGCTTCGGTAAGAGGAAGCGCTGTTACTTCTTTTACAACTTTGATAACTTGGAGCTTTTGTGCGCCGGCTGCCTTCAAAACAACGTCAAATTCGGTCTTTTCTTCTGCTGCGGGTGCTGCTGCTGCGGCTGCGGGGCCTGCTACTGCTACTGCTGCGGGAGCTGCTGCGCTTACGCCAAATTCGGTTTCGAGAGCCTTTACGAGTTCGTTAAGCTCTACAACTGTCATTGATTTTACTTCTTCGATAAACTTTTTAATGTCTGCCATTTTAATTTTCTCCTATAATTTTTTTAATTATGCCTTTTGGGCGATTGCCGAAATAACTCTCGGCAGAGATGCTACGATGCTATTAAGAGTACCTGCAAGTCCTCTGATCGGGGATTGAAGCATACCCAAGAGTTGTGCGATAAGAACTTCTTTGCTGGGTAATGTTGCGAGTGCTTTGACGCCGTTTTCGTCTAGTCTCTTATTTGAAACCATACCTGACTTAACTGCCATTTTCTTAAACTCGTCTATTGCATCAAGCGCGATTTTTGCAGGCGCAGAAACCTCTTTTGTTGCGATTGCGAATGCAGAAGGGCCGTTTAAGTCGTCGTCAAACTCAGTCATTCCAAGATTATTCAAAGCGATTTTTACCAGTCTGTTCTTAAAAACGTGATAGGAAACGCCCGCTTGACGGAAACGGTTTCGAAGAGCCGTATCTTGGTCAACCGTTAGTCCTTTGTAATCGACGATTACAAAGCTTTCCGCTTTTCTAAACAACTCTGTAAGTTCTTCAACTTGCTTAACTTTCAGATCTTTGTTTTGTGACACTTTTTACCTCCTTAAATTATAAATGCTCCGCCGAAAAGACAGAGCATTAACCTATAACATAGATTGTTACCTCTCGGCAAGCCCTATAAGGTTTAAGTTAAACACTTGCTGTCTTTGAAGCGAAATAATATTAAATTTTATTTGATTATATCAAACCTTTACCGCGCCGGTCAAGCAAATTAAATACGATAGCTTATTTTGATGCCGGGGCCCATTGTGGAAGCAACGGTAACGCTCTTGATATATTGTCCCTTTGATGCTGCGGGCTTCGCTTTTACGATAGCATCCATAACGGTGTTAAAGTTGTCGCTAAGCTTATCTTTTCCGAAGGATTTCTTTCCGATGGGTACGTGAATAATAGCGGTTTTATCAACTCTGTATTCAACTTTACCTGCTTTAATATCGTGAAGAGCTTTGGTTACGTCCGTTGTTACGGTGCCGCTCTTGGGGTTAGGCATTAAACCTTTAGGTCCCAAAATTTTACCGAGTCTTCCGACTAAGCCCATCATATCGGGGGTTGCAACGACTACGTCGTAACCGAACCAGTTTTCGTTTTGAATTTTAGCTACCATATCTTCTGCGCCGACAAAATCCGCGCCTGCGGCTGCCGCTTCGTCTGCTTTGGTGCCCTTTGCGATAACCAAAACTCTTACGCTTTTACCTGTTCCGTGGGGAAGTACGGTAACTCCGCGAACTTGTTGGTCGGCGTGACGGGGGTCTACACCTAAACGAACGTGCAATTCGATAGTTTCATCAAACTTTGCCTTTGCGGTTTGAACAACTAGGTCCATTGCTTCGGCTGATTCGTATTGCTTTGATTTTTCGTATAACTTAAGGCTATCTACATACGCTTTTGATTTATTCATAAATAACCTCCTAGTCTTCTACTGTGATACCCATTGAACGGGCGGTGCCTGCTACCATTGCGCTTGCGGCTTCTAGGTCCGCTGCGTTAAGATCGGGCATTTTCATTTTTGCAATTTCCAAAACCTGAGCCTTAGTAAGTTTTGCGACTTTATCGCGGTTAGGCTTGGCTGATCCGCTTTCAATTCCGCAAGCTTTCTTAATAAGAACTGCCGCGGGAGGAGTTTTTAAAACAAAAGTAAACGAGCGGTCGGAAAAGATTGTGATAACAACAGGGATAGTGAGTCCGACTTGACCGGATGTTTTTTCGTTAAATTCCTTTGTAAATGCGGGAATATTGATGCCGTGAGGGCCGAGTGTGCTGCCTACAGGGGGACCGGGAGTGGCTTTGCCTGCGGGAAGTTGCAATTTTACTATTGCGTTAATTTTTTTTGCCATAGTAGATTCCTCCAACTATTTTGGTTTAACGAAGCGCATAAAGATTTACGCTTCTCCCAATATATCGACTGCAAAAGCAGTTGATTTTTAAATTTTTTCGACTTGCGAAAACTCAAGCTCGACAGGGGTAAGTCTGCCGAACATTTGCACGAGAACCCTAAGTTTTGCATGCTCTGCGCTGACGTTTTCGACTTCGCCGATAAAGCTTTCAAGCGCGCCGCTTATTACGCGGACGGTGTCGCCTGCTTTAATATCAAATTCTGCAATGTCGATTTTTTCAAGACCGTTTCTCTTAACTTCATCGGGAGTAAGAGCGGTCGCGCTACCTGCAGGACCGACAAAGCCCGTAACACCTCTCGTGTGTGCTACAAGGTCCCATACGGTATCGTTCATAACCATTTTTAAAAAGACATAACCGGGGAATTTCTTCCTCTGAATAAGCTTTCTTTTACCGTTTTTTTCAACGATGTCGTCTTCGACCGGCACAACAATTTCGAAAATATAGTCCTCAAGACCGTTATTTTCTATCATTCTGTGCAGACTTTCTTCAACAACGTTTTCATATGACGAATAGGTATGAATTATATACCACTTAGCCAAATCAATATTGTTCATAAAACTCCTTATGCTCCCGCCACCAAAAGTTTCAGAAGCTGCCCTAAACCGAGATCAAACAAGGATACGATGACCGTAAAAAACAGAACAACCATCAAAACAACACCGGTTTGATCGAAAACTCCGGGGTTATTTTTGCTTTTCTTCCATTTCGGCCATGCTACCTTTTTAAGTTCGGATACCATTTCCTTTAAAAGACGCTTAAATTTTTGACCGCCTGATTTTTTGGCGGCAGCGTTCTTTTTAGTATTTTTGGGAGCGTTTTGGGTTTCCTTTTTCGGCTCTTCTTGAGGAACCGCAACGGGATCCATAAGCTTAAGTTGACTTCCCATTTTTATCTCCTACTTTGTTTCTCTATGAAGAGTGTGTTTTTTGCAAAATCTGCAATATTTATTAAGCTCCAGTCTGTCGGGAGTGTTTTTCTTGTTCTTCATATCATCGTAGTTGCGTTGTTTACATTCAGTGCAGGCGAGCGTTACTCTTACGCGCATAGTTTCACCTCCAAAAAAATTACACTCCTTTGAGTGCCTTAACAATATAGCATATATATAAATAGGCTGTCAAGAAGTTTTTTATAAAAAAAGGACGCCCGAGCGTCCCTCTTTATTTTGTCACAAATTATAATTATTTTTTTCTTTCTTCGATAAATTTTACAACGTCTTTTATCGTTTGAAGGGATTTAATCTCGTCAAAATTAAAAGAAATTGAAAATTCTTTCTCAAGCGATATAAGCATTTGAACTAAATCTAAAGAATCTGCATTCAAATCTTTGATCAAATCAGCGTTGTCGCTTATTTCGCTTGCCGATAAACCAAGTTGGTCGGCAATTAATTCTTTTACTCTTTCAATAATCATTTTTAGTAGCTCCTGATAATATTATTGCTTCCTTTTTGGATTCCTAAAGCAGGAGGCGGAGTAAGAAACGCGTCTTTTTTTGCAAATAAAGGCAAAATAAACAGTAACAGCGAAACAAAGATACAAATTAAAGGATTAAATCCCCATAAAATATTAGAGGAACCGGTACCAAAAACATTCAGGAATTCATAATTAGCCGCGTAGGTAGGATCAATTCCGCTTGCGATTAAATAAATCATTACACCGCTGACTATAGATGCTAAAACTGCGATAATCGAAAATACGGATACGCATTTGGGATTTTTGCCTTTGATAAAAAATATCAAGTTTTTGATAAAGACAGCCAACAACATTACGCTTGCGAGCACTGCAGAAACAACTAAGCCGTAAGCATAGTAACCTACCTGAGAGGAAGCGATGCTGTAAAACGGGGATGCATTATTAAAAATGCCCTCAATTAAGCCGAAAGTCGGCATTGCAATATAACCTGCTCCATCCTTAATATTAATCCAAGAAGCGTAAGGCAAAACCATCGTAACAATAAGCGTCGCCAAGGCAAAAAGCATAAGAGTAAAAGTCAGCCCTCTATATGTCTTTTTCAGCATTGGAAGAGGTCTTACGTACTGCTCCGTACTTGTCGGTTGAGCGTAAGATGCGTTGTATCCTCTTTGCGAAGGCGCCGTGCTTGAATTTAGGTCAAAGGAAGATTCTTCCGTCTGATTAGGCGTTTCGTTTGCGCTGTTTTGACCCGCCCCGTTAAAATGCTGATATGAAAACTGGTTGGGCATCCCGGGCATGGAGTATTGTTGCGTGTTATTAGGGTTGTATTGCAATAACGGCTGGTTCATAGTCGTATAAGGAACCATCGCTATGGGTTGCACAATAGGAGGAAGTTGAATAATATCGCTAGGTGTAGCAATAGGTCTGACACCGTTAGATGAAAGCGGATTATACTCCGTAGCGCCCGCTCCGTAGCAATAAATTAAACCGTCAGGACCTTGAATCGGTTGACCGGGAATAACACCCGAGGGAAGACCTGTTTGAGGGGCGTCGATAGGAACCCATCTGCCGTTTTGCGCCTGCGGAGGAATAGGCTGAACCGAACCCATAGCGGGTCCCCCTCCAACGTATTGATTATAGGGCAAATTAGCGGGGTTTATCTTTGGTGTATTCGGCATCATCGGGGAAGGCGCTGCAAAGGGTTGCTCCATTTGCGGCGCCTGTCCTGAAGAGACCGTATCAGGCGCTCCACTATGTTGATTGGTGTTAGCTCTGTCATTCATAAGGTGTTTCTCCTATGAGAATAAGGTTTCCTTGGTAATAAAATTATTGTTGAGCGTCTCCGTAATCGGCATATTGATCATAGCCTTCTTCGTAGCCGTAATCAGCATTTTCATCATCCATAGCAACAGTTTGCAGAATGGGTTGATTTTGTGTTACGTAAGGAACGAAGCTTACGGGGAAGATGGTGGGGTTAAGTTGTACAACGGGGCTCGGAGTAAGAACGGGAACAGGATTGCAAATAGGAAGAGAAGCGTAATATACCGCCATCTCGGTCTTTCCATCTTTAATTTTTCCATCCGGAGTCATTCCGTTAAAATAGCCCTTTGTGGTATTAAGTTGAAGCGGTGCGGGGTAACGAACGTCATCCTTTTGCGCTTGAGCTTGATGTACCGGTTCTTGAGAAACGGGAGCTGCTTCTCCTGCCGCTACGTCGCCGGGGAAGGGTTGTGCAACATAATTCTTGTCTTTTTTGGCAAGCTTTGCTTCTTTTTTGTCCCATGCTGCCTTTTCTTTTTCAAGTTGCTTTTGGGCTTTCAACATTTCTTTACTTTCTTTACTCATATTATACTCCTATAAATAATTTAAATTATTATTTTTATTTTGATAAATCCTTGAAAGATTGAACTTTCAAACCGCACAATTTTCTTAATAGCTTGTTCCAAATTTTTTACGATTTTCCCCGTACTGTGAAATACGGGGAAATCGCAGAATTTAAGGGATAAGCAATTACCTAAAAACGCGGCCTATTTACTCGGGATAAAGAGAGACTACTCTACTCTTTTTCCAGCGGAAAAAATGGAGAAAAGGAAAGCCAATAAGCTTACGCCGATTGCGCCGTAATAAGCGTAACCTACGTTAAGTATAGAGCCTTGTCCCATTAAGGGTTTTAGTGAATCGGCAAGAGGAGCGCCGTTTCCGATAACCGCAACTACACCGATAAAGATGCAGAGTACGAACATAAACAGCGACCAAAAACCAAATTTAACCTTGTCCTTTTTCCCGGATAAAGCAATTATGGATTTAATAAAGAGCACGAAAGCGCAGATAACAGCAAGCACAATTGCGGCGGGCAGACCGTAGAAAGCAATTTGTAACGGGAGTAAACCCTTCATCTCGGCAAGATAACGTGTATAATAAACAGAAGTCATTAAGTTGGGCTTAATTACATTTATTATGCCGAAAATCGGATCCACGAAAGAAATATCTTCGCCGAACTCCAGGTTTTTATAAAGTACTAATCCTTCGTAAATCGATTTGCCGAAATAGGTTACGACAACAACCGCAATAAAGAGTAGGGACATAAGTAAAACGAAGAAAGCCATAGGTTTTCTGGTGTACTTAACCTTTTCTCCTGAATTGACTTCTGCTATAGGTTGTTGGGGAGCCATAGGCGGTTGCATAGGTCTTCCGTAAGGCGCGGGTGCACCGTAGCCGTATTGATTGCCCATTTGAGCGCCGTAAGGCGCAACGGGACGCGGTCTAGCGGGAGCTCCGTACTGCGGAGGATAGGGTCTGGCCTGTGGCGGCCTTCCCTGTGGGGGTCTGGGTGGATACATAGGTGCGTTAGCCATAATTTGTCTCCTTTTTATTACTTATATTTATATACCGAAAAAGTATATATGTACGTATTATTTCGTCTTGGATTTTTTATCCTTAGACTTTTTGCCTTTCTTTGTTTCTACCGCAGGAATATCGCGTTTTTCGATAACCTCGTATTTAGGTCCTTCGTTGTAAACTCTTACGTTTTCGATAGCGCTTTGTACTTCTTCTTCCGAAAAAGGCTCAAAACGGTAAAGAGTAAAGGGTCTATATTGCAACACAGGTTCGCTTTGCGATACATACGGAACTATTGCGAGAGGTTGAATAACACTCTGCTGTTGCTTAGGGGTATTGTCGTATACAGGTGAGGCTGTAACAACTTCCTTTGCTGCTTCCTGCGCGGGAGCGTACGGCTCCTGATAAGGTTCTTGGTAAGGCTCCTGATACGGCGGTTGATAGGGCGGATACGGAGGCTGATAAGGATCTTGATATCCCTGCCCGAAGTAAGGATCGGGAGGGGGATTGTCGCAAGGCGCGTATTCACTGTATCCAAAATCTCTAATCGGACGCGATTTAAAGTATCCGAAATTGTGTTCCCTTTGAAAATCGTTAAAGTTATAACCGTAATCAAGGGGAGGCGGAGTCGGCAAAGTTGAAGTCTTATCGCAAGAAGCTTTCGCCTCGGGCGCTGCCGCTTCAGGCGCAACAACTTGCACTACTACGGGAGCGGGCGCTTCTTTTGTTGCCGGAGCAGGTTCCGCGCATTCTGCCGCTCGGCACTTTTCGGGATCGCAGGGTTCGCCGTTTTTCAGCATCCCTAAGGGACAGTTGGTGATATTGATGTTTACGGGTTGCGCAGGCGCAGCAGGCGGCATCTCTTGAGGATAATAAGATTCTGCGTAAGGCGCCTCCGGATATTGCGCGTCCGGATACTCAGGATAGGGAGGGTAACCCCCTTGTCCGTCATATCCCTCGGGATATCCATATTCATCATATGCGTAAGCGTTGTCGTTATAGTCCTGTTCGGGCGCGGGTTCAGGAAAGCTTGCGGGTGCAGGTTTTCCGCCTCTTGCTATTGCGTCCAAATCCAATTTTTTAATCGCTTTTCGAAAACCGGAATAATCCTTTTTCGAAAACGGAGTGCCGCATCTGCTGCACTTGATTTGCTTTGGATCTTTTATTAAAGTGTAATCTACCTTGTCGACCTTTCCGCAAACAGGACAGATAAACGAGAATCTTTTGACCTTCTCGATTGATGCGGAGTTTGCCGAAACGAATTTATTTTCGATACGTCGCATTAACTCCTCGAGTTGATCTTTGGATACGTCTAAGTTATTAGCGTTAGGCATAAACTTGTCGGCCATGCTTATCTCCTGTCCTTTCTGCATAGGTACACTAGGGCACACTATGACAGCATACAAAGTATTATATATAATAAGTAATTTTTTTTCAAGGCTTTTTATGAAAAAATATTTGACTAAATTTAGCATAACAAAAAAAACCTCTAATAAGGCATAAAGAGATTTTTTTCGTGGTTTTTTTAAGTTTTAATTATTATTCTTTAATTTTGTATCCGTCTTTTAACGATACGATTTGATTAAATCTAAGTGTGCCGTCCTTTTCGTCCTTTGCTTTGACATAATACGCCATACGCATAAACTGGAATCTTTCTCCTGCTTTTGCGCTAGTTAAAAATTCTTCGGCTAAAGCGTTTTTTTCTATCGTCAAACTGTTTTCGTTATGCGCTGTACCGTCTTCGCTAAGCAAATAATCGTATTTATAAAGATGAACGGGAACAGAAGTTTTTGCGTTAACCCATTGTATTACGCCCTTAACTTTGATACCGGCGTTGGCTCCGCCTTCTTTGCTGTCTTCAATATAGCTGCAAATTATCGCGGTAATCTTCCCTTTTTCGTCTTTTTGCATACCTGAGTATCGTAAAATATAACTGCCTTTGAGCCTTACCATACCGCTAATCGTCAGACGATAATACTTGGGCGGAGGATTTTCGGAAAAATCTGAGCCGTCAATAAAAATTTCTCTCGACAATTCCTGAGTATGGGTACCCTGTTCTAAATTGTTGGGATTATTGACGATCTGTACCGTTTCGGTTTTCCCTTCGGGAATATTTTCGATAATTATTTTAAGGGGATTTTCGACGACCATTGCCCTTACCGCGCTTAAATTGAGATTTTCACGCACGCAATGCTCCAAAATTCCGTTTTCGACTTCGCTGTTTGCTTTAGCAACGCCTACCCTTCCGCAGAAATCGCGTATAGCTTCCGGAGGGTATCCGCGCTCACGCATACCCGCAAGCGTCGGCATCCTAGGATCGTTCCACCCTTCGACGACCTTATCGTCAACAAGTTTTTTCAAATAACGCTTGGACATAATAGTTCTGGCTACGTTCAAACGCGCAAACTCAATTTGTCTTGGGGGAAAATCGAAACCGCAATTTTCAACTACCCAATCGTAAAGAGGTCTGTGATCTTCAAATTCAAGCGAGCACAACGAATGGGTAATACGCTCCAACGCGTCCTCGATAGGATGTGCGTAATCATACATAGGGTATATAAGCCATTTGTCTTTCGTTCTGTGGTGAGACGCGCGAAGAATACGGTAAATGACAGGATCGCGCATATTCATATTTGGAGAAGCCATATCGATTTTTGCGCGTAAAACTTTTTCGCCGTCTTTATATTTTCCGTCTTTCATTTCGTAGAACAGTTTAAGATTTTCCTCAACGCTTCTATTCCTATACGGGCTGTTTATTCCCGGCTCAAGTAAGTTTCCTCTCGTTGCCTTTATCTCATCTGCAGTTAAATCGCAAACGTAAGCCTTGCCCTTTTTTATCAAAAGGACCGCAAGCTCAAACATCTTATCGAAATAATCGGATGCGTACAAAAGCTTGTCCCAAGAAAATCCCAACCATTTAATATCTTCTTGTATACTTTCTACATATTCGGTATCCTCTTTAACGGGATTGGTATCATCAAAACGCAAGTTGCATTTTCCGTGATACTTTTCTTTAATGCCGAAATTGATGCAAAGACTTTTCGCGTGGCCGATATGAAGATAGCCGTTAGGCTCCGGAGGAAAACGTGTATAAATTGAAGTATGCTTTCCCGAAGCTAAATCGTCTTCTATAATTTCTTCGATAAAATTGCGTGATTCCATAGCTTATCCTTTACAGTCCGAGGGAAAGATTATTTTATCCGTCGGAGCGGTTAACTTATTATATTTTATTTTGAACCCGAATTGCAAATATTCTTCACGAACAAAAGAGATTTCTATATTCGAGCATACCGAAAGCAGTCTATAAAGCAACGAGCGTATGAAAAAATCTTCGATAAGGGCTTTGTCAAGGACGTCCAAAACTCCAAGACGGTGAATTACCGAAGTGTCGTTTACGGTCATTTCCGCAAGTCCTACTTCATGCCCTCCGTCGTAAAGAATGTATGACAACCCCAGATGCGTATCGTCTTCGAAAAGTTTTTTCTTAAGCTCTAAAACCGTTTCATTGTCTATAGAGGGTAAAATATTAAGCATTTGTGTTTTCCTCCAGTTTTTTTATAGCCGCGACTATATCTTCTTTCTTTAGTTTGTATCGGTTGAAAATCAATACTCCCCCTAGCATGGACGCCATACAGCCAATAGTAAGCAGCCACCCAAGACCGCTTTCGACGCTCCCTGTTTGGACAGATTGCCCTTCCATAAAACCTATAGCATCGAGCATAACTCCGATAAGAAGTTGACTTACCGCCTGGCTTGATTTATACGCAAAAGTCATAAAGCCGGTATACGTTGCGGTTCGCTCGATTTTACTGGTTGCCTTTTCATAAGTAATCGTATCTCCGATAAGCGCAAGGGGCATGGAATATAAAACACCGGTGCCTAAGCCTGCTATTATTAAGCCCGGGAACAAACAGATTAAAGCTAAAGGCTTGCCTTCCTTTAGTCCTTCGTTAATCGGATTTCTAAGAAGAAATGTAATAAACAGTAAAAATGCGCCAAAAAACGCAACCGAAAGTCCCGCTATAACGGTGGTTTTTTTGTCAAATTTTTTACTAACCGTAATCCATAAAGGTTGTCCGACGATTGTCATCAAAAATAAGCCTGCCATTATTGCGTACATTTGTCCGGTAGTCGTCTTAAAGGTATATGTAAAAACGTGGAACCCTACAGATATCAAAAAAGTCGCAGCCATCATAGCAACCGAATAGCCTACCACTATATATCTGAAATTGGGTTTTTTCAAAATCGAAAAAAAGCCTGAGAAAACTTCTCTTAACTTGCCCTTTTCTCTGATTTCTTTTTCCTGCTGAGCTCGAAGCCTAGGTATATGCGAATAAGTTCCGATAAAAATTATCAATCCAAAAACCATCGTTACAGCAGAAGCAAGATAGGCAAAGTTAATGTAGCTTTGCGGATTGAACCTTCCGTCGGGATATTCTGCGGTAGGCTTTTGAAAAGCGGACATTAAAAGCGTGGGTAAAATCATTCCGATTATATAAAAAACGGACTTAACGCCTTGTATATTTGACCTTTCGTTATAGTCGGCGGAAATTTCAATAGACAGCGCGGAATTAGGAGTCGCGTAAAAAGTGTTAAAGGACTCGAGCAGAACTAACGAAACAGCAAACCAAAAAAATTTTGCGTAAACTGGAGCATTTAGCGGAACGCACCATATCAAAATATTCATAATGCACATTCCGATTATTCCAAGCGCAATAAAGCCGTGACGCCTGCCGAAATATTTACTGTTTGCCCTGTCCGAAACATATCCGAGAAGGGGATCGGTAAGAGCGTCGTATATTGTTCCTATCGCAACGGCAAGCCCCATAAGAGTGCCGGGCATTCCCGCAACCGCCGTTCCGAAATACATTATAAAGGAAGACACTGTATTAGATACTAAACAATACCCCAAATCGCCTGCGCCCATTGCAAGCTTGCCTACTTTTTTGACGTAAGGCCTTTTTGTCAGCTTCATATCGCTCATGGCTTAATTTTAAATAAATTAAACGATTTAGTCAAACCTTTTGTCTATGTCCACAAGTGTAAGTGAAGGATCCAGTGATTTTTCCTTTAAGCGCATGTCGATCGCGGCTTTTAATACTTTATAAAGACCTGCAGTTATAGGAACTCCGAACAGCACTCCCCAAAAACCGAACAGCGCCCCGAACACGGTTACCGCAACTAAAATCCACAGTCCGCTCAAGCCTACCGTCTTTCCTACGATTTTCGGATAGGTGGTAACGGATTCGACCTGCTGCAGAACGCAAATGAAGATGATAAAAATTACCGCTTTTATGGGACTTACCATATAGATGATAATTGCGGAAGGGACACCGCTTATATAACCTCCGATAATAGGTATCAGATTGGAGATTCCGATAAGGACGCTGACCATCGGGGCGTAAGGAATTTTAAAAGCGCTCATTCCGAGATAGCAGCATATTCCCAGCAGCAATGCTTCCAAAATTTGCCCGGACATGAATCCCGAAAATTTCTTACCGAATATTCCGGCGAGTTTTATAAATTTCCTTTCCTTCTTTTCGTCGAGAGTTGCGCTCAGAATCTTTAAAAATTGCCGTCCCAAAAGTTCTTTATTGTAAAGAATATAAACGGAAATTACGGTACCCAAAAGCGCGTTTACAGCGCCCCTAATAACATTTTTTGTAATATTCATTATTGATGGTGTTATTCTTTCCGCAATGCTTGCCACACTTGCTTGAATATCCGTGCCCGCAAAACCTTGTATGATTTTTTTTAACAGTTCGTTTTTTCCGTTCATTATCTTTTCAAGGGTTTCGTCAATGCTATCTACAAATCCGTTAATACTGCTTATAAAAGAAGGCACGATTAAAAATACCACTCCGAATAAAATACCGAAAAAAACCAAATACGAAAGAAGCAAGCTAATCGGACGCTTAAGTTTAATCATTTTTTTTTGCATTACGTTTTTAAATAGCTTTTCTTCAATCAGCTTGAAAAGAGGATTCAATACAAGAGCGATAAGCCCTCCCACAAAAAGCGGCATAAGGGCGGAAAATATTTTTTTTAATATATTAAATATTACGTCTGCGTTTAATACCGCAAGCAAACCGATTCCTACGATTATTGTGCCTATTATCAGAGGTTTATATTTTTTCATAACGCTAGTATGCGTTATTTAATAGTTTATTTCCACTTTAATATATAGAGCGCGCAAAGAGATTTTTGAGTCCTTGAATAGCTTTTAACCCCGCCTTTGACACCGTTTGATTTGAGATATAAATCGTTGATTTTATCGCCGATTTCGCTAATAATACTATCATAATTTTCGTAGTACTTATACGCATTATTATATTCTTTTTTTGTCGTTTCACTAAAAAGTGCGTATACTTCGTTGTAGTAATCGGTTCCTGATAGCGCTCCTAGTGAAATGCTTGCTGCGCGCATTAAACCGCAGTAATTTAAAAAATAATTTTTAGATGTTAAAAGACAATAATACGAAAGAAAATTCGCATCATTTTCACGCATAACGCCCTTAGAATGGGCAAGTTCGTGCGCAATAAGCTGAGGAAAGATATAAGAAGGCGTTTTGCTTGTTACGTTTGCCTCTCCTGTTAATGATACAAACATTCCCGAAAAGGATAAATAATTTATAATGGAAGAAGTAAAAAATATCTTTGGCTTTGCAGAATTCTTATAAAAATAATCGGATTCGTAAGATACGTTACTCATCTCCGATTCCATTAAGGCAAGTAATTCTTTATCCGTGTATCCGCTAACTACATTTCCGTTTTCATCTCTATCCATAAATTCGCTTATTTTGTTAAGTTCGTTTGCATAGTATAAGGCGGAATTATAATAATCTTCTTCCGTAACGTCAATATTTAGCTTTAAAGCATCATAAACACTATCCCGCAGATAAAGCGGAGAAGTGACCGCAGAATAAAGAAAAACAATAAACATAACGGTATTTAACGTACTTAAAAAAATTTTTAAAGCTGTTTTTCCTTTGCGTCTTGCAAGCGTTGCAATTAAAGAAATAAATACAATTACCGCAGAAATAACCGCCAATACTATTAAAATTTCAGCTAATGAAAATGAAAACGCGCTTGAAACTTCGGTTATGGCTAAATTATATAATTTGCAAATTCCCGCAACGAAAAAATCTTCGTTAACTGCGGGAATTTTAATTATTAATCTTACGGTTACAAAGAGCAGTACGGTTATTCCGAGAAAAATCAGATTAGATATAATCCATTTTTTATTTTTCATTATCCGATTATCGTTATGTTAATCCTGTGAGCGTTTCCTGCTCCTTCGCTGAAGTAAGTGGGAAGAGTAAGCGTATAAGTAGTGCCAATCTTAGTTGAGCTGGGATTAATGTCGTTTACGCCTCCTGATAATGCGGTGCCGTTTACCGATACAGTTGCGTTAGCCCAAGGCAAAACTACCGATGTGTTAAGCTCGTCAATTGTGATACCTATGACTTTGAGCGCCTTATAATAAACACGGTACATCGGTAGATAAGCTACGTTAAACTTTGTTCCGGCTTTCCAAGAAATCGTAAGATTCTTCATCTCGTTACCGCTTGATACCGTGACGCCGTAAGCGTTTGTAAACGCACCGCTTGAACCGCTTTCTTCATCTATCGGATGAGAAGTAATGAAGTCGGAAGGATAAATTACACTTGCGGTAGGAACGCCCGGCTTATAAGTTACGTAGCTGAACGGGTCGGTGTATGCGCCGATTCCAAGGGTACCCTTCTTAACATCTTGACCGGGATCGTCGGGGTGTACGTAATAAGCGTTGCTTTCGTCGCCGTCGTTATTGTTGGTATTAGGCAGACAGCAAAGTATTACGTCGCCGTAGTAGTCTTCGTCAAGAGCGGGATTTACACGGTCTTCAAGCATCTTCCAAGTGATAACCGCAAGGTCGCCGTCTGTTTCATCATACACTCTTCCGGTTGTAGTAGGATTGGCTCCTGCGTTAATTACGCCTGCGTTTAAGTTTATCGCGGTTGACTTAGCTTCGTCTCCGTAGCCTAAATATTTTTCATAACCCATCAGTTCGCCCCAATAAATTTGAGCGGTCGAATTTGTTCCGTCATTGTAGAACATTCTTAACGAGCTCTTTAAAGTAGAGGAACCGTCGATTACGAAATTCTCGTTTTCTTTAACCGCATATACCGAGTGAACGCTTGTATTAATCCATTCTCTTTCCGCAGTCTTAAGTTTCCAGAATACCGTTTCTCCTCCGCGTGAAGCAAGAGTCATTTCAGCATACGCAATACCGGGATTGGCCGAAGTTCCTTCAAACGGCACAATAGAGAAGTCCCATTTATTGATACGGTTATAAGTTGAGCCGCCGCCGATAAAGAATCTGTCGTATTTCTTAATATGCTTAGTGTAAATTTCGGGATTTTCAGCAGTATAGCTTACTACAGTACCAGTATCTCCGACCAGCGAGTTAAATTGAACGCTATTTCCGTCAAAGGTTCCAATGAAGGTATAGCTGTTGCCGTTTTGGGTAAGGGCACCAGAGCCTCCGATTACCATATATGTGCCGTCGGTAAAGAGTAATGCGTAACCCATAGAACGTACGGAGATAAAGTCATCCGCAGCGTAAATGGGAGCTCCGCTGTCGTCAATATAAGCGCCGGTTTCATTATAAGGATAAACCATTCTGCCAAGTTCAACACTATAGTAACCGTTTCCGGATGCAACCGAGCCTTTGATAATCTTCGGCGTTGAATGTATAACGATTTGGAAGCGCTGGTTATCAAGTGTCATATTAAAGTAAGCCTTCAGCGTTTCGGTATTGTATTTAAGATTTACAACGTTTTCGTTGGCGTTAGACCAAATTGTATCGATCTTATACCAGGTTTCGTCGTTTTGGTTACCCTTCTCGCCTACACAGATAGCAATTTGGTCGGGTAAACTTATACCGCCGTATTGATTCATCATATGGAAGTAAGGATCGTCAACGTAAATTTGATAAGTCATAACGTAGTCCTGATTGTCGATTTCGGTAACTAAAGTTATTCCTCTTCTACTGTCTACGTAAGTTGTTCTGTCAATCCATTTTACGGGAACTTTTTCTCCTTCTTCAAGGATAAATTCTCCGTATTCGTCGGTCAAATATTCGATTACTTCTCTTTCGGTTGAGTTACTCATAAAGCCGTCGGATAATTCTTCAGCGGAGAGTGCGTAAGGATTGTAATCGCTGAGTATCATTTTTTCTTCGGCAAGTCCGTCGTTAATTAACTTAGTGCCGTTAATTCCTGCAAATTGAGGTACTAAGGATACTCGCTTAATGTATTGTTCTCTTACCGCAAAATAGCACTTGCTCTTTTGAATTCCTGTTTCACCAAGAGCGTAGCCGGGTATATCGGTTGTAAAGAGAACGTGACCGCCTTTATAAGTCATAGTAACGTCGGTATCCATAACGAATTGAATATTTACGCCTTCAACTGTGGTGCCCGCCATATAGCAAATCATATCGCCGCTGTTAAAGAAGACTCTGAAATCTCTGCCTGCGAAAACCTTTTGTGCAACAGCGGTTGCTACGTCTATGCAATCGTTAAAGTCGTAAGGTCTGAGGGCTTCGTCAGTACCGCTGTTTATATCGGTGCTTGCAATACGTCTGTCCAAAACCCTTGCGTAATAATATAAAGTTTGTTTATCTTCGCCGCTTCCGATACTTGCGGATATCTTAAATAAGCCACCTTTTAGTTGCATCTTTACTGTGTTGTAATCCCAATAGATAGGTATGGTTTTTTCGTAGATGCCTGTTTCTGTATCAAACACAACGCTAGACAAAACAGGATAAATTTCTCCCGCATTGTAGGTGTTGAACGGGTCAAACGTGAATAAGCCTTGAATGTTTGTATATTCAATAACTTCGTTATTTACTATTTGTTTTACCCAGTTACCGCCGGCATTTACGTAGTTGTAAGTGGGTATGATAAATTTACCGTCTACGTTTTCTTCGTAGGTGGCGGCGTTGGCTATAAGCTGCATATTGTTAGTGCTGGTCGGATTTACCGCTATTACGCTTTGAGCGAGGCCTAGATCGGTTTCAGAATCAAACAGTTCGCTGATTACACGCTTTAAGTAATAAATCGGCAAGGAAATAACTTGCTCTCCGCCGAGTTTTTCGCTTCCGATAATCGCTATCACTTTGCCGCTTTCGCCGTTATAATTGCGGTTTACCTGAGTGAAATTGAATCTTACGGGCATCGATTTGATTTTTCCGTCCGCAAAGGTAATATCATAGCTTCCGTTATTTACGCAGGACAATGTAGACGGATATTCGGTAATAATCCTTCCGTCGTCTTCGTAAGTCGAATTGTTACTATATACGTCAATTATGAAGCCTTCGGTTGACAGCGCGCCGCTTCCTAAAGGCTGACCGATAGAAGTCATTTCTTCCGCTTCGTAAATGTTTCCGATACCTCTGTCGTATACGCGGTTTTCGATAGTCACGTCTATATCATAGGTTAGCTTGGTTGCAGGACCCACATCGGTGCCGAAACTTAGTCTTGCGGCAATATCACGTCCGGTGTATAAATTCTTAAGATCAACCGAAAGTCCGGTCGCTTTATCTATAAACGTCCAGGAAAGCTCGAATATACGGATTTCGGTAGTTACACCCTTACCCATAGTTACGCGTGCGTATCTATAATAAGAGAAGTCTGCGCTTTCGTAGTCTTGATTATATGCGGTTTCGTAAGGATCAAAACTCATAGCGTCGGGCAAAGGAATATAATTTCCGGAAAGCGTCTTGCTTACCCAGACATCGCCTTCGCTTCTTACTATGGATTTATCCAAAATTCTAACGGGAACTTCGTAGACTTGTGCAGCGTTTCCGCTACCGTCGTGGACTAAAGCTATAAGCGCCATATTGGAATACTGGCTGTAAAGTCCTCCGCTTATGCTCATCGCATCTAAGATGTGCTTATAAGACCAGCTTACCGCTACGTTATCTTCAATAACTCCGTTTCTATAAGTAACTTTTACCTTCTCCGGTAAATTGGTAAATCCGTCGAAAGGATTGATAACAACACGCTGCGTTCCGTCGCTTAATGTTTCCACACCGTCGTAATAGCTCGGCGTTGTGTCGCTAAGAGTTATCTTGCTTAAGATTCTCTGCGAAACGGTAACAGCAACTTTAACGGTCTGGTATCCGCCGAAGTCGTTTCCGACGTTTGCAGATACGTTATAAATACCGCCTGCAAAGGTCCATTCCAATTTCTCGAGATTCCATTCGGTTAAGTTAAGCGCTGCGCGTGTGCCGTCTGTAAAGATAACTTCGGTAACACCCGTATTAAAGGTTATTTTGTCGTAAATATTGCCTTCAAAAGTTTCGGACAAAGATTTTGCAATCTTGGGAAGTACCTTGACTTCTACGCTTACCTGCTGGTAGCCTGCGTGCGAATTTCCGACAAGGAGAATTACGTTTTCGGTTACTCCCTTATATAGGCTTTCGTTACTGAACAAGCTGTTAAGGTCGGGCCAAATTACGTCTACGCTGTGAGCGGTAAGTTCGCTTGCCGTATATGAAGCGGTAGGCGAGTATAAGGTATATACGGTAGCCGTACCTTTATATTTATTAAGGCTTTCGTCAAAGCTTAAACCGAGATTTGCTAAAAGGTCATCGTAAGGATTGAGAGAATAGCTTAGTTTTAGATTGGTTTCTCTTATAAATTCGGGCACTACTCTAAGTACAACTTTATCGTCAACGTAACCGGACAGGCTGCTGCCGAGTTTGGCGTCTACCGTTAGAAGTGCTCCGCTAAAGCTGTAATTGTAATTTTCTTTTCCTATAAAGCTTACGGGGATAATAACCGTTTCGGTATCATCGCTGTTCGGTATCTTAAATACAACTTGAGCATAAGTAGGAAGTTTTAATTCCGCGCTGTCGTAAGGCATTAGTTCTAAGCCCTTTGTAGAGAGAACACCCCGGCTTAACAGTACGCTCTTTTCGTCGGGGGTAAGATCGACGTAAGGAGTCGCAACAAAGCTTCCTTCTACTTTGTTACCGTAAACGATATTGAGAACGTCGTTTTCATATAAGGTTTGTCCTATCTGAACCTGTACGGTAAATTCTTGCAGATATTGACTGTAAAGACCGATTCTGAGTCTAGCGGAGAAGCTTGACTGTTCGTATACGTTAGCGCTTAGCGCATCGTAAAAGAGCGAGTTGACTAACGAAACCGCCGAGTAATTCTCATCGGTAATATAAGCCGGTTTATAGCTATCAAGGTCAAGACTGCCTGCCAAAGAAACGCCGTTAATTTGAACGCTTGTAAGGTCAAACGTAAACGTATTGGTGTCGATAGTGATTGTCGAAGGTGTTACTCCGCTTAAAGTTCTGTCCACAAGGCTTGCGGTTACGGGAATTTCCGTTCCTCCGACTACTGCGTAAATGGTTGTGGCGCCGCTGTTGGGCAGACCTCCCGCAGGAAGTTTCCAATTAATCGAGTAAATATTTTTAGTCTTAATGCCGTTAGACAAAGTAATTTGACTGCTCGTAGGCAATACTTCTTCGCCGTTCGCTGCACTTGTCGAATCGGTAATCATTTGAAGCGCGTCTTCGGTAAGATAACCGTTTTCGTCCACGGGATAGTTTACGAACGGATCCAAAACAGGTACGTAGTTTAATTCAACGGTATCATACTGCGATGCGGTAAGATTGACCGCAACGTTTCTAACTGTTTGAGTTCCGAATAATTCATTTCCGAGTTCTACGCTTATATAATACGTTCCGCCTGCTCTTCCCGGAGTTAAGGTTACGCCGGTGAAATCCCATTTTGCGGGAATGTTATAAGACGTGCCGTCGCTAAAGGTTACCGGCATTGTGGTAAACGTCGTATTGATATAATTTACAATCTTTTCATGCGTGTCGAAATCGCTGGAGCTGAACTTAATTTCTCCTACCGATTTAACCGTCTTTTCGGGTATGATTACCGTCATAACAAAGCTTTGCGCACCGTATTTTTTCGCTGCAAGCTTTACGGTAAATTCATAAGTTCCGCCCTCGTGGAAATCGAAGGTTTCGTTTTTGCTGTCGCTGTCATACTGCTTGTTGGCCATCCATTCCACTTCGACTTCCTCTTCACCGATTCCTACAAAGTTAATCAGCATCGTATCCGGGAAATAGATCTCGTTTAGATAAGGAGTAAAGGTTATCGTAGTGCCTTCGTTTACAGCAAAGTCACCGTTATAAAGGCTTTCGGTCCTTCCTTCTTCCACGACTTGTCCGCTTGCCAGCAGTACGCTCTTAACGCTTGTAAAGCGTCTTGAAAGAACGTTAACGCTAAGATTAAAGGTTTGGGTTACTCCGTTACCCGAAGTTACAGAAATCGGTACGGATAGCTTACCGCCCTTATACGGATCCCCGCTGTTTAAAT
>LAHS01003069.1_pt1 | contig 24717 bp, 15 predicted proteins | sample 329651 | NCBI WGS metagenome assembly LAHS01 (sample SAMN03275699, study PRJNA271635) | activated sludge metagenome | isolation source: sample C-1 Sludge from hydrolytic chamber (first chamber) of Anaerobic... | reverse complement strand
GGTGGCCAGGCTCTTCATCAGGCTCTGCTGTGCCAGCTTGAAGCCTGCCTCCCGTTGTGGGAAGTTGTTGAGAAGCTGGTTGAATTCCTTGATGCAGTCCATCATCTTATCGTTCTGTGTGATGATGTAGGTAAAGAATTTCTCCTTGTCCTGTTTGCGATAAGGCTCCACATAGCTGGCGGAAGCCGAGTAGGCCAGACCGCGGGCCTCGCGCAGTTCCTGGAACACCACGGCATTCATGCCGCCGCCGAAGTACTCGTTGAAGAGGGCGTTGATGGGAGCATTCTGCGGTGTCCACTCGCGGTTCTCATTGTGCAGCTGCATCATGTAGATGTTCTTGGCCTCATAAGGAGCAATCCATACCTCGGTCTTGGGAGTTTCCTGAGCCACATAATGGTTGCCGCCATCATTCTTGTAGGCCAATGCCTTTCTGCGCGGATAGGTTCTCGTTACGAGCGAAGCGATCTCCTGGGGCGATGTGGGACCGTAATACATGATGGTCATGGGCTGTGTGTGGCGCACCACGCGCAGACGGTTGAGCAGCTCGTTGCCGTCGGTGGCCTTCAGCTCACGCTCGCTCATGATGTTGCGCACAGGACTGTTCTCACCGTAAGTGCCGTAGCTGCGCAGTGCCGAGAAGCAGCTGCGCTGGTCCTGCTTGGCATCAGTCCGTCCCTTGAGAATGAGGCTCACCACCTTATTATATTGTGCCTTGCTGACACGGCCATGCTCTGTCAGGTCGGCGCATAGCTTCAGAGCCTGCGGCAGGTTCTCGTTCAGTCCAGTAAGTACTAGACTTGTATGGTTAGCCGAGGTATCCCAGCTGTAGTCGCAGGCCAGCTCGTAGAATTTGCGCTTGATGTCGTTGGCACTCATCTTGGCCGTGCCAGCGTACTCCAGGAGCTGGCTCGCCACATTCAGATGATAGTCGGTCTCTGTGCCGTAGGGGAAGTCAAGCTTCAGCGTGAACAGCCCGTCGGTGGTGTTGGGCGTATAGAGCAGCTCGGTGTGATCGTCCACTTTCTGCTTCGTCAGATCTTTGGAGAAGTCGACAAAGCGAGGCTGAATGGGCTCCGGCTGACTGTTGACGATCTCCTTGAGGAAGTCGCTCTGCTTGTCGTTGTTTGTCGGGATAGGGGTGATGACGGGCTTGTCGATTTTGTGAAGGGTGGTGTCGTTGCCCTGAACCTTGTTCACCGTGACGTAGCCTTCGGTGAAATAGCGGTTGGCAAAATCCACGATCTGTTGTTTGGTCATCTTGCTGATGCGGTCGAGCGCGTGCACGTGGTCCTCCCAGTTCTGGTCGTTGATGAAGGCATCGACAAACTGGTCGGCTCGTTGCTTGTTGCTTTGTAGCGACTTATAGTAGTTCAACTTCATATTGTTGACTACGGCAGACAACAGCTTGTCGCTGAACTGTCCCTTCTTCAGCCGGTCTATCTGCGCCAGCATCAGTCGCCTCACCTCGTCGAGCTTCTGTCCCTCGATGGGCATTCCCTCCAGGACGAACAGCCCATAGTCGTGCATGCCATCGAAGTAGGCCGAGGCTTCCTGTACCTTCATCGGCTGTATGAGGCTCTCATCGAAGAGTCCTGCCTTACCGTTGCTGAGCATGTCGGCAATGACACTGAGGGTATCGGCCTGATGACTTGCCATGCCGTCTGCCTTCCAGCCCATGAAGATGAAGTCTGCCTGCTGTCCCACAATCGTGGTGTCGGCGGAAGCAGTACGGTCGATAACGGGGGCATACTCGGGCCGGGAGAGCGTCGTGCTCCGCTTCCAGTCGCCGAAATATCGGTTGATGATTGCCACCACCTTGTCGGGATCGAAATCGCCCGCCATACAGATGGCTACGTTGTTGGGTACGTAGTAGCGGTTAAAGTAGTTCTTGATGTTGACGATCGATGGGTTCTTCAGGTGTTCCTGCGTGCCTATGGTAGTCTGCGTGCCGTAGGGGTGTGTGGGGAACAGAAGCTTGTTGAGCGCGCTCCAGGCCTTCCGCCCGTCCTGCGTCAGTCCCATGTTGTACTCCTCATAGACAGCCTCCAACTCGGTGTGGAAGCCACGTATCACCATGTTCTTGAATCGGTCGCTCTGAATCTTCGCCCACGTTTCTATCTCGTTGGCGGGTATATCCTCCACGTAGCAGGTCACGTCGTTAGATGTGTAGGCGTTGCTGCCCTCCGATCCGATGGCCGCCATGAGCTTGTCGTACTCGTTGGGAATGTTATAGCGTGCGGCAAGCTGCGAGATGGAGTCGATCTCGTGGTAGGCCTTCCTGCGCGCTGTGACATCGGTGAGACGGCGGTAACGCTCGTACCGGTTCTGTATCGAGTCGAGCAGGGGAGCCTCGGCCTGCACGTTGCTTGAGCCGAAATGGGTGGTTCCCTTGAACATCAGGTGCTCCAGATAGTGGGCGAGTCCCGTGGTTTCCGCGGGGTCGTTGCGCGATCCGGTATGCACGGCGATGTAAGTCTGCAGCCGTGGCTTCTCTTTGTTGACCGAAAGGTAGATCTTCAGCCCATTGTCGAGCGTGTAGATGCGTGTGTTCATGGGGTCCCCCGCCACGCTTTCGTAGTGGAAGGGCTGCGCCATGACGCAGGTTGTGGCAAGTGATGCCAGCAGGGTAATAAAGGTTTTCATAATCAATGTGAAGAAAGGGAAGCCTCCCCTGACCCCTCCAGTGGGAGGGGAACCCACTGTGGTCGGGACGAGGCCTTTTTTATAGTAAATGTCGATCCTGCGGTACAAGCCAGGCTCCCCTCCTACCGAAGCGGTTTGGCGAGGCTTTTCGTAAATGTCGATCCTACGGTACAAGTCTGGCTCCCCTCCCATTGGAGGGGTTGGGGGAGGCTTTTGGGAGGCTTTTGGGGGAGGCTTTTTCTTTAGTTCTCGTAGTCCCCTTCGTGATCCAGACTGTTGACAAAGTTGTCGAACACTTCCTGCTCCACGTCGCCCATGCTGAACTCCTTCTCCGCGTCCTTGCGTATCTCGGCTATCCATGTGCGGCGCGCAACGATATAATCCTCACGGATCCGTGCGGCATCGTCGGGGGTGATCTCCGTCAGTCCGTAGTAGTCACAGATGAGCTTGTAAGTCCACGTCCACTGGTACTGTCGGTAATTGCGGTTGATCTCCTCAAACCGCTCAGTGATCTTCGCCACCGTGTCGAGGTCGCCGCTCTTGATATCGTCGATGATGCGCTGTTCCTCGGAGGCGGGCAGCAGCAGTCCGGCCAGATCGTTCCAGTCGCCCAGGCCGATCTCTGTGGTTGGAGGTGTGAGGTCGGGGTCGCGCTTCAGCACGCGTTTCAGCACCGCCCCCATGTAGATACGCAGGGCGATGTCGTAGTATTTGATGCCCTTCTGCAGCGAGGAGGCACGGATCACATACTCATGGAAATTATAGTTTGATACGTCCTCGCCCGATGCCTCACGCAGGTCTTCCAGAATCTTCTTGCCTTTGATGATCTCGCCCACGGAGAAAGGCGAGAGCCAGTCGAAGTTGACGATGCTCTTCTGCGAGAGCTTGGGGCGCACGTCGCGCTTCGGCCATTTGCGAATATCGCGGTACAGGCCCACGGTGGTGATGTTGCGTCCCGGCGACAGGTACATGGTGTCGCCGTAGGCATTGAGATAAGAGAAGGGCAGGTTACGCGTGTCGGGGTGGTGCATCAGCTTGCCGAAGCACACGCTGAACGTCCCGATGTTGGCGGGCATGAGCAGGTAGGATCCGCTTGCCGTCTTCGTACCGCGCTCCAGCACGCCCCAGTGCATGGGGCCCATTTTGTAGGCATGGTTGGAGAAGTTGGTGGCAGAGCCAGCATTGTAGAAGCTGAACATGCTGCCGATGAGCAGCGAACTCTTGTGGTGGCTGGCGGTAAAGGGGCCGCAGAAGGCGGCACAGGCCTCGCCGTTGCTCATGTAGCTGTTGGCGAAGAACACGCTTGCCGAGGCCGTGAAGCCGTTGCTGATCTGGCATGCCTCGCCCACGAAGCAGTCCTGCATCTTCACCGAGTTGATGATGCTCGATCCGTCGCTGATGATCGAGTTTTCACAGATCACGCCGGTACCGATGAAAACATTTGCCTCGGGCGAGGAGAGGATGGTGGTGTCGCTCAGCCGGGCGGCACCGTTCACCTCGCAGTCGTCGCAGATCACCGAGTTGGTGATCTCCTTGGTATTCACGATCTTCACCCGGTCGCCTATCGTGCCGTGCTCCACATTCTCCATCTCTATCTCCTCTCTCACGAGCCGGCGAATGGCCTCCTTGAGCTCCTTGTCGTGGAACTGCTTCACCATGAAGGCTGCAAACTGGCTGGTGAGCTCGCGGAAGAGCACCACGTTACCGTCGCCCACCTCGTTGAGCACTGAGATGAGGTTGCCCTCGCCGTAGGTGGCACCCTCGGTGGTCTCGATGGTCGATACGTTGGAGATGTAGCAGTCATCGCCGATGGTGTAGTTGTTGATAAAGTTGCCGATGTTCTCGATGAGGCAGTTGTCGCCGATGGTGACGTTGCGCAGCGTGGCATTATTGATGCCCGAGTGCTTGAGAAAGCCCCGCGACACCTCTACATTCTTCTCGAAGGCTCCGATGTTGACCTCGCCATAGAGCATCACACGGTGCATATAGTTGGGTACGAAATCCTCCGCCACGTTTACGCTGTTCCAGTCCTCGGCCCAGCAGTTGCGGTCTTCCAGGATGTTGATCTCCTGTTCCGTGAGTTTGCGATATTCCATTGTTTCTTAGTTTTTTTGATTGGGGGGAATCGGGCTGATCGGGCGAATTGGGCGAATCAGCCTGCTTGTTCAGTCCACCTCCGGATAGAGAAAGTCGTTGTATGGGTACTTCTGCACGTGGAGCTCGCGCACCTTTTTATATAGCGTGCTGCGGAACTCGTCGATATTCTCGCGGTCTTTGGCCGAGATGAAGAGGCAGTTGTCGTGGAGCTTGGCCATCCAGGTGCGTTTCAGCTCATCGAGGGTCACGTTCTCCTTCGTCTCGGGCGTCAGGTCGTCGGGTTCCTTGTCCACCCAGTGGTAGTTGTCGATCTTGTTGAACACGATGATCGTGGGCGTGTCTGAGCACTCCAGGTCTTTCAGCGTCTGGTTCACCACGTTAAGCTGCTCCTCAAAGTCGGGGTGGGAGATATCTACCACGTGTACCAGCAGATCGGCCTCGCGCACCTCGTCGAGGGTCGATTTGAACGAATCGACGAGGTCGGTGGGCAGCTTGCGTATAAATCCCACGGTGTCGGCCAGCAGGAACGGCAGGTTCTCTATCACCACCTTGCGCACCGTGGTGTCGAGGGTGGCGAAGAGCTTGTTCTCGGCAAACACGTCGCTTTTGGCCATAAGGTTCATGATGGTCGATTTCCCCACGTTGGTATAGCCCACCAGCGCCACACGTATCAGCCGCCCGCGGTTTTTGCGCTGCGTGGTCTTCTGTTTGTCGATCTCCACCAATCGCTGTTTGAGCAGCGTGATACGGTTCAGAATGATGCGGCGGTCCATCTCCAGCTGGGTCTCGCCCGGGCCACGTAGTCCCACCGATCCTTTGCCACCGCCCGACCCGGAGCCACCGCCCTGACGCTCGAGGTGGGTCCACAGGCGTTGCAGCCGGGGCAGCATGTAGCGGTATTGCGCCAGCTCCACCTGTGTCTTCGCGTTGGCCGTCTGGGCACGCATGGCGAAGATGTCGAGAATGAGCGACGTGCGGTCGAGTATCTTCACCTGCAGCTCCGCCTCGATGTTGCGCATCTGCTTGGCCGAGAGCTCATCGTCGAAGATCACCATGCCGACCTCGCGCTCGTTCTCCTCCTCGTCTTTGATATATTGACGTATCTCCTGCAGCTTACCCTTGCCGATATAGCTCACCGCGCTCGGTCCGTTGGCCCGCTGCGTGAATCGCTTCACGGTCACGGCCCCGGCGGTGTCGGCCAGGAATTCCAGTTCGTCGAGATATTCTTTAGTTTTCTCCTCATCCTGTTGAGGCGTGATGAGTCCCACCAGTATGGCAGTCTCGGCCTTCACTTCGGAGATTACAAATTCCTTCATCTGTTTTCTGTTCTTGTATGTTGATGGGAGCCTCGGCACCGCACTTCTGCTGTCTTGGCGCCTACCGACTACTCTTTGCAAAGATACTGAAAAGATTGGAAAACAGAAGACTGATGCGTGAAATTTTACATCGCCCTCGATGGTCATGTCTGCCGTATCTGCTGTTTTGCCATGATGATATGTGACTGGCCAGAGGGTCACCTCTCCCTCTCTATCCTAAAAGTGACGTTGTATCCCTGGGCGGGGCGTTCGCCAAGGGTGAGCATGTACCCTTGCTTCATCAGGATCTGACGCGAGAGCGACAGGCCTATGCCCGAGCCTGTCTGCTTGGTGGTGAAGAAAGGAATGAATATTTCCTTCCGCGCGTTTTCGGGTATCACGTGCCCGTCGTTGCTGATGCTGATGTTGCCGTCGTAGCCTATGCCTATCGTCTTGGCTCCTGCCTCGATGGCGTTCTTGGTGAGGTTGATAAACACTTGCCGGAGCAGGTTTTCGTCGATGTGTATCGTTACTGATGGCTCCACGCCCGTCTTCCATTCCACCTGGGGGTATAGTGCTTCCAGCTTACGGAGAAAGTCGGCAAGGTTGACATCCGTCGGAACGGGCTCCTGCAGTTGGGTGAGCTTGCGGTAGCTGTCGACAAATGTGGCAAGGCCACTGCTGGTGTCGTAAATGGCCCTGATGCCTTCCTCGTAGGGTGAATCCTTGATTTCAGGATGGTTGAGATAAGCCTGACTGATGCTCTGGATAGGGGTGGTGGCATTCATGATCTCGTGGGTGAGCACGCGGGTGAGGCGTTGCCATGACTCCACCTCGTGGTGTGCCTCCAGTTTCTGTATCTCCTTGCCCATGTCGTTGAGTGCCTCTTGAAGGGCGCGCTCGCCGAAGAGCAGCCCTCGGGTGGGCAGTTGGAAGGCGTAGTCGCGGAACCTGATGGCATCGCGCATCATCTGTGCCCTGTCGCGCAACACGTGTTGATGACGGTAAACGGCGATTGCAGTCATTGCAAGCACAGCTATGGCCACTACCGCACAAACTGTCAATATTGAGTTCGGCATACAGTCGCTGATCTTTAATCTAAATTCTTGTATTTGTTATATAAGGTCTGTCGTGTGATGCCGAGGAGCTCGGCAGCTTTGCTCATGTTGCCATGGCAGGTGTCCACCACCTTTTTCACGTGCTGCTTCTCCAGTTGGTCGAGCGGCACCACATGGTGACTCTTGTCTATGGCATCTTTGAGCGTACGAACCAGCTCGTCGTTGTCCCAGGGCTTGGTTACGAAGTCAGCAGCTCCGTTCTTCAGCCCGCGTACGGCCAGCCTCACGTCGGCGTAGGCCGTGACCAGCACCACGGGAATGTTGGGGTGGCGACGGTGTATGGCCTGCAGCCATATCATGCCCTCCTTACCCGAGTTCACGCCCATCGTGAAATTCATGTCGAGCATGATAGCATCGACATGCTCCTGCTGGAGCGTGATGAGAATGTTTGCGGGATTCGACAGGGTGACAATGTGCTCGAACACACCTGCGAGGCATATTCTTGCCGCAGTAAGTATGGCGGGATTGTCATCAACAACCAGTAAGGTGCTGTAGTTAGCGTTCATGTGTACAAAGTTAGCGATTTTCATGCAACATGGTACACGGGGCATCAGAAATTATTGTTCCGGCAGTCCAAAGTGTATGAATTTCATACAGTATCGTGTATGATTATTATACAAACCGTATTTGAATGTTGTCCCAGCCATTGCGGAACGAAGAATCGCACCTACCTTTGCAACTGTAAAAGGTTGACCTATGTACCCTATCTGGTAATGTTAATTATTAATACCTAAGAGATATGAATTTACTCTTGAAACATCACTTCGCGGCAGGGTGGCGGAACATCCTGAAGTACAAGGCACAGAACGTCATATCCGTACTTTGTCTCGCCGTCGGAATCGTGGTCTTCGCGGTCACGTTCTGGCTTATCGTCTCTACCTGGAATCAATACTATACCCGGGAAATCGACTACGACGGAGTTGAAATCACAATGTCGCCCGCCGACACGCTTGAGCGTAACCCTCGGTATGAGAAGTATATAGCCCTGTTGCAGACACTGCAATCGGTGGAGAGGGTTTCGTTCGAAATCGTCAACAACAAGGTGTTGTACGCCATGTGCAAGATCGAGGGCGACACCCTTTACAGGCAGAGTTTCAGTTATCGGTATGTGAGTCCCGACTGGTGCGAGGCCCACCACATCAGGTCGGCTACCACGGGAAAGAGGTTAGGACGGCAGAAGGTCGGGACTGTGCTGATGCCCGAAAGCTTCTACAAGCGATTCTATGCCCGCTACATTCCCCACCCCGTGGGCAGCAAGATACAGAACACCACACGGCCCATGCAGATCGATGACCTGATCAATACCGACTGGCAGGTCACCGGCATGAACGATCTGCTGGTTGTGAGCAATGGCAGGGAGCACCTTATGCTCCCGGACAGCACCGAAACCGACTACCAGTTCATCTATAATCCCATCAGAGTGACCTTGAAGGCCGGCTATACCATCGGCCAGTTCGAGGCTGAAGCGCTCAGGAAGATGCCCGAAGTCAAGGTGAGTGTCGTGGAGAGAATCAGCGAGGAGCTGGTCGCCGCATCATTCCTTGCCCTTTGCATCGGAATATTCATGGGTGCCAGCGTGCTCATCATCGGGCTGTCGGGCTACCTGAAGATGCAGATCCAGCTGTTCTACCTTCGTCACCGCGAGATGATGCTCCGCCGCTGCAATGGTGCCAAACCTTATCAGCTGTTCTTGTTGCTGGCCTGCGAGATGCTCATTACCTTCGCTCTCGTGCTGCTTGTCGCCATGGGCCTGTCGCTGGCACTCTATGCCTATGCCATGCCGAGAATACAGATTGTCGAGCAAGACTTCTATATACGCACAGACCTGATTCTCCGTATCGAGAGCTGGATAGCCCTCTTCGCCTTCGTCCTGTCTACCCTCATCTGCTGGGTTTCGTCGCGCAAGGTGATGCGTACGCCGGTGGGACAGGCCGTCGGCAAGGGCTACGTGCCCAAGACACGATGGAGGGGAGCCCTGCAGGTGACGCAGTATTTTGTGGGCACCATACTGTTGCTGCTGATCCTTACCCTGTTTGCCATGGCCTGGACCCAATGGGACAATTATGGAATCCATGGAAATCTGAAGCAATATCGTGAAGCCGTCCTGTTTAATTATGCTGACAACGACTCGCTGCAGACGCTGCCCTCGGTGAAGCACGTGGCAAGAATCGCACGCATGGGGAATGCCTACGTCGTCGATCCCGCTACCATGCAGCTGATGGGCGCAACGGTGGAGCGAGACAGCAGTGCCCTGCGTGCCGCCGTTCCTGTCTGTGCCGAGCCGTCCGAGGCCGTTCAGGTATGCAGGCAGCTGGGCATAGCCTACAGGCCTTTCCGTTTACGGTCTATGGAGCATGACCGTTTGCTCAAGGATAAGGTTGCCATCGGGTATGTCTCACGACTGGATATTCACAAGCAGGGGCCCGAATTCAGCATGTATTGGGTTCGCCCTCACATGACGTTAGCACTGATCCGGCAAATGCTGATGGAAGCCGAAAAAGATTCCCTGACTAATTTCTGGCCGGTAACCATCGTGTTCCCCAAGGAGGGTATGCACGATGCCATGTGCGACGAGATCGGCAAGAGGTTTGTCCCCAACTACGTCAAGGGCAATTATCGCTTCTTCACGCCGGCCTACGACCGCTTCTTCGAGGGACTCGTAGCCCTCTCCCTCATTCGCCAGCTCTGCTACGTGCTGTTCCTCGTCAGCATCATCAGCATCGTGCTCACGGTGTATTCGTCGGTGTCGCTCGAAACACGCGGCCGACAGAAAGAGGTGGCCATTCGCAAGGTGAACGGAGCAAAGACGCGCGACATCATTCTGCTGTTCTGCCGGCCATATATCAGGACATTGGGCGTGGCCTATGTGCTCGTCATCATTTCGGACGCGCTGATAGGTGTACTCATGCACCAGGGGACCCATTTCACCCTCAATAACTTCGTCTATATGACGGGCTTCTATTTCCTCAGCATCTTCATCATCACGCTGGTCACCTTCCTCACCATCTGGCGTAAGATCTACAAGGTGGCAAAAACCCGACCGGCAGGAAATCTTATTCAATATTAAGCATCAGGCATCAGGCTTTGTACATGAGCCGAAAAACTCACAAAAAGACAGCAAATTATGATCAAGTTAGAAAACATAAAGAAAGTATTCCGCACGCCCGAAGTGGAGACATGGGCACTGCGCGAGGTAAACCTTGAAGTGAAGGAAGGCGAGTTCGTGGCCATCATGGGGCCATCGGGGTGCGGTAAATCTACGTTGCTCAATATCCTCGGGCTGATTGATAATCCCACAGATGGCACATTCACGTTCCAGGGCAGGGAGGTAGGCGGTTTGGGAGAGAACGAGCGCACCGACATACGCAAGGGCATGATAGGATTTGTGTTCCAGAACTTTAACCTCATCGACGACCTCAACGTCGAAGAGAACATAGAGTTGCCCCTGCTCTACATGGGCATCTCGCCTAAGGAGCGCAAGGAGCGGGTAAAGCGGTCGATGGAGCAGATGCAGATGAGCCATCGCCGCAGGCACCTGCCGTGCCAGCTCTCCGGCGGTCAGCAGCAGCGGGTGGCCATAGCCCGCGCCATCGTTTCCAATCCCAGGATCATTCTTGCCGATGAGCCCACGGGCAACCTCGACTCCACCAACAGCAGGGAAGTGATGGACTTGCTGCAGCATCTCCACGCGCAAGGCACCACCATCATCATGGTGACCCACTCTCAGCACGATGCCAGCTATGCCGACCGCATCGTCTCGCTCTACGACGGGCAGGTGGTCGATCAGGTGGAACTGTAGATCTCGCAGGTTCAGCACCGGGAATGTTTTGCGCTGCTATAGGGTGAGTACGTTTTAATCTGTAGCGAAGAGGGAGATGATCTTGCCATAGACAGTCTCTTCTTCTCTACAGATTGATCAACCCTTTGGCAGAATTAATTTTTTATCGCAGAATTAGCTGATACAGGGTTTGTTCTTAACCACGAATGACACGAATTGGCACGAATGGCTGACGTAGAGCCCTGAACCACAGATTTCGCAGATTTCTCAGATTGGCTGACGCAGAGACCTCGAACCACAGATTTCACTCTACAGATTTACCAGATTTCCCAGATTGGCTATCGCGTTGTTTCTCCTCCCCTTTCGGGGAGGCTGGGAGGGGCTCTTCTATCGTGAGCGGAGCGAACAGCACCTTAATATTCTGCGATAAGCTCATGCTCCTATAAATATTCTCAAATTTTCTACTATGCGGCGAAGCCGCGCGGAGCCCAACTCTCAAGGTTCATGACAAGGAGAAGTGGCGCTTTTTCCTCCGCGCGGCTTCGCCGCATAGTAGAAAATTTGAGAATATTTTTTGTCGTAAGCTTATCGCAGAATATAAGGGCTCGGTTCGCTTCGCTCACATTTCAAAATATCAAAGCGAATTTAATTCAACCAACGGGTTGATCAGACAAAACAGATGTTTTACCACAAATTTCACGAATGAACACGAAGAGCATGGAATCCATAGGATAGCATTCGTGGGATTCGTGGTTGGTAAGAAGTCTTGGTATCACAGGCTGAAAAGTTTGCTGACGACAGGGGTGGTGTCGCGATTAATATTTATTCGCATTGCGATTAATACTTATTCGCATTGCGATTAATACTTATTTGCGATGCAATTAATGCTTAATCGCAACGCCGATAAATACCGCCGGCAATAGATCTATAGACCAAAACATAAGGCCAACCGATCTTCACATGATTGATCGGTTGGCCTTAAATTAGTGGTTATCGTGGTTAAGATTACCTCTGTGAAGTGTTATTCGGTGAAAGAATAATCTTGTTAAAGAGTTAGACTTCTATGTCTGTATTGACATTTCTGTAGCCCCATAAAGCATAGAAAAGCATGTAGCTCATGGTGATGACAGGCACGATGTAGGAAATCATATACCCGGTGTGGTCGGCGATGAAGTTCTGCAGGATAGGCAAGATACCGCCACCTACCACCATGGTCATAAAGATGCCACTGGCCTGAGCGGTGTATTTGCCCAGTCCCTCGGTGGAGAGGTTGAAGATGCAGCTCCACATCACCGAGGTGCAGAGACCGCAGAGCACCAGCATGATAGCACTGAGGGGGAGGGTGGTGGACTCGAAGCCCGATCCGGTGAACACCGGCATGCTGCCGGTAATGGTCTTGGGCAGGAGGATGGCGGTGATAACGAAGGCCAACCCCACGCAGTTGGCACAGATCATCATGGTACGGCTCGACACTTTAGCTGCTAAGAGTCCTGCCACAAAACGTCCCACGAGCATGAGGAACCAGTAGGTACCGGCGGCAAAACCGCCGATGGCTGCTGCCGTAGCGATGTCAAGGCCGGCTCCTGCAGTGGTGGTGTCAGAGAGATAGAAGTTGAGTGTGCCGGGGATTCCCACCTCGGTTCCTACATAGAAGAAGATGGCCAGCACGCCAAGCTTGAAGTGGCGGAAGGCGAAGGGTGAGGATTCGAACACCATGTCCTCTGTCTTTTCCTGCTCGGGGTCGGCAATGGGAATGAACACCAGTGCGACAAAGCTGAGGGCAAAGATGGCCATGGCGAGGAAGAGCACCACATTGACATCGGTGATGGCCGTGTCTTTGGTGACGGTTCCGATGAGCGCGCCCACGAACATAGGCGTAAGGGTACTCATAAACGAGTTGAGCGTACCACCCACCTGCAGCAGCTGGTTACCCTTGTTGCCGCCGCCGCCAAGGAGGTTGAGCATGGGGTTGACCACAGTGTTGAGCATGCACACGGAGATACCTGCCACGAAGGCACCGAGAAGGTAAACGTAGAAGTTGGCGGGCAGTCCCATCAGCGCAGACTGTGTGAGCACCTGGCCCGACAAGAACTGGATAAGTACGCCGAAGAAGCCGAAGGAAATGGCTACGAGAGCCGTGCGCTTGTAGCCTATGCGGGTGAGCAACTTACCGGAGGGAATGCCCATGAAGAGGTAAGCCAGGAAGTTCATCATGTTTCCCAGCATACCGAGGGTGTTGCTGCCTTGCAGTGCAGGCTGGTTCTTCCAGATAACACCGATAGGTGCGGCAAGATTGGTGACGAAGGCGATCATTCCGAAGAGGAAGATCATGGTCACGATGGCGATGACGCGCCCTTTCTGATTCTGTTGTTCCATTTTCTAAGATTTGATTATAGTTAGGGTTTTATGAGTTATGGGTTATGAGTTATGAGTTAGGAGTTAAGGCAGCCGTCCTGCAAGCAGTAGGGAGAAACAGCGGCGATATTCATTGACCATCTGCTGATGTCCGTCTTTGTTGTTGTGTGCCTGAAAGACCGGAGTGAGCGAGAACTGCGGATAGATCTCCTCATAATGGTCGAGCATGGCCAACTTGAAGGCGCGTGGGTCATTGATATCTACGTTTGCCCTGCGCAATACACGTAAGGCAAACTCGCGGAAGAAGAGTGTGATCTCCTGCCGCATCTGGTCGGCTTCTTCTTGTTTCATGCTGTAAAATTACGAAAAAAGATTGGAGATATTTCTCATCAGTCCCTCATATTTTGCACGTTTGACGGCAGATCCTTTGAAAAGACTTCGAAACTGTTCCACGGAGAGATGTTTCCAGTCTTCGCGTGTCATCTTCAGCAGTTCTGGCCTGGGTTGAAACTCGGGTGTGGTGTTAGGCTGGGCAAACCTATTCCACGGACAAGCCTGCTGGCATCGGTCGCAGCCATAGATGACGTTGCCCATGGCCTGTTGAGCCGTGCTGCTGAGCTCGTGCCGGTTCTCAATGGTCTGGTAAGACAGGCAGAGGTTCGAGTCGAAATCATGCTCCTCCGAAAGGACATGAGTGGGGCAGTGGTCTATGCAGCGGGTACAGTTACCGCATCGGCTGGGCATCGGCCGGTCGTAATCGAGGGGGAAATCGAGAAACAGTTCACCCAGGAAGAACATGCTTCCGGCATGAGGAATGATGAGCTGACGGTTCTTCCCGACCCAACCCAGTCCTGCCTGCTGGGCCCAATAGCGTTCGAGAACAGGGCCGCTATCGACGAAGACGCGGTAGTTGGCCTGCTCGATCTTGTCCTCTCCATAAATAAAGGTGGCAAGTTGGCGCAGCCGTAGCTTCACGACGTCATGGTAATCCTGCCCGAGAGCGTATGCAGCTAATTGGGGTTCGCCTTCGGGGAGCTGTTGTTTCGGAGCATAGTTCATGGCTACCGACACGATAGACCGTAGGCCGTCCATCAGTAGCCGGGGGTCGATACGCTTCTCCAGATAGTTGTTCATCCAGTTCATATCAGCCTGCATGCCCCGGTGTAGCCACTCCCTGAGATGCTGCTCTTCGTCGTCTGAGATCTTGTCGGCTCGGGCTATGCCACAGGCAAAAAAGCCGAGACGGAGTGCCTCGGCTTTTATTTCGTCTGAACGCTTGGCGTCTGTTGTCATATCTGCTTATTCAAATGTAGAATTTGTTATTCCGTATTCGTGTCATCATTCCAATTGATCATGAATAAAATTCTGCGGATACGGCGATGGTCCTATTCGAAAGTCTTGAACTCATAACCTTGTTCTATGAGCCATTCGAGAGCTTGGGGTAATGCGGTGTGAAGTTTGTCGATGCTCTTCAGGGAGTCGTGAAAGGTAATGATAGAACCGTTGCGGGCGTATCGTTTCACATTGCGTACCACATCGTCGGCCGTCAACCATTTGGAATAATCACGTGTGACAAGATCCCACATCACGATCTTGTATTTGCGGAGCAACCACCAATAGACAGAATGTCGCATCCATCCGTGGGGCGGACGAAACAGGTGAGCCTTGATAAGATCGTTGGCTTGTGCCGTGTTGATGGCATAAGTGACGGTCCAGTGCTTGAAGGCTCCTAAATGATTAAAGGTGTGATTGCCCACCTGATGTCCCTCGGCCACGATCTGATTATAGAGATCATGATAGCGCAGCACGTTTTCTCCTACCATGAAGAAGGTGGCCTTGATCTTGTACTTTCTAAGTGTTTCGAGAATAAACGGCGTCGATTCGGGTATCGGACCGTCATCAAAGGTGATATACACGGCATGCTCGCTGGGATCCATACGCCACAAAGCCTCTGGATAAAGCCATCTAAGCCATTTTGCTGGTTGCTCTATAAACACGGTGTTCGGAAGTTAAGAGTGAGGAATGAGGGGTGAGAGGTGAGCTGCGAAGGGGTTGATGTCGATAAAGAGGGGAGGGCTTATGAGTGGAGAGTGAGGAGGAAGAGTGGGAGAAAAGTCTCTCCCCGTCTCCTGCTCCTCACTTGTCACTCTATAGTCTGCTCTTCACTTTTCAGTTGGCTTCCATCTGCTGGCCACCCTTTCCGAGGTACAGACGATAATAGTTATCGACCTGTGTCTTCTGCTGTGCAGCCTTATGCTTGTCGATCAGGGACGTGATGTCGGCCAGCTGCGACATAATAGAGAACTGGATCATGCAGTCGCGCTGTGCGGCATCAAATCTAAGGCCCTCCAGGGAGAGATAGTATGATGCATACTGACTGGCATTCTTCCATGTCGCATCGATGATTTCCAAGGCTTTTTTCTCCTGTCCTAAGAGGGCGTAAGCCTTGGCAAAATCGAAGGCTCCGCCCATATAGTTCATCGGAACATTATAGGTAGGAATGACCTTCTCGGCCTTCTGCAGCACCTTCAGAGCCTTGGCTTCCTGATGATCCTTGATGAGCTCCATGGCCAGCTGTCCGAACAGACGGCGGTGTGTATAGCACATGCGCATGGTAGTCTCCTCAAGATAGAGCCCCTTGCGATCAAGACCGCCATAGCGATAGCGGTTCATCAGGTTGTTGTAGGTCTTTTCCGCATCGTAGTTCTTTGCGCCATTCTTGTTGGTCAGGAACGGTGTGATACGGTTAGCCAAGCCTTCCTGCACGAAGTTGTCGCCCAGATTCATGTAGTTTTCCGACCCGACGGTCAGGGCTACATAGATAGGACGCGTCCAGTTGCAGTGTGCTATCATCTCGAGCATCATCAGGTCGCCCTTGTAAAGCGCGCTCTTCCCCTTGAGCGAGATGACCATCTGGTCGGGGATCGAATCGCTGGCCATCATCATGCCGCTCTTCCTTACAGCTTCCTTGTCGATAGGAACGTAGAGCGTATCGGTAGGAATGATGTGCAGTGAACTCTTCACCTTTCCTTCGGGAATACCAAAGATCTCAGCAATGGCACTCTTCTGTTTGGCGGAAAAGTCGCCTCGAACCCAGTACTTCATCACATTCTCCACGGTGAAAGGATTGCTGCCGAAGAGTTGCTTGGCTAATGCTGGATCCTGCTTATAGAGCTCCTGGAGGTTGGCTTTCATATCGGGCTGCACCTCCACATATTCATTAGTGCCTGAGCAGAAGTCGATTCTCGGCCACGTGATGGGTACCGATGGAGAGTTGTAAGCCGGACGTTTCATCTGGTCGATATACCAGTCGGTCTGCAGGTAACTGAGGTTGCAGACACGTGCATCGGTGCGAACGCCCTCAACGTCCTGGTTGTACCACAGTGGGAAGGTATCGTTATCGCCATTGGTGAAGATGATAGGATTACCCTTATCCTGTAGCGTCATGAGGTAGTTCTGGCCGAAATCGCGGCAGGTGTAACGGTGAGAGCGGTCGTGATCGTCCCATGTCTGACAGGCCATCTGAATGGGTACGAGCAGACACAGCAGTGCCACAGCAGCAATGGCAGGCACCTTGTCGGTCTTGAGATACTTCTTCATCAGGTCGATAAGAGCTGCTACACCCATACCGCACCATATCGAGAAGGCGTAGAACGAACCGGCGTATGCATAGTCGCGCTCACGTGGCTGTACCGGCGTCTGGTTCAGATAGACCACGATGGCGAGGCCTGTCATGAAGAACAGGAAGAACACCACCCAGAACTGTCTGATGCCCCGACGGCCACGGAAGGCCTGCCAGAAGAGGCCGATAATACCAAGCAGCAGCGGCAGACAGTAGAACACGTTGTGCCCCTTGTTCGTCTTCAGATCGTCGGGCAGTTTGCTCTGATCGCCGAGACGGGCGTTGTCGAGGAACGAGATGCCGGTGATCCAGTTGCCATGCTCCAGTTCGCCGTTGCCCTGAATGTCATTTTGGCGGCCGGCAAAGTTCCACATGAAGTAGCGCCAGTACATGAAATTGCACTGGTAAGAGAGGAAGAACCTGATATTGTCGAGCTGTGAGGGCACCTTCACCATCATCGGCTCGCCACAGCGGTCATAGGGCACCTCGATACCGTTTACGCCTCCCATCCATGACTCATAGTCCTGGGCATGGGAAGAATCGTACATACGGGGGAACACCATGTTTTGTGCATACTCATATTTTGACTTATGAGATACAACGAAGTAGGAGTCTTTCTCGTCCTTAGACGACTTTTCCTTCCTGCTGTAGATGGGAGCACCGTCCACCCGGCGTGGCACACACATGTCGCCATCGCGGTCGAGGGCAATCTGCGAGGTATAGGCCTGACCATACAGCAGGGGCCGGTCGCCATACTGGTCACGGCTCAGATAGCTGCCGAGGGTGAAGATATCCTCGGGGGAGTTCTGATCCATAGGAGGATTGGCAGCCGAGCGAATGACGATCAGTGCATAGCTGGAATAGCCGATCATCAGCATCAGCATACAGAGCAGAGCCGTGTTCTTGAATCGCGAAGTGACCAGAAAGACTGGCTTCTTCTCCACGATCTTCTTACGGTTGAGCAGGATTCCGGCGATGACCAGCACCACGATACCTATCAGGACGGCACTCCAGCCGTAGCCATAGAAGGGTATGCCGATGAGGGCGAAGGCCAGGAGGAACGAGATATTCTCACGTTTCCTGTTCTGCCCCATATAGCTTTCGTATATGGCCCATAGCACAGCAGCCACCAGAACAATGATGTAGATGATGAGACCCGTGTTGAAAGGCATGTGCAGCACGTTGACAAACAGCAGCTCAAACCAGCCTCCTACCGTCACAATGCCCGGCACGACGCCATAGAGCACGGCTGCTACGATGACGAACGAGATGAGCAGGGCGATGAGTGAGCCCTTGGTCTCTACGTCGGGGAAGCGGCGATAGCAGTACACCAATACAATGGCAGGCAGACACAGTAGGTTCAGCAGGTGCACACCGATGCTCAGTCCAGTCATGTAAAATATGAGTACCAGCCAGCGATCGGAGTGTGGCTCGTCGGCATAATCTTCCCATTTCAGGATCAACCAGAACACAACGGCAGTAAATGCTGACGAATAGGCGTATACCTCACCCTCTACTGCAGAGAACCAGAAGGTATCGGAGAAGGTATAGATCAGTGCACCTACCAGTCCGCTGGCCTCGATGGCGATCGTCTTGCCAAGGGTAAGGCTGTCCCAATCTTTCATCACGAGCTTGCGTGTAAGGTGGGTAATGGTCCAGAAGAGGAACATGATGGTCGTTGCCGAGAGCAGGGCGCTCATCATATTGACCATGCGGGCCACCTGACTGGGGTCACTCACGAACTGGCTGAAAAGATTGGCCGTGAGCATGAAGAACGGTGCCCCTGGCGGGTGACCGATTTCAAGCTTGTAACCAGTAGTGATAAACTCGGGACAATCCCAGAACGAGGCTGTCGGTTCAATGGTAGAACAATATACGAAGGCAGCTATGGCGAATGCCAGCCAGCCCAGCACATTATCTACTAATCTGTACTGTTTCATTGATATTTAAGCATAATTAATTGCAGTAATATTGTGCAAAGATAACAAAAACGATACAGAGATTTAAGGTTTTCGTTGTCTTTTTGTCGCATTTTAGAAATCTTTAATCAGAATCTCGCGGGCTGCATTTATCCGAAGAAGAAGTCTGCGCCATAGATGAGCAGGGCGTAACGGGCTATCTTCCCGATCGTGATGCTGATCAGGGAGATAACGAAATTGGAGCGCATCAGGCCTAATGTGATCGTGATGGCACTGCCGATGATCGGTAGGAAGGCAAAGAAGCCCATCCAGGCTCCACGTCCTGCCATGAACCTTTGAGCCTGTTGCATGCTCGCCTCGCTGACATGCAGGTAGCGTTCTATCCATTCCGGCTTTCCCAGACGGCCGACACCATAGTTGAACAGCGACCCGACCACATTGCCTATCGTACCATAGACTACCAGCGGGGTGGGCGAGAGCCCGGCGGCCATAAGCCCCAACATCACTGCCTCACTGCTGAAAGGGAAGAAGCTCCCGGCCAGTAAGGCAGCCAGAAGCATGCCCCAATAGCCGTAATTGATCAGAAGATCGTTGATGAAATCCATAGGTTGTAACCTGTTAATAATAATGCCAGGAGAATCAAGATCCAGAAGCAGATGTTGGAGATTTTGGTGTGTGACAGCCCCAGGTAGTGGCCTATGAGCGGTGCAGTAGTCACGATGGCGATGCTCAGCAGATAGTCGAAATGCTGTGGCTGCAGCAGTATGAACACGAAACACAGGGCGTCCATTGTGATAAACACTTCGTAGATCATGCGGGTGCGAATCTTATCCAGATTGCTGAAGACCATAAAATAACCTATCCCTATGAAGGCAAGCACCAGAATGAACGCTGCCGTGATCAGCCGGGGTGCATCTATCAGGTTGAGCTGGAAGGGCATGGCGAAGTTTCCCAGCTCTGCCAGATGCTGGGGTATATAGACTATATGGCCGACATAGAGGTAGTAGGCACAGGCAAACCAGTAGGGAGTGGCCACGCCCAGCAATGAGGCAATGAAGGTCCGGGGGGTGAAAGCGAGAATGTTAAATGCGAGAAAGATCCACAACATGGGTACAAAGAACAGGATCTGAACGAAGAGCAGGCTGATCATTCCTATGGCAAAGAATGCCGTAAAGACCTCACTCGACGCGTTCTGGTTCTGATAAGCCTTGAAGAGATAGAGGTAAAACACGATCATACCCAGCTGAATGGCTTCTGCCTGGGCATTCTCCAGCAGGAACACCGACATCGTGGTCATCACGAGAAAGGAGCACGACACCATGCGGCTATAGATGCGTATGAGCGAGAAGGCATTGTTAAGTTCGGCGATAAACAGCGTAGAAAGGGCCAGCAACGTGAGTTGCTGCCACTGCAATCCGGTCATCAGGCCGGCGAGCAGACACACCAGGGCTGCATAGAATGAGGTCCAGGGCAGGGCCCATCTCGACTGTGCTATCTTATTCTGCGAGCGTGTAATCATTGTCAAACTCTTCGTATCGTGTTGTTATCCTTCGTTGCTGTCTATGTATGAAATACAATCCTGACCTTCAGGTCATCATGCGTCAGGGTCACCGCCATCTGTCTTCCTGCCGTGACCCTGACTCTTTGAATGGCAGTATCAGCCTCTCTCTCAGAGATCCTGCCCGATATCTCTTCTGAAATATTTGCCGGTAAACTCTATTTTCTGAGCCTCGCTGAAGCTCTTCTGCAGTGCTTCCTCCTTGTCCTTACCGTATGACGATACGGCAATGACGCGTCCGCCGTTGGTCACGACCTGTCCGTCGTGCATCGCCGTACCTGAATGGAAGACGATGCTGCCGTCAACTTTGTCGATGCCTGTGATGGGATAGCCTTTCTTATAGGCCTCGGGATAGCCGCCGCTGACGAGCATCACGCATACTGCGGCACGCTCATCAAACTCCGTCTTACGCTGATCGAGGTCGCCGGCAGCCACGCCTTCGAAGAGATCTACGATGTCGCTCTTCAGTCGGAGCATCACGCTCTCGGTCTCGGGGTCGCCCATGCGGCAGTTATATTCTATCACCATCGGCTCGCCATCGACGTTGATCAGTCCGAAGAAGATGAAGCCCTTATAGTCTATATGCTCCTCTGCCAGACCGTCCACGGTAGGGCGGATGATGCGGTCTTCCACCTTCTTCATCCATTCCTCAGTGGCGAAGGGTACTGGCGACACGCTGCCCATGCCACCCGTGTTGAGGCCAGTGTCATATTCTCCGATGCGCTTATAGTCCTTCGCCTCGGGTAGAATCTGATAATGACGGCCGTCGGTGAGGACAAAGACGGAACATTCTATACCCGACAGAAATTCTTCGATGACCACCTTGGCCGAAGCATTGCCAAACATACCGCCGAGCATCTCGCGCAGCTCCCGTTTAGCCTCATCGAGCGTGGGAACTATGAGCACACCCTTGCCGGCAGCCAGTCCGTCGGCCTTGAGCACATAGGGAGCCTTCAGGGTCTCTAAGAACTTCATGCCTTCTTCGATGGTTGTACCGTCGAAGGTTTCATAGGCGGCGGTAGGAATGTTGTGCCGTTTCATGAACGCCTTGGCAAAATCCTTGCTCCCTTCGAGTACGGCACCGTCCTTGGAAGGGCCGATAACGGGAATCCGGGCTGTGCGGGCATCGTCTCTGAACGCATCATAGACGCCGCGTACCAGCGGGTCTTCAGGACCCACCACGACCATGTCGATGCCGTTCTCCACGACAAACGTCTTCTGTGTCTCGAAGTCATTCACCCCAATGGCTACGTTCTCGCCCACGCCCGATGTACCGGCGTTACCGGGAGCAATGTAGAGTTTGTCACACTTGGGGCTCTGTGCTATCTTCCATGCCAAGGCATGCTCGCGTCCACCGCTGCCTAAAAGTAATATTTTCATGTTCCGTTATTATAGTTTCTGTTTCTACTTTGTGATGCTCAAAAAGAGTGTTGACGGGGTATCGCCGCAGCATTCTTCGACCCGTGCAGCGATGCTCCGTCCTCTGCTTATTTCAGATAGTCGTCAAAATACTGTGAGATGCGCTCATGGAGATGCGTAGATTGGTGTCCGCGCATGTTGTGAGGCTCGCCGGGATAGACGAAGAAGTCGGGCTGTGTACCCTGGCTGATGCACTCCTTGATGAAGGTAAAGGCATGCTGGGGCACCACCACGGGATCGTTGAGCCCTATGATGATCTGCAACTTTTCCTTCAGGTTCTTGGCCTTCGGCAGCAGACTCGAGTGGGCATAGCCCTCGGGATTGGTCTGCGGTGTGTCCATATAGCGCTCGCCATACATCACCTCGTACCATCTCCAGTCGATCACCGGGCCGCCGGCGACACCCACCTTGAACACCTCGGGGTGAGTGGTCATCATGTTGATGGTCATGAATCCGCCAAAGCTCCAGCCATGAACGCCCATGCGGTCGGCATCGACGTAAGGCAGACTCTTCAGAAATTTCACGCCCTCCATCTGGTCTTCCACCTCCTTATCGCCGAGATGCCGGAAGGTTGTCTGTTCAAACTCCTTGCCCCGGTTCTCGCTTCCGCGATTGTCGAGGATAAAGAGCAGATAGCCTTTCTGCGCCATGTAGGTCTCCCATGAACGGCTGCCATAGTGCCAGCTGGCCTCAACGTTGTGGGCATGGGGGCCACCATATACATAAATAATGGTGGGATATTTCTTTGTGGGATCAAAATGGAGAGGCATCACCATACGGTAATACAGGTCGGTCTTGCCGTCTGCCGCCTTGATGCTGCCACATTTATATTCTGGCACGCCATAACCCTCCCAGGGGTCGGCAGCTACGAGATAAGGAGTCTTCCTTGCTCCGTCCGTGCTGACGATGGTAAGGTTGCGCGGCACGGTGGGGGTGGTGTAACGGTCGAGCAGCCACGTGCCGTCGGTGCTCAGCGTTGCGTAGTGGCAGCCTTGTCCGCCGTCATCTATCAGCTTGCGCTTACCGCTCTTCACCTCTACGGCAAAGAGGTTACGCTGCAGCCAGCCGAGCTCGTTGGACGCGTAGATGATGCTGTGGTGCCTGGCATCAAAACCCAGCATATCCATCACCACCCACTTGCCCTGGGTGAGCTGCCGCACCATCTTCCCATCCTTATTAAATAGGTAAAGATGATTATAGCCGTCGCGCTGGCTCTGCATCACGAAGCTGCTGTTGTCCCAGGGCAGGAACATGATGGGGTGGGTGGGCTCCACATATTTCTTATCGGTCTCACGGTAGAGCTCGGCTATCCTGTCGCCCGTGGCGGCATCGTAGCTCACCAGCCGGCAGTCGTTCTGGTCACGGTTGAGCTCAAAGAGGTAAACCGTCTTGCCGTCGGGACTCCACGCGGGATTGGTGAAATAGCGGTCGGTGGGATCGCCCGTCTTGAGATAGATGGTCTGACGGCTCTTCAGGTCAAAGATCCCGATCGTTACCTTGTGCATGGCCTCGCCCGCCATGGGATATTTCTCGGGCAGGGGCTTCGCTATGCGGCTCTCTCCCTGTGCCGGTTTCCAGTCGGCATCGGGTATGTCGAAGAGCGGATAGTCGGTCACCATGCTCTGATCCATGCGGGTGAACATGAGTTTCTGCCCGTCAGGACTCCAGAAGGTGCCCTTGTTGTAGCCGAACTCATCGCGGTGCACGCTCTGACCGTACACGATGTTGCGCGAGCCGTCGGTCGACAGCTGCGTGTCATGCCCTTCGGCATCTCTCACAAAGAGATTATATCCGTCGCTGCCGAGGTAGGCCGTTGCCTTCGAGGCAGCGTTCCACTCCAGTGTCCTGATATCCTTCACCGACTGCTGCCACTCCACCTCGTGGGTCCTGAAGTTGACCAGCACCTGCCGGTCCTTGTACTCCACCATCACCAGCGGCTTGCCCGCGTAGGGGAACTCTGCGTAGTAGAGCGATCGCAGACGGTTATCTGCACTGTTGTTCAGCCACTTGTTGACTTCGTCTAAAGTGAAGAGTAAAGTCTCTTTGCCTGTTTTGGCATCGACGCTGTAGCACTTGTCCAGGTCGAGATGCACCAGTCGGTCGCCCCACCATGTAGTGAAACGGTTGGCAGGAGTAAAGTTATGGTAGTTGTTTCCACCATAGTTGAGATCCTCCAGCGTAAACTGCTTTAATCCTTCCTGTGCCTCCGATGGTGCAGGAGCCCCCATAAGAAGTGACATGGCCATCACTGCTGACGTCAGGTTACGATTAATCTTCATCATCAAAATGCCTGTTTTTATCCGACTTTCTGAACCCACCTCTGCGGTCGCCGCCCTTGAACGGTTTGCCTGCGCGCGGCTTGAAGCCGTCGTCTCTGCGGCGTGGCCTGAAGTCGTCACGGTCGTCGCGCCGGCCCCGATAACCATGGTCGTCGTCGCGTCCGCGTCCAAAGTCTCTCCTTCTGTCGCGGTGATCGTCCCTGCGGTCGTTATGCTCATTGCGGTCATCATGCACGCGCTGCCCGAAGCGGCTGCCCCGGCTCAGCAGGTCGTGCTCCAGCGATTTGAACTGGAACGAGCGAATGTCGCCCGCCTCGTTGTTCTCTTCGGCTTCCAGACGCTCCTTGAACTCGCGGCTCTTCTTGAAGCGGTGCTTCTGTGCCATCTCACGTATCTCCTCCTCGGTCTTGACGATACCCCCCTCACGGCGGAACTCCCTCATCTTACCGTCGAAGAGGGCATACCTGCGGAACTCACACTCCAGGCTGCCGTTGTAAAGCGGTATCTTGATGCTGGGTTTCAGGCCGATCTGTTCGAAACATTCTTCGCGGTAACTCAGGATCCATGCCTCGTTGCCCCCGAACTCATGCTTCAGGCGTTCGCCTATCATCTTGTAGGTGCCGAGCAGGTTGGG
>LAHS01001887.1_pt1 | contig 24722 bp, 18 predicted proteins | sample 329651 | NCBI WGS metagenome assembly LAHS01 (sample SAMN03275699, study PRJNA271635) | activated sludge metagenome | isolation source: sample C-1 Sludge from hydrolytic chamber (first chamber) of Anaerobic... | reverse complement strand
TTTTAAGGAAGCTCTGATCTTTGCGTCTGTTTCCGCATCAACAGCACTTAATGAATCATCAAACACCATGATAGGTGGCTTGCGTATGAGCATCTGGGCAATGGCAGCTCTTTGTTTCTGTCCGCCGGAAAGGGTCACGCCTCTTTCACCAACGAAGGTCTCATAGCCTTCTTTGAAATGTTCAATCGCATGATCCAGTGAGGCAATCTTTGCGGCATACTGCACTTCTTCAAAGTTCGCTTCCGGTTCTGCTATCTTGATATTTTCTTCTAAAGAACGAGAGAACAGATATGGTTCCTGCAGGACCATGCCGATATTGGTCCGCACCCATTCTGCTTTCATATCACGGATATCGACATCCCCAATCTTGATAGAACCTTCTTTCAGATCATATAGACGGTCTAGAAGATACATCAATGTACTCTTGCCGGATCCTGTTCCGCCTAAGATACCGACAGTCTTCCCAGCTTTGGCAGTAAAGGACACATGATCCAGGATCTCAGAAGTACCGTTGTCATAAGTATAGGAGACATTATCAAAGACGATGTCCTGATGCATGTCCGGTGTCAGTGCATTTTCATTGTCTTTCTCAACTTCACTGTTCATGATGTAGCGCAGACGGTCAATGGAGATACCGGCTTTGCTTAAGTTGGAGATGACTCGGCCAAGATTACGGATCGGCCACATGATCATCATGGTGTAACTGATAAAGGCAATGTAATTGCCAGTCGTTAATTCTCCACTCACGCAGAGGGAGGCACCATACGCAAGCACTGTCAGTACCTGCAGGTAAGTAAAGATATCAGAGCTCATCCAGAAAGCTGCCAGCAGCTTCATCAGATGGACCCACATATTTGTATAATGATTGTTCTGCTTTTCAAAGCGTCCTTTTTCATAGGACTCTCTGCCAAAGGCACGAACGACTCTGACACCAGTCAGATTCTCCTGCACAATGGAAGACAGCTTTCCTTCTTCCACATCTGCTTTTTCAAAGGCATCGCCAATCTTATGATGAAAGAACAGAGAATATCCCAGAATGATTGGAATATAGATGGATACAGCCAATGCCAGTTTGACATTCATCGCAAACATAAAGCTCAAAGTCAGGCCGATCATCAATATGATGCGGAATAAAGAAGTCAGTTGTTCCGAAAGGAAGACTTTGATCTGTTCGACATCGGAAGTACATCTTTGAATAATGTCACCGGTACGATTCTCACTGTGCCAGGTAAAAGGCAGATGCAGAATATGGTCAAACAAAGAATCACGCATGGTCTTGACCAGACGCTCAGCACCCATGGAATTCAATAAGTTAAAGGTAAAGCGGAATAAGGCACCAACAGCCGCAATGACAATGACACTGACCGCAATGATCCATAGATGACTGCGCAGATACGCCATGCCGCCCAGCTGTGTGATCCAATGCATCAGCCAGGAAGGAAGCTCTGCTTCCTTCGTTCCTAAAACAGAATCAACTGTAAAGGAAATGATCTTTGGGTTGATCAGGTCAAGAACAGATACCATGCATGCGAACAGTATAGAACCGACAAAAAACTTCATCGAACTGCGCATGAAGTATAGGACCATCTTTGTTCTGGTTGGAAATCTTTCTTTCATCTGTCTCCCCTTTATTCAGGTATTCTATCATGACATGACATTGTTTTCATTCTTTATGCAGAATGAAAAAAGAGAACAGATTGTTCTGTCCTCTTACTTGCCATGTTTGATATTTCTTAATGTATGATAAATCTTGTTCATCGGAGAGATTGTCGCTTCAAATTCACCCAGCAGTTCAATGACTTCACCATTGAATTCCTTCTTGAACAGATAGACACCGTAGTCATCTGCACTCTCATCAAAGATACCTGAGATGCCATACAGATTATATCTCTTGATACCATGTTCCATACCATACTTCATCATCTGCCAATGCAGGGCAAATGGAGATGCGAACTGCTTATATTCTTCATACACACCTGCAAGCAGGCACATGATCTCATTCTTATTCACAAAGAAGACACTGGAAGAAAGAGCTAATTCTGTACCTCTTTCTGCTTTCAGCTTCTCTGCTTCTTCAATTCTCTTCTGATAGGATGCCAGTACTTCTTCACTGACAGACTTTCTCTTGGTGATCTTTGAAGACTCTGGATTCTTTGCCAACTTCGCATTGCAGTCATCAATGACAGCCTGTTCTGCAGCAGCGTCTTCATGAAGTGTCTCTAAGTAATAGTCCAGATTAATGACTGCACTCAGGAACATTGCATGTCCGCGTTTTCCGAAGATCCGCAGAAGGTCTCTGTAATACTCGGCACTTCTGACTTCAAATCCTCTTCTTTCACCGGTAGCGACAGCGACACGGATAAATTCATCGACATTGGATTCATCCAGTTCCTTGGTATAGATCTTGTATTTAATTGTTCTCTGTACACTTCTGCGGGCATTTCTTTCAAAGCTTGCGAGCAGTGTATCTTCTGTATATCCTTCCAGAGGAATGACATACATCCAGCGGCATTCTCTTGTCAGATCAATCCCTCTGGTAAAGCCATGATGTTTATAACCGCAGGATGTAATCGTATTGAATACATCTGTATTGTCAAACCCATTCTCTACTAAGTTGCCGTCTAAATCTCTCTGCTTATAGGCAACATACGGATCAAAACGGATTGAAAGAGATTTCTTTTTCTTTGCATAATCCTTCAATGAATTTAAGAAGAAGGTCAGCAGTTCTTGATTGTGGAAATCAATCAAGAAACCACGCGGTGCATAGTACTGACGATATCCCATGACGACTCTGTATGTCAGCATCCCGCCGGCAATGATCTCATTGTTTTCCTTTACACCGACAAATTCACTATGAAAGCCGGCAATCTCACGCAGTTCTGCCATATCCACTGACTGCCAGATATTGTAATCTTCTCTTGCTTCTGAAAACTTTTGAAACTCTTCTTTTGATAATTCAACAAATTCCATCATTCATGCTCCATATCACCGCTCTATTATACTTCATATGAGCGCTGTTTTCTAATTGCCCCGTTACAGCTGCTTTAATGGCTTTAAATCCAGCTCTTTACAGCCTTCTACTTTATCTTTTGAACCAATGACACAGATATCACATGCCGGTACGATCTTCTTTAACATCTCACCGTATTCTTTCAGCTGTGACTTCTTCATTGTCAGGATTGCCTTTCTGGCATCCTTGCGCATCTGGTATGTAGAATGGTGGAAATACATCATATCTCCTACTTTGACTTTGGAAGAAGGAGACAATAATCCTTCTCCTGAGGCAATGGTCCCAATGATCATCTGATCCAAGTCCATATCTCCTTCTGCTGCTTTGATCAAGTAGTCAGAAGCACCCAATGCAGCACGATACAGATTCATTGGATCTGGATCACGGTACGAGTAGATCCCGATGTTTCCATTCATATTGACCGCAAAGCCAGTACCATAGGCACCGCCTTTGACACGTACTTCATTCCACAGCCAGTCATACGTTAAGATATGCGCCATGACTTTCATGCATGCTTCATAGGCAAAGTCCAGATGATTCATATTAACATTCATTGCACCATAGGCAATCCCTGCTGGGATGACCAGAGATTCATTCTCTGCCTTCATCAAAGGATAATGGACCTTGGCACGGTTGGCATCATAGTCATGCAGAATGGCAATGACTTCTTTGACAACATCTGTATTCTCTTCTCCCGTAATAGAAACAGTGACTCTCGCCTTGGAGAATAGAATGTCCGCATACATCTCACACTCCTGCAGGAACTCATTGATCTGTGCATCATAGTTGTCCTCCAGTTCCTTTTCATATCTGCCGCTTTCATAACCGCCGACATATTCCCGGAAGACGCCTTCTGCGCTTTCATGAGCTGCTGCTCTGCGCATCGCATCCGCATGTCCTGAATTGATCAGTTCTTGACGGAAGCTTTCGTTATCCTGTTTCAGTAAAGGAAGAATTGTATCCTTGTCATAGACTGTTTCAAACAGGATCTCTTTTAAGATAGGAATTGCTTTCTTGATATTCTGCTTCAACGCAGAAACAGAGACACCAAGTATTGGATAACAGGAATCTGGTTCATTCTTCTGTGAATACGCATCCAGATAGATGGAGAGGTCACCAAGATCTCTTTTGATATTCTTCTGCAGTTCTGCTAATGAATAGGACTTTGTACGCAGGTTGGAAAGCAGTGTTGACCAGAACCCAACTGATGGGAGATGTTCACGGGTCACACCTGCCAGATTAAAGTACAGGTTCAGATAGACAATGCCATCTTCCTGTGGATGAATCAGTACAGGTACATTCTCAATTTCTGTTTCTGTATATGGGAATGCCTGCGGTTCTTCATCGATATCACTTAACGATAACTTCGGCAGTGTCTCCAATGCCTCAGGAATATTTTCTGCTTCCTGCCAGCTGTCCAGGTTCTCATTTAAAGTCACAAATTCATCCACATGTTTTCCCCAGGATGCCTTTGCGTCTTTTAACTTCTGTTCTTCTCTTTCTCTTCTCTTCTTCCCTGCTGTTCTGGAAGGCACTGCAATGATTGCCTTGAGATGATCTTCATCCAGCAGGAAATCTTTTAACAGATCTTCAAAGTATCCTTCTTCTACTTTCTTACGCAGAGATTCAAAGTAAGAACCTTCATTCAGATATAATTCTGGATCACCGTCATACAGCCAGCTGTACATCGCTCTTTCGGCATACATCAATCCAGCAGGTTCATGTTTCTCACGATACTTGAATTCCATCTGGTTCAATGTTGCGACAATCTCTTCATGATTCAGACCTTCTTTGACTAATGTCTCAGCTGTATCATGGATTGCTTTGCGCAGAGCATCATATTGTTTCTCATTGGTGTTGCGGACCGTCAGCACAGCCCAAGGCTGCTGAATTCCGTTGTAGATATCCAGTTCAACATCCTGGCCCAGACCTGCATCAATGATATTCTTCTTTAACAATGCTTCATTATTGGCAACCAGTACATCATTCAATGCACTCCAGGCCATATTTTTTTCAACATCCTGATAGGAACTGATGATCTTGGCAAGAGAAACTTGGGTACGGTCTTCCTTCTGATCATCTTCGGCAATTTCATAGGAGTACTGATGTACATCTGCTTCTCCAATTTCCTGCATTGGAATGACAAAGTCATTCTCTTCTCTGTCATAGCAGGAGAAGTATTCATCATTGATAAAAGCTAAACATGCATCAATGTCCAGATCACCGTCCAGCCAGACTCTCGCATTGGTTGGATGATAGAACTTCCGATGTGTCTCCAGGAACTTTACATAAGAAAGATCTGTAATATGTTCCGGATCACCGCCGGAGACATACTGATAGCAGTTATCCGGGAACAGCATCCGGTTGAGTTCATCAATCATGGATTCATCAACCGAAGAGAACGCACCCTTCATTTCATTCAAGACAACACCTTTATATACCGGTGTCTCTTTCGGATCACGGATCTCATAATGCCAGCCTTCCTGATAGAAAATATTCGGGTTGGTATAGATTGCCGGATGAAAGACTGCATCCATGTATACTGACATCAGGTTCATAAAGTCTTTATCATTTCGCGAAGAGACAGGATACATTGTCTTATCCGGTGCCGTAAAGGCATTCAGGAATGTCTGCATGGAGCTCTTCAGCAGTTCCACAAATGGTTCCTTGACGGGATACTTGTCAGATCCATTCAGGACTGAGTGCTCCAGAATATGAAAGACACCGGTATCGTCACTTGGCAGTGTCTTGAAGGTAATCGCAAAGGTCTTGTTGTCATCTTTGCGTTCCATCCAGGCAAGCTGTGCTCCTGTCTTCTGATGTTCAAATAAATATAAAGTCCCGTCGCAGTCCGGCAGGAACGTTTTCTTCTTTAATAAAAAATCATGTAACACATCATTCTGCTTTAATTCCATAGAGACCTCCCATGAATAGTATCATTTTACCTTGTTTATACTTTTCCATACACTACTTTGCATAAAAAGAGGCCTATTTGGCCTCTGGTGTTACTTCCACAAAGAATGTATTGCCAGTGACTGGCGAATTGCTGCTGCCATAGTCAAAGTAATCTGCGGAACAGAAATTGAAGATTGTTTCTGCTGCCGGCATCTCAAAAATCAATGTTCCGGTAATCGACTCTCCCTTTTCCAGATCATACTGTGCCGGCAGTTCATCATCTAAATATTTCTCTGTACTGACAGTTGTTTCCGACAGTACATAATCAACTGCAGGGGTTGCGGTCACTGTTGACTGTACGCCGCCGTTGGAAACACTTTCTGTTTCATCATCTGAAGAATCTGTCGTGCCCAGTGTCTGCATCTGGAAGTGTGAATCTGTCATCGATAAAGTGCTCTTATATGTATTCTCTATCGTAACATTCACCACCACAAATAATTTATCATCTGCCGGTGTATACGTCCCCAGTGTCTTTGTGCTGTAGCAGTCATTCACTGTAAAGTTGTAGAACATCGTTTTCACGGGTTCATTCATATTGCCGGTAATCGTTTTGTATTTGGTGCAGGCGGTCAATGTACAGGCAGCTGCCAGCACCATGCATGCTTTCTTGAATTTATTCATTCGTTTATTCCCATTAGAAATCAATAACTTCCGGATCTCCCGCAAAAGATGCGATGACCGCATGCGCATTCTTTAAGTAATAGACAACGGTATTGCCATCTCCTGCAGTGTACATCTTCTTTAAGGAAGGATACGCATCCAGCAGACTTTCCTGTGCTTCGATTCTTTCATCCTTGACTGCTTCCCCGCTTAAGCGGATCCACTTTCCTTTTGAAAATGTGCAGATCTCTACTTTCGGATTGGCTGCCAGCTGCTTGGCAACTTCTTTCTTCAAACCAGTCTGGAAATACAGCTTTCCTTCAAAGATATGTGCTGTGCCAAAAGGACGGACCCTTGGCTGGTCTCCTTCTTCGGTTGCGATGTAATACGTCTGTGCTTCTTTTAAGAAATCACATACTGTCTGAATATCACTCATGAGAATTCCCTCACTTTTCTACTGTATTATACAGTATAATCCATCCCATATTTGCCACATAATATCCCTGCGCCGTCTCCGACTGATCCTGGATCGTCATGCGGAATGGTTTACCGGTATCTGTATAGGTGTAGGTAATATCCTGATCACTGGCAGAAGGAAGAAGTGTATTTGCGGACTGCTTTACGATCTTTTCCTTGATGGTGCCGTCCTCATTGTATTCATAGGAGACATCACTGATGATATCGCCGTTTTCCTTGGCAGTTGTCTCATGGATCTTTTGACCTGCTTTATCATACGTGAATGTCTGAACAGAATTATCACTGTAGCTGATTTCCTTCAATACATCATCTTCATAATGATACTTGGCATCGATGATCCCAGTTGTATTCTTTTCGACCGCAGACTGGATCTGATCATTGTCATAGATATATGTATAGGATGTCTTCTTGACACTGAGCGGTGTCGTTACAGTGATCTGTGTTGGATTCTCATGATCATCATAAGAGACTGCCTGAACGGAATAGCCGATTGTACTGCTGGATGTCATCTGCCAGGAAGCTTCTGTCTTTTGTGAATCATTGAATTGATTGTACGTCACCTTGACGGAAGTATCTGACAGAGATCCTTTCATGACTTTCACGGTACGGTCATCGTTGTATTCAATCTCCAGCTGATACAGCTTCTTGTTGTTATTGTAGACAACCAGTTTTGTTGGGTCTCCCCATGCATTAAAGGTACTGCCGTCATCCTGCGTGCATGTACCGTCATTGTGACATGCCTGCAGACGGATCAAGGTAGATTCCTCAGAATTCAGATCATATTCCTTCTGCAGATATTCTGCCGCATCTCCATAGTTGGATTTCTCAATCGATGCATCTGCCAGTTTCTCATAGGTACGGATGCGTGCTTCTTTGACTCCGTCAATGGATTCATCACAGGCTTCATATTCTTCCAATGCCCGGGTGTAATCTGCCTTGCCGTAATAGACATCTCCCAGCTTCAATCCGGCATCTTTACTGCCGCCGTATCGTTTCGCATTCAATAATGGTTCACTGGCTTCGTCATACTTCTGTTCTTCCAGCAGTGCAGTGCCTCTTTCATATTCCTGACGGGCATAGTTCTTCACCCCTAGGAAGGTCCCGATAATGCATGCCGCAATGACCGCGATCAAGATCTTGCTGGAAAGAGATAAATGATTGATCAGTTTGGAAGAAGATTCTTTCTTCTCTTTTGTCTTCTTTTTGATCTGCCGCTTCTTCTTGACTGTCTTCTTCTTATCGGAAGGCGGATTCAAAGAGATCTGAATCTGCGGCGGATTATTTTTTAAGTATGACTGCTGCAGATAATAGATCACATGGTCTTCCGGAATCGATAATTCTGCCGCAATCTCATCTGTCTTTTGTTTCTCAACGCAATGCAGAAGGGTGACAATCCGTTCTTCATAATCCAGATCACGCAATGCCTTTTCCATATCTTTGAAAGAATCCAGAGTTGGCTTCCCTTCCTCTTTGGTTCCTTCATCCTGAAATAACGTTGTATCCTTGGCCCGGATCCAGGCAATGCATGCCTGAGATACCGCATGCATGTCAGTATTCTCTGCCGCAATCTTTTTCGCAGCTGCTAAACTGCCGGTATACGCTTCGGCCAGTTCAATCAATGCTGCTTGATCCTGTTCTTCTTTTTTCTGCTCGATCAAAGAAGCTCCGCAGCTGGTGCAGAACCTGGCATCTTCTTTATTTTCATATCCACATTTTCTGCATTTCATACATCTCTCCAAAAAAGATTCCAGAATCTCTGGAATCTCACTTTAATACATCATTTTCAAAACATCAATTTCAGCTCTGCCTAAACTGATCCGGTCACCTTCATGGATCTTCGCTCTGCCCAGAGGCGGAAGCTTTGTGCCGTTCAGGTACGTTCCATTGTGTTCGGAAACATCTTCCAGATACAGGCTGCCATTCTCTTCAATGATCTGTGCATGTCTTCTGGAGACTGCCGGTTCACTGATGACCAGATTGCAGGAAGAAGTCTCTCTGCCCATTAAACATGGGAAACTGTTGATGGATGCTTCTGCTTTCTGCCCATTGATCTCAACGGATACCAGACAGCCAGTTACCGCAGAACCTTTGACACTCAATGGTTCTTCCATGCCGGATTCACTTGGTGTGACATCCGCATTCAGCGGTGTCATTCTCTGTGGTTCGACGGGTGCTGGTGATGGACGGACAGCAGCCGGTGCTGAATTCTTTTTCTTGTTCGGCTTGATCTCGTTTCCTTCTTCATCTACATAGTAGATGTTTCTCTTGACTGCTAATGCGAATACCGCAACAACTAAGATTGCGACAATTCCCAGCAGTGCGAAGATGATCATTTTATCAATTTCTGTATTGTTGAACATATCTTATCTGCTCCTATTGTTACTTTACTATCATACAACAAATGCATTGTTCTGACTAATGCTGGATAGATCTGTCAGTCGCGGCTTCTTTCCGCAGTCTGGCAAATACATATATATAGATGAACAGGACAACGACCACAAAGACCAATGTCGAGGTATCACTGCCGATCATCAACGTACTGTCATACAGCATATGGAACGCTGCGGCGAAGAGGAAACCTGCCAGCAGATTCCAGAAGGAACCACTGTCATCATGGACACTGTCGCAGACTTTCGCTCTGCCATAGTAGATGCCCATGTATGCCGCAAAGCTCATGTGCCCAGGAATGGACAGCAGACCGCGTGATACTGCCACCGACAGTCCGCCATGGAAGAAGACGTACAGAAGATTCTCTACTGCCGCAAATCCCAATGAGACAAAGATGGCATAGACAACTCCATCAAAGCGGTAGTTGAATGCAGGATTCTTCCAGCTGAACTTCTTCAAGAAAAAGAACTTGGAGCCTTCTTCAATGACTGCCACAAGCAGTGCATTGATCAGGATCACCTGCAGAGAAGCAGTACTGCCGTCAACATCTTCTGTACATAAGATTTCCAGAAGGAACGATACGATGCATGCTAAGACACCGCCAAACAGCAGTTTCACCAACAAGGCACCTGGTTCTTTCTCAATCTTATCTAAACGATAGATATAACTTAACAATATGATACAGGGAAGAAGTGCAGCTGCTGCATAGATGACAATGACACTGGTCGCTGCCGTAAACATCAGCACGTGCCTCCCTTATTATGGAACTCTTCATAGATCTTATTCTTGGCAATTCCTGTACGGGCTGCCGTTTCTTTGATTGCGTCCTTGGTAGAAAGACCGGCATTGATGGACTCCTGCACCATATCCATAATGGCACTCATATCCACATCCTTGGAGTAATCCTCATGATTGCCATCCATGACGATGACCATCTCTCCCTTTAATTCCGATACAATCGGCAGGATTTCCGAAATCTTGCCACGCAGGAATTCTTCGTGGACTTTGGTCAGCTCTCTGGCCAGGACCATCTGTCTGTCCCCAAAGACATCCATGCAGTCCTGCAGACATTTTTCAATCCGATGCGGCGCTTCATAGAACACCATGGTCATTGGATACGCTGTGTATTCTTTTAACTTCTTGACCCGATCAGAATGCTGCTGCGGCAGGAAACCGATAAAGATGAACGGCTGAGCAACAAGCCCTGAGGCTACTACTGCATTCAAGAATGCACTTGGTCCGGAAACTGGGACAACATTGTATCCGGCAGAAGATGCCAGCGATACAATTCTCTGTCCTGGATCATTGATCAAAGGATATCCTGCATCCGAGATCAGTGCTACATTTTTTCCTTCGGATAAAAGATCCAGGATGCCATTCGCACTCGCCTCTTCATTAAAGTTATGATAGGCAATCAAATGACTGTGGATCTCATAATGCTTCAGCATCTGTCCGCTGGTACGGGTATCTTCACAGGCAATGACATCCACTGTCTTTAAGATATCAATCGCTCTTGGGCTCATCTCATTGAGATTGCCGATTGGCGTTGGCACTAGGTAAAGTGTTGGCATTTCATTTTCAAAGGAATGCTGGCGGTTCATTTTGTTTCCCCGGAATCCTTCTTACGTCCAAAGGACCGTACAGTTACATTCTTGGATTCCTGCACTGGCTTTCTCGCTTCGTTATTACGATGTTGGTTGTTGTTATTGCGATTGTTCCGGTTGTTCCGGTTCTCATGCTGCTTCTGATTGTCACGTCTTGTCTGATTGTTGTTGTCCTTATGGCCGAAGGAACGTGCTTCTGATGTGGTCGGTGCTGCTAATACACGGTCTTCCTTCTTTGGTTCTTCACTTGGACGGTTGGTATGAATGATTGTCTTATGTCCCGGCTTATCGGTTGCTGGGTCTCTCTTCTTCATGACTGCACCCTTACGTGGGATTGCTTTATTGCGCAGATCATCCAGTGAGATAAAGATGGCTGTCTGATGATTCTCCAGCTTCGCTTCCTCACTCATGACATTCATATTTGTAATACGATAGATCTCACCGTCATATTCTACCTGAGAACCCATCTTCGGCAGACCTTCTGTCAGCTGCTTGTAATCGTTGTCTTCATACTTCAGGCAGCACTTCAGCTTTCCGCACATACCGGACAGCTTATCAATATTCAAGGCAAGCAGCTGATTCTTTGCCATATTGATACTGATGACATCAAAGTGGTTCTTGAATCTAGTACAGCAGCATTCCATACCGCACATACCGATGCCGCCTACCATCTTTGCCTTATCTCTTTCACCGATCTGACGCAGTTCAATGCGGCAGCGTAAAGCTGTTCCTAATCTCTTCAGCAGTTCACGGAAATCAACTCTCTGTTCCGCAATATAAATGAATAAGATCTTATCATGTGCCAGTGTATACTGACAGCTCAACAGATGCATATCCAGCTTCAGATTCTCAATTTCATCACAGCAGATGCGGAACGCTTCCTTCTCATCTTCCAGATTTTCTTCATAGTCCTGACGGTCTCTGTCACTTGCCTTGCGCAGGATGGACTTTGTCGGCATCGGCAGGCCATACTTTTCGACATTCAATGGTTCTGCCACGACCTGTCCCATTTCATCACCCTGTGCTGTCTCAACGACAACCCAGTCATCCTTCATGAAATTGTTGTTGAAGGAGCCAAAGGAATATGGCTTCCCGGCACCTCTGAAACATACCGCGACGGAGAATGGATACTTCTCTGCTGTATTTTCCTGATTGTTCTGTTCATCATATTGATTGCTCATGATTCAAATCCTCCAGTCTGTAGAAAGCCTGATCCATGAGAAGATTCAGGTCATTGTACTTATTGACCCTGTCTTTTTCTTCTGCCGCAATCTGGATCAGCTTCCCGTATTTCTCTGATGTGCCGGCTGCATTTTTGACGGCATTCCTGTACCATACAGGTCCCTTGTCATTATGCAGGATCACATCATGTGCATACATCATTAATAGATCAAAGAAAGCTCTCTGAATCATCATATTACACTGCTTTGCCTTCTTTGCGTCCTTTTCTTTACTCTTCCAGGAGATCTCATAGTCCACTAACAGATCTTCCCTTTCTCTTGTATCTAAATATTGTTTCAGCATCCCTACAGCACTTTCATACTCTGCTGCCGGTCTTCTTCCTTCTTCTTCATATGCTGGATACAAAGCATTCAGATCATCCATATTCTTGGCAATATGGCTCAGCATCCAGGCATCCTCTGCCGGTACCCCTGCCTTCAATGCCATCTGATAATAGGCATCATGTTTCATCGGTACAAACGGCAGGACAGTACATCTGGATAAGATTGTCGGCAGGATCCTGCTGGCATTGTCTGTTGTCAGGATTGCGGTAATTCCCGCACCTGGTTCCTCCAGGAACTTTAACATACTGTTCTGGGCAGATACACTGGCATTCTCTGCATTGAGAATGATATAGACTCTCTGTCCATTCTTTTCCAATGCCGTCTTAGAGAACTTCTCCTGGATCCCGTCAATCATTTCCTTGGAAATCGCTTCTTCACTGCCGTCTAAGACAATCAAGTCCGCATAGACATTCTCTTTGACTCTGCGGCATGTATTGCATGTCTCACATGCCAGTCCTTCTTGTTCACAGAAGATACTCTGCGCCAGCAGGATGGCAGCTTCTTTCTTCGGTGTTCCGTAAGGACCAGAGAAAAGATACGCTGAAGATACCTCATGATTCACGCAGGCATTCTCCAGTGCCTTGTATACAATTGGCTGCTGTTCCTTTAAAAGTTCCTTAAGCATCCAGTAATCCCTTCACTGCCTTGTATGCCTCTGCAATGACAGTATCTACATCTTTCGACGCATCAATGATGATCATGCGGTCGGCATACTTCTGTATGACTTTCTGATATCCTGCATGGACCCGGTTGTGGAATTCCACACTCTCCTGATCCAGTCTGTCCAGATAGGTGCGGTTGGCATTGATCCGGTCCAGACCTGTCTGGGCATCAATATTCAAGAAGATCGTCTTATCCGGCATATGTCCTTCAATGGCGAACTGATTGATGGCATAGACTTCTTCGATGCCAATCTCTCTGCCGCATCCCTGATATGCCAAAGAACTGTCAATAAAGCGGTCACTGATGATTGTTGTGCCTTCTTCCAATGCCGGCAGGACTTTATCAATCAAGTGCTGACGTCTGCTGGCTGCGTACAGTAAAGCTTCTGTACGAGCATCCATATCCGTATTCTTTGGATCCAGAATGATATTCCGGATCTGTTCCGCAATATTGGATCCTCCTGGTTCTCTTGTGTAACGGACCGCATAACCTTCTTTTAATAAACGTTCACAGACAGCTGTTGATACAGTTGTCTTTCCGCTTCCATCCGGTCCTTCAAATGTAATGAACATCCCTTTTTTCATATGCCGCTATTATATCATGAAGACGCCGTTTCTTAGCGTATAGAATAGGGATAACCCACGAAAAAAGACCAGTTCAGGCTCTTTTCAGCCCCTGCTGGTCTTTCTGGTATGTTAAATGACGTGATATTCTTTTAACAGTTTTTCAATATCAGTGCCTTCAATCTTCTTCAGGCCTTCCTTTAAGGCAATCTTCTGCTTAAAGTCCAGCTTCATATCTGTCACTGGCTTGCCGTCTCTCAGCTTGACTGTCGCATCCAGAAGATCACGGATATCATAGGTGCTGCCCCAGACTTCCGGGACACCTCTGTCGACATTCATCAGAGTATAGACTGCTTCCATACCGGTACGGATGGAATACTCTGTTGTAAAGACAGTATCTCTTGGCGTTTCCGCAAACTGACCAAGGAAAGCGAAGTTCACGGAACCATCCGGAACGACCTTTGGACGGTCTCCGGCAGCTCTTGGCATAAAGTAAGAGGACACAAACGGCATCATTGCCGGTACTGTATTGGCAGAATTCGCAGCCAGATCTTCAATCTGATCGGTTGGTACACCTAAATGATAGAGCCATTCTTCACAGATCTCCTTGCCTGTGCAGTCCCGCATCTGTTTCTTGATATAGTCACCAGGACGGTCTGTAAACAGACCATAGACCCAGACTAAGCACTGATCCTTTGGCTGCGTACGGAACTGCGGCTGTCTGTTGATTGTCCAGCTCAATAACCAGGAAGAATCCTTAACTGTCACAATACCGCCGGTCACGACCTTGCCGGATAATGGGTCACGATGGGTGATCTTCTTGATATACGGAATGATCTTCTGATCCAGTGTATTGACTGTCACACCCATCCAGTTGCACTTCTCTGGATCACTGCAGAACTTGTCCGGATGACCGAAGGAAGGATCCTGGGCCGCAATCCTGCGCCATAAGTCCCAGCTTCCGCCTGGCTGTACATCCTTGATGAATTCACAGGTCTTGTTCTGAGCGCCGATAGATGAATTCTCTACATTGGAGCCATTGGTCACAAAGACATAATCATTCTCTGTCAGATCAATATGATCTTCTTTGCCTTCCGCAAGCAGGTCAATTCTCTTTGCCTGTTTCTTTTCTCCCGTGATCTCAAACTGTACATTCGTTACCTTGGTATTGTAGTGGAACTGGACACCATGTCCTTCCAAATACTTTACAATCGGCAGGATCATAGATTCATATTGGTTGTATCTCGTAAAGCGAAGCGCTGTAAAATCAGGCAGTCCGCCGACATGATGAATAAATCTCTTTAGATACATCTTCATTTCCAGTGCTGACTGTTCATCGTTGAACGCAAACATCGTACGCCAGTACATCCAGAAATTTGTATTTAATACTTTCTCGTCAAAGAAGTCGGTAATCTTCTTGTCATCGAGATCTTCATCCGGAGTAAAGAACAGCTTCATGATCTCCTGCTGTCCTTCATCACTCAGACCAAACTTATTCTCTGTATGGGCATCCTGTCCCTGATGTTCTGTCGCTCTGCATAAGGAATAGTTAGGGTCCTTCTTGTTCAGCCAATAGTACTCATCCAAGACAGAAACACCTTCTGTCTCAATGGATGGAATGGAACGGAACAGATCCCACATGCATTCAAAATGGTTGTCCATTTCTCTGCCGCCGCGCATGACATAGCCGACACCGTCATACTTGAATCCATCACAGGCACCGCCTGGAATCGGATCCTTTTCAAAGATATGGATATGTTCTCCCGGCATCTGGGCATCTCTGACCAAGAAACAGGCCGCAGATAATGCCGCTAACCCAGTACCTACCAAATACGCTGACTTGTGTTCTACACCCTCCGGCTTTTCCGGACGGGCAAATGCTTCATAATTGCCACTTGAATAATACATACTGTATCCTCCTGTTTTGTTAGTTCCAAAATAGTTCATGCCTGTATGTATTACGATATACAAAAGAATCACAATGACTATTTATTTATCACTGTGATCTGTCCGATTAATTTTTTATCATTTTCCTTCTTTTGATAAAGAATCTTCTGTACTGTATGCATGCAACGCTCTTGGAAAGTTCCCCTGCATCAGTTTAGAAAGATGATCAATCATTTCTGCGGGATCTTCCTGCATGTCATTGCCAATCCAGTCCAGCATCATCCCTACATAGGCATGTTTGTAAAAGTTGGCAATGAATTCTTTTTCTCTTTCTTCAATGACCATATCTTTCGCTTCTTCATTGACGACATTGATCAAAAGATCATACGTTACCCGATTCAGATACTTTTCAATTTGTTCCCGGGAGACACAGCGGTATACATTGATAATAAACGGTTTATTTTCTTTGACTGCTTCAAAGATCTGCAGGTATCCCTGCTGCCAGGTATCATATGTTTTATTGCCGGCCAGTGCTTTTGACGCATCTTCATAACAGGACCATTCCACCAGATCATAAATATCTTTGAAATGATAATAGAATGTCATTCGGTTGATGCCGCAGTCTTCCGCAATATCATTGATCGTGATCTTGTCTAAAGGCTTCTGCAGCAGCAGATGTTTTAAAGACGCTTCCAATGCACGTTTTGTTGTCTGTGACATATGACCACCTCAGTTCATTTCTGTTTTCTATTTTACAACCTGCATACAAAAAGGAATAACATTTCTGTCATTCCTGATCCTGATACGCAATTTCCTTTGGTGAGTCACAGATTGGACAGTGCTCCGGTGCTTCTTTTCCACGGAACACAAAGCCGCATACTTCACAGCGGAATTCTTTGATTTCAGAAGCATCTTCAACTTCTTCTTCACTCTTCTCTGTTTCTTGGTCTGCCGCAAATGCCGTGGCAATATCTTCCACAATCCCGGCATCGATCTTGCCGGACTGTGCCATGGAACGCATGATATCAATGGACTGTGCATAGGAGAACTTCTTCTTGTACGGTCTTTCTTCAGTCAGTGCCTGATAGATATCCAGGCATGCCATCAAACGGTCTTCAAAGGATAACTGATCTGCCTTCAAGCCGCGGGAATAGCCTGATCCATCAAGCTTTTCATGATGGTTGCCGGCCCATTCCGCAATATCTTCAAAGTCTGGGATCCGGCGCAGCATCTCATAGGAAGCTGCCGCATGGTCCTTCATCTTGTTGAATTCTTCCGGCGTCAGCTTTGCCGGTTTCTGCAGAATTGTATTCGGGACAATCAGCTTGCCGATATCATGGACAGCACCCGCAAAGTAATAGCGGATCTGTTTGGCCTGATCCCATTGATAATGCTTGGCCATGACCATTGCTTTGTTTGCGACACCCATTGAATGATCCTTGGTAAAAGAAGATTTATAGTCAACGATTCCCGAGAAGAACATTGCGATATTCCGGATCTCATCATCTCCATACTCTCCGACAATCACTGGGATATTCTCTTTTAAACATGCAATGACACCGTCTCTCTGCAGCTTCTGTACATCTTCAAAGGACAGTTCCTCTTTCAGCAGCTTGGCAGAACGATGAGAGAACAATGTCCCTGTCTGTTCCGCAACAAACTTCTGCATCTTTTCAAAGCCCGCTTCATCCATCGTTAAAAAGTTGAAGCGGATATCAATGTAGTCTCCTAGATGGATCAGTTCGGAATATAAGGTTGTCTGATCTTCTGTCAGATGGAACGGTCCTGTTCCATCCGCATTCTCATGGTGCCAGAGAATGGCATTGCGTACATCGGTCCGCCATGGCAGAATGCTGGCATTCTGTTCACTGTATACCACATGCGTCGGCTGAATCGTCTCCACCGTTTTGTCATCCACAGGATCTCCATTGTAGATCTGCGCAAAGACAGCATCTTCTCTTAACGATTCTGCCAATGCATTATCATGTAAAATAGCGCATCCTGCCAGATCTGATTTCTGTTCCTCTGTTAGGCCTAGATTCTTCGTCAAGCGTTCACAGTAATAGGCGACCCGCTTGCCATGTTGCGAACTTGCCCCGGTCACCTGTTTTTCAACGGCATCAATCGCATCAGAAAGAATAAAGATCAAGTCTGTATAATATAGTTTCATACTCCACCCTGTCTGGTTCCTGCCCAGATTCCGTACCCATTATAAGTTCTTTCTTTTGGAAATATGTTTCTCTGCGCTGAATAATAATGGATAATATGTAGATACGGAGGTCAGATATCATGGATATAAAACAATTTCCTGAAGGTTTTCTGTGGGGCGGTGCTACCGCAGCCAATCAGTTTGAAGGCGGCTGGAATGAAGGCGGCAAAGGATGGTCTGTCGCAGACTGTGCCAGAAGTCATCTGGATGTCGATGTCCAGGACTACCAGAAACAGAATGAGACCTTATTAGCAGACGTCAAGGAAGCCATGGCACATCCCGAGGATCTGAAACACTACCCGAAGAGACATGGCTCAGATTTCTACCATCATTATAAAGAGGACATTGCCTTGATGGCGGAGATGGGATTTAAAGTATTCCGTCTTTCCATTGCCTGGTCACGCATCTATCCAAACGGAGATGATGCCCAGCCGAATGAAGAGGGACTGAAGTTCTATGATGATGTATTCAATGAACTGAAGAAATACAACATTGAACCATTAGTAACCATCTCGCATTATGAACCGCCGCTGAATCTGGCTTTGAACTATGACTGCTGGTACAACCGTAAAACAATTGATTTCTTTATGAACTTTGTAAAGACCATTGTGGACAGATATATTGACCGAGTGAAATACTGGCTGACCTTCAATGAAGTCGACAGTATGATCCGCCATCCATATACGACCGGCGGACTGATCAAAGATAAGTTCAATGATAAGAATTGGGAAGAAGTCATCTTCCAGTCCATGCATCATCAATTTGTCGCATCTGCGTTAGCCACAAAATATATTCATGAAAAAGATCCAGCTGCCAAGGTTGGATGCATGTTGACAAAGCTCACCTACTATCCATATTCCTGCCGGCCGGAAGATGTCCTGGAAGCACAGCAGAGAATGCGTGCCACCTACTGCTACAGTGATACTCAGGTCTTTGGCGAATATCCTTCCTACCTGCTTGCCCGCTTTAAGAATCATGGTCTGCATATTCACATGACCGAAGAAGACCTGCAGATCATGAAAGCATACCCAGTAGACTTTATCTCCTTCTCTTATTATTCCTCCAGCTGTGTTGCCAAGAATGCTGAAGGATTACAGACAACTGCCGGCAACACGATGACCGCAATCAAAAATCCATATCTGACCGCCAGTGAATGGGGATGGCAGACAGATCCAATTGGACTGCGTGTTTCCTTAGTTGATCTGTATGACAGGTACCGCAAGCCATTGTTCATTGTCGAAAATGGTGTTGGTGAAAAAGAAGAACTGGTCAAAGATGAGAATGGAAATCTGACTGTTAATGATCAGGGACATATTGACTACTATCGTGATCACTTCAAGGAAATGTACAACGCCATCTATAAAGATGGTGTAGAACTGCTTGGATATACATCCTGGGCATGCATTGACTTAGTTTCTGAATCTACGAAGCAGATGTCAAAACGTTATGGATATATTTATGTCGACTGTGATGATGATGGCAACGGGACCTTCAAACGTTACCGGAAGAAGTCATTCTATTGGTATAAAGATGTCATTGCGTCAAATGGTGCATGTATTCTGAATGATGATAAATAAATCAAAAGGATGGAAATAAATTTTCCATCCTTTTTGAGTTGAATTCAGTTTTCACTTACAGCTTCTGTACTATTTCTCTCACTCTCAAGTTCGACTTTTTCCTGCTGTTTAAAGAAAGGCAGATAGATGAAGTATGAGATTACGAGTTCACAGATAGCCCAGATAGTTGCTGGAATATTTGCATTCGTGCATAGGAAGGCACCTACTACACTTGGTGTTGTCCATGGGACTTCGATACATGCACGGCCAATAATATTGAACTGCATCAGCAGATACGTTCCGACACCTAAGACAAGACCATTCAGAAGGAATGGAATTGCCATCACTGGGTTCATGACAATCGGGAATCCAAAGATTACAGGTTCATTTATATTGAACAGACCTGGCAGGATTGAAAGTTTTCCAAGCTCTTTGTAACGCTTACTCTTAGAACGCATCATCATAAATGCTAATGCCAGTGTGCCACCCGTGCCTCCAATATTCACAAAGATAGGCACCAGCGGATCCGACATGACATTTGGAATCGGCTGTCCTGCAGATAAAGCAGCAGCATTCTCGGCAAACAAAGCTAAGCTGATTGGAGTGCAGATTCCTTCCAGCATCAGATCGCCATGAATACCAACCATCCACAACAAGGAATAGACAATGATGAAGATAATGAATCCCGGTAAGCTTGCATAACCCATCACCAGTGGGGAGAACAGCAGGGAGATACAGTTGTTGATATCTACATTGAATACGGACCAGCCAGATAGTACCAATGATTGCGGCACCCGGAATCAAACTGACAAATGAATTTGCAACTGCAGGCGGTACACCATCCGGAAGCTTGATTACGATTTTCTTATCAACAAAGAATTTGAATGTAAATGTTACGAAGATTGCCATCAGAATTGCTGTAAACATTCCTGCAGCACTGAAATTATCAATGTTGATTGTACCATCTTCCAATTCACCCGCTAGTAAGAACGAAATCACAGTCAATGCTGTATTGCTGATTGGTTCAACGTGGTATTGAATGGCCATATTGTAGCCAATACCAATTGCTGCAATCAGGCCAAGGGAATTGAATGTAACATTGGCAACCGAATCAAAGAAACGAGAATATGGTGCTACAAAGTCAAGCCAAGCTTGTACTGGAAAGTTGCCAAGAATCAGAAATATACTGCCAATAATTGTGAACGGTATGATGATTGTAAGCCCATCACGAATTCCAATTAACACTTTGTATTGCGCAAATTTATATAGTGCAGGCATCAATTTATCATTTAGAAATTTCTGCATGTTTTATTTACCTTTCTTTTTTTCATCTCGATTTATTTATAAAATTTTGGCAAGTAATCTTTGTTTGCGTCTAGCATCTCGCGAAGTAGGGCATTGCCTTTTTCATCATCAGCAACCAATGGGTTGATTGTCATTGCAACAACCATTTCGTTATAGTTGCCTGTAACAGCTGCATCAATCACTAAACGTTCAATGGATTTCAATGTATGAATAATTCCTCTTACTGGAACAGGAATCTCTCCCGTTGTGATTGGTAATGGTCCGTGATCTGTGATGATGCAGTTTAGTTCTCCAACTTCCTCTGGTTCCAGACCGATGATTGCACCATTATTTGGTACGTTGACTGTCTGAACATCTCCCTTGTTGTTATATAAAGAGTCAATCAGGTTGCAGGCGGCTTCACTATATCTTGCGCCACCGCGCTTAGCCAGTTCTTCTGGCTTTGTATCGACACTTGGATTTTTATATATTTCAAACAAGTCATGTTCGATTCCACTTACAACCTGGCCTCTTGTACCAATAGTATTAAAATCACTCAGTTGATGTTTCAACATATTTTCGCGCTTGAAATAATAGCGTAAATAATCATTTGGAATCATTCCTAATCCATGCAGGAAGTCTTTGTTCCATGGAATATCATCAATATTTTTTACAGATTCTGCTTCTTCCATGAACTTATCAATTGCTTTTCCTGTAATATCTTTCCCATCCAAATAGATTTTCTTAACAAAATCCATATGATTCAAACCAACAAATTCTAAGTAAACACGGCTCGGCTCTACCCCGAAGTAATCCGCCATATCATACTTTAAGTTAATTGGTACATTGCAAAGTCCAACAGCTCTGCGGAAGCTTGTCATCCGATAGATAGCTTCTGTATTCATTCCCGAAGGATTTGTGAAGTTGATCAGCCAGGCATTAGGACACAGTTCTTGAATATCTTTTACGATATCCAATATCACTGGGATTGTGCGAAGGCCCTTGAACATTCCTCCAGCACCATTTGTTTCCTGACCAATCAGTTCATGACTCAGTGGAATTCTTTCGTCTCTGATTCTCGCTGCCATCTGGCCAACACGGAACTGGGTTGTTACGAAATCTGCGTCCTTCATCGCCTCGCGTCTGTTCAGCGTTGTATGAATCGTGATATCTACGCCAGCTTTTTTGACCATTCTTCTTGCCATGGCGGCAATGATTTCCTGTTTCTCCTTTCCCGCCTCAACATCGACTAACCAAATGTCACTGACCGGAAGCTGCTTTTCTCTCAGAATAAATCCTTCAATCAGCTCTGGAGTATAGCTCGATCCCCCTCCAATTGTTACAATCTTTACATGTTCTCTGCTCATTATTTTTCTAATTCCATCCCTTCTAGTTTTCAGTGTATTCCTTTCAAAACCCACTTCAATGCATGTGAGAGTTCTTGTCAATTATTCTTCAAATTGTAATTTGTGACCTTGATGTTATAATTGTGACACGAGGCGAATATGGCACTTGAAATCAATATAAATGACTTAAGTGATACTGAGATTCATATCTATGAATTCATTTTGTCCAATGCAAACCGTGTCAAATATATGAGTATTCAAGAGCTTGCGAAAGAAGCAAATTGTTCTACCGCAAGTATTTTGCGTTTCTGCAAGCATGTGAAATGCAATGGATATTCCGAGTTTAAATTTAGACTGCGTGAATATCTAGAATCACGTGAATATTCAAATTCAGAACTTGGAAGTAGCCTTTCTGATCTCCAGAATTTCTTTCAAGTCATTGCCACATCCTCAAATTTTCAAAACAGTATTACAAAAGCTGCTAAGATTATCTCAACAAAAAAACTCATTCTATTTGCTGGGCTAGGATCTTCAAATATCATGAGTGAATATGGCGCGTTATATTTCTCTTATATCTTCAACTTATCATTCCGAATTGAGGATCTAACGAACTATCCAGTCGATTATTTTCCAAAGGAACTTGCGAAAGATGCGTGTATTATTGCCTTATCTGTTTCTGGCAACACCGAAGAAGTCATCTCTTATGTACGCAATTTTTCAACAGCAGATTGTTACTTGATTGCCATTACTGAGAATCCAGATTCCCAGCTCGCCGGTATTGCTGATTTGACCATTTCCTATAGTGTCCCAATGTCTTATCGTGGCAATTCAAATCTAACAACTCAAGTTCCTGCACTCTTTATTATTGAAAAACTTGCACGTGAAGTAGAAAAGTTAAAAAAAGCATAATTCAATTATTTATGACCTTAAAAGAGGCTGTAACGAATAGGAATGTCTGAAATGACTTCTTATGAGCTGCAGCTTCTTTTCTTTTATAAATTCATATTTTTATATGATCTTTCTGGAAATGTGATGATCAATGCCCGTTTCTGTGCATTATGAAAACATATGGTGCTCCTGAGACTTTCTCAGGACATCTTTTTTCTGTTCTGCTTGTTGTAATATTTCATGAGATTGTATCCGATTGCCACCAGATATACCTCGTTTTCCACATTCTTTTTGCCGCGCCTGTATACCCGGGCATAATCACGGTCCTGTTTCAGTACACCGAACGTCCCCTCGGCCTGGATGCTCCGCTGCTGCCTCAGCTGGATCCCTGCTTCACTGTCCAGTCTTTCCTTCGCTGCCGCCTTCATGTCATCGAGGATCACATTGATTCCGATCATCCTGTTCCCTTTGGCCTTCGTGCATTCTTTCTTGAATGGGCAGCTTTCACAGTTCTCACATTCATATTCCTGCGTGATGCTCAGGAAGCCGTTCTTTTCCCTCTCGATATCGCGCACATATCTGAATTCCTTATGTGCAGGGCAGAAGTACTTGCCGTCCTCTATATGCAGGAGGTTCTCTCTGCGATATTGCTGCTTCTTGAATGCTGCTGTCTTCTCAGACCGATAGTTCGTGTATTTGATATATGCCGCAATGTCATGTGACAGGCAGTACATATAGTTCCTCTCGCTGCCATATCCTGCATCCGCTGTCACGATGCCTGGGCATTCCCCATATCTCTTTTGGTACCCGTCCATGAACGATGGGAATGTCGTCGAATCTGCTCGCTCACTGCCCACTCTCACATGCCAGATATATTCATCACATATCCCGCACTGCACATTGTACCCTGGCTTGAACACTCCTGTATGCATGTAGTAGTCATACTTCATATGCATGAATGTCGCATCATGGTCAGTCTTGCTGTAGCTGTTACGGTCGTCACCACATATCCGCAGCTTCTCTTCGCACTCCTCGATCTTCTGTATATCTGACATCAGTGAGTCGAAGTGCCGCTGGATCGGTGTCTTGCGCTTCCCGGTGCCATAGACCAGCCTGACCTTCATGATATCTGTCATGAATGCCTGCAGCTTTACTAGGTATCTCTCCAGGTTCGCTGCGCTCTTGTCTGAATACGTATATTTCAGGTTGACCAGTCCTTCGATCTCTTTGATTGTCCTGCTGGCTTCGTCATGTGCCTTCTTCAGTGACTTCTCCGCGGTCGCTCTCCAGACAAAGGAGAACTTTGTCGCATTTGCTTCCCAGTTCGAGCCATCAATGTACAGCACTCTTGTGTTCACATTGTCCTTTTCTTTGATGATCTCATTGATCTCTGTGAAGATGTCTGAGAGATCATCCTTGAGCTTATTGGAGATGAACCGCTGGAATGCCATATGGCTCGGCCGCTCCTCATTGCTCAGATAGATGAATCTTGTGTCCGTATGGCATTTTTCTTCCATGTCCCGCAATGTATAGACCTGGTTCATGAACGCGAACAGCACTACCCTGAACATCATGGCGTCATCATGTCCCTGATTTCCTCTATGGGATCTCAGGTATTTCTTAAGGTCTACCTCCTTGATGACGTCCAGGAATGTCCACATCGGATCGTCTTTATCGACCCCATATGGAATATTCAATGGCATTCTCAGCTGTTCTGCGCTATAATC
>LAHS01000190.1_pt1 | contig 25015 bp, 14 predicted proteins | sample 329651 | NCBI WGS metagenome assembly LAHS01 (sample SAMN03275699, study PRJNA271635) | activated sludge metagenome | isolation source: sample C-1 Sludge from hydrolytic chamber (first chamber) of Anaerobic... | reverse complement strand
CTTGCTTCTGGAATCCGCCCTTTTTTCGCTAAATCTTAATTATCCCTATATAATACATCGGAGCAAGTATATTTTGCAGGAATCTTCGTAATTTTGCACAGTATGACCCGTATTTTTCATCATCGTTTTACCCTTGGCGCACGATGCGGCGTGCTACTTCTTGCGCTGTTATCGATATATTTCGTATGGATAAAAAGTATCCTTATCGGCATTGTGCTGGTGCTTCTCGACGTGCTGATCATCGAGCGCGTGCTCCATTCCGAATACATCATTGATGACCGGTATCTCATGATCTATCGCGGCAGATTCGCACGTAAAGTGAAAATAGACCTGCGTACGGTGCAAAGCTGTCGGCCTCTGCGAGCCGTCATGGGGTGTGTGCACTATCTTCTTCTGGAGTATGGTGACGGCCGGCAACAGTCGTTACAGCCCGAAGACGAGGCCTCGTTTATCCACTGTCTGATGCAACATGTTGCCTCGGCTCAGGCTTCTGCCGCTGCAGAGAGCCTGAAGGAGGCTCAGAAAACAGGCCATGACGAACCCGGGAGGCTGCATGAAATCGGTGATAAAGATGATAAAAAGCAAAAATGTTAGTATGTTCATTTCTTACAACATAAAAAAGTTTATTCCCTTTTTAAGCATACTCTGCTGTATGCTGACCGCAGCCCTACCCTCTCAGGCACAGATCTCCGATGAGGATAACGAAGACAACGACTCCATCGAGACCGATTCCGTATGGGCCGACTCGCTCGCTGCGCCCGTAGACAGCCTGCCCTGGCCACAGAACGTCCGGGCATCGCTCGACCGCATGCTGCAGAATGACATGTTCCAGACCTCGCAGCTGGGTATGATGATCTACGACCTCACGGCCGACTCGGCCATCTATGTGCACAATGAGCGGCAACTCATGCGCCCCGCCTCGACGATGAAAGTCATCACCGCCATCACCGCCCTGGACCGGCTGGGAGGCAGTTACCAGTTTAAGACGGAGCTGTGCTACACCGGGCGAGTCGATAGCTGCGTGCTCAACGGCGACGTTTACTGCGTGGGAGGCTTCGATCCGCGATTCAACAGCGATGACCTCAGGGCTCTGGCCGAGAGCCTTCACAAGATGGGCATCGACACCATACGCGGCAACCTCTATGCCGACCGGTCGATGAAGGACGATGACAAATATGGCGAGGGGTGGTGCTGGGACGACGACAACCCGGTGCTTACGCCGCTGCTCATCGGCAGAAAAGATCAGTTTATGACCCGATTCTATACCGAGCTGCGCAGTCTCGGCATTTATATCACGGGCGGACTGGGCGAAAAGCGCAAGCCGCAGGAGGCCAACTGCATTGTGAGGCGCTTCCACACCTTCGACCAGATACTCATGCGCATGCTCAAGGAGAGCGACAACCTCTATGCCGAGGCCACGATGTATCAGGTCGCTGCCTCATCGGGCAACCGTCCTGCCACGGCCAAAGACGCCCGAAACATCATACAGCAGCTGGTCGACAAGCTGGGACTCGACGGCAAACGCTATGAGTTTGCCGACGGATCGGGGCTCTCCCTATATAATTATGTGAGTGCGGAGCTGGAGGTTCGCATGCTGAAATACGCTTACCAGAACGGCAACATCTACAATCATCTGCTGCCAGCGCTGCCCATAGCCGGCCAGGACGGCACACTGCGCAAGCGCATGACGTCCTCGTTCACACGCGGTAACGTGCATGCCAAGACGGGAACGGTGGAAGGCATCAGCTCGCTCTGCGGCTATCTCACCGCCTTCAACGGGCACCGTCTCTGCTTCTCCATCATCAATCAGGGCATCATGCACACCCGCAACGGCCGTCGGTTCCAGGATCGTGTGTGCTCACTGCTCTGCTCACCACAGTAATAACCCAAGGATATGGAAACCATAAGAATCTTTGTAGAAGACCTGCTCACCCGATGGGGTGTCGCCGGTGAAACGATCGCCCTGCTGCGTCATGTCATCCTTATCGCCACCGTCATCGTGCTGGCGCTGGCGACTTATCAGCTGTGTCGCCGCATTCTGGTTCCCGTTGTGGAGCGTATCACGCGCCATACCTCTGTCACGTGGGACGATACCCTGTTCGGGCGCCCCGTGCTCGTGGCTGCCTGCCGCATCGTTCCGGCCTGCGTGGTGTGGCAGTTACTGCCAATGGTGTTCTATCAATATCCCGTAATGCAGGAGGCATTGGTGCGCCTCACCGCCATCTATCTCACCATCACCACTGCCCATCTCTTCACGGTCTTTATCGATAGCTTCAAGCTCCTGCAGGGCAAGGCCAATGCAAGCCTGCGGCAGTATATGCTGTCCTTCTGCGGACTGCTGAAGGTAGTCATCATCTTTATTGCCGTCATCGTGGTGATTGCCGTCATTCTCGGGCGCAACCCGCTCTCGCTCCTTGCCGGCCTCGGTGCCACCTCGGCCATCCTGATGCTGGTATTCAAGGATACCATCGAGGGGCTTGTGGCCGGCATTCGCCTTACCTCGGCCGACATGATGCATGTAGGCGACTGGATTACCGTGCCTTCGACTAAGGCCGACGGTATCGTGACGGAGATGACCTTGACCACCGTGAAGGTGCAGAACTTCGACAACACCATCATCACCGTGTCGCCGACGGCACTCGTCAACGGCTCGTTCCAAAACTGGAAAGGCATGCAGGCTGCCGCCGGGCGCAGGGTGAGCCGCAAGGTTTACATCGACTTCCAGAGCATTCACTTCACCAATGAGGAGCACACAGAGACCAATCTCACGCGCTTCCGCACCGATATGGAGCAGTTCTTAGCGTCGCGTCCCGAGGTCAATCCCGACATGACGCTCATGGTAAGGCAGCTCGAGGCCACCCAGAGCGGCCTGCCCATCGAGTTCTATTTCTTCCTCCGCGAGAAGGAATGGAAGATCTACGAGCATCAGCTTGCCGCCATCATGGAGTACGCTTATGCCCTGGCCACGGAGTATGGGCTTGAGATTTATAGAACGGTACCCAAGCCTTGACCTCACATCTATCCGTTGGAAGTGAAGAGTTATTCTTAGTTAGGAGTTAGGAGTTAGGAATTAGGAGTTGGTTTTAGTTAGAAGTTAGCTGTAACTTATCACTCCAAACTCCTCTCTTCTAACTTCTAATTCCTAACTCGTCACTTCTAACTCCTAACTCCTCACTCCTAACTAAAACTTATACCACAATGTTTGCACCAAGCTGTCTTGCCAGTTTGTTGCGAATGTCCTGCATATCGCGGTATTCCTTCATCACGTTGACGAGCTTCTCGCTGTCTCCCGATACCTCTCTGATCTGCTCCATCAGGCTCTTCAGCCGCTGCTCCACATAGTCCATGCGGAAATCTAAGATCAGATGCACGGTCTGGTTGCGCAGGTCTTCCGTCTCGTTCTCCTCGCGTTGCTTTTGCTCTTCTGGACTGACGGGGTGGTCGTCCTTGTGCTGTGGCAGGTGGTAAACGTCCGAAGTCATCTGCACGGCAAGCTGGCTGATCTCTATGTTCTCGTGGTGGAGGAAGTAGGTTTCCGCTTTCCACTGCGGGTCATTGCACCGCTCTGCCGCCTCGTTGACCACTCTGTTGTAGAGGTCATTATGGAATGACAGCTGGTCCGAAGACAGGTTGTAATGGATATATTGCGCAATGGTGAGATTGAAAAGGTGCCCCTCTTCGTCCTCCACATTCTGAAAGATGACATGCTCCCCATGACGCATCACCATCTGCACCAGCAGGCTCTCCACCATAGGGAGTGAGGAAGTAGAAGTGAGGAGTGAGGAGTGAGGAGTGAGGAGTGAAGAGCTACGGCTGCTCCCCCCCCCTAACTCCTCATTCTTAACTCCTAATTCCTCACTCCTCATTCCTAACTCCTCACTCCTAACTCCTAACTCCTCACTCCCCACGGCTCCGTTCCTGCTACTGCGCCGGTTGCGTATCAGCGTGTTCATCTGGTCGATCAGCGTACGCTCGCTGATGCCGATACGCTGTGCACAGTCGTGGATATAGGTATCGCGCAGGATCGGATTGGTGATGACCGACACCGACTCTACGATCGACCCTATGCCCTCCGCGCGCCGCTGCGGGTCGGTCTCGCCCTTGAGCAGCAGGTCGGTCTTAAACTGTATGAAGTCGGATTCATGGTCGGCGATATACTGGCGGAACTCAGCCGCGGTGTGATGGCGCGAAAACTCGTCGGGGTCCTGACCGTCGGGGAGGAGCAGCACCTTGAGATTCATACCCTCGGAGAGCAGCATGTCGGTACCCTTGAGTGCGGCATGGATACCCGCCGCGTCGCCATCGTAGATGAGCGTGATGTTAGACGTGAAGCGGTGGAGCGTGTGAATCTGGTGGAAACTGAGTGCCGTGCCGCTGTTGGCCACCACATTCTCCACGCCGCACTGATGCATCGCGATCACGTCGGCCTGTCCTTCCACCATATAGACGCAGTCCTGCTTGGCAATAGCCTTCTTTGCCTGCCAGATGCCATACAGTTCATGATCCTTATGATAGATGTCGCTGGCGGGCGAGTTGACGTACTTCTGGTTCACGCCCTTGGTCCGACTGTCGAGCACGCGGGCCGTAAAGCCCACCACCTTACCGCTCACTCCCATCCACGGGAACACCACACGGCCTGCAAAGCGGTCGATGAGCTCGCCGCGATCGTTCTTGTAGCAGAGTCCCGTAGCCACGAGAAACTGCTCCTTATACCCCTCACGCAGGGCCGTATCGGCCAGGGCACGACGGTCGGTGAGGTCGTAGCCCAGCCTGAACTTCCGTATCACGTCATCGCGGAAGCCACGGCCGCGCAGATACTGCATGCCGATGGCCACGCCGTCGGCATTCTCGTGGAGCAGCTTCTCGAAGTAAGTCGTAGCCCACTCGTTGACGATAAACATCGACTCGCGCTGGCTCTGCTCCTCCTTCTCCTGATCGGAGAGCTCGCGTTCCTGTATCTCGATGTGGTATTTCTGTGCCAGCCAGCGCAGGGCTTCGGGATAAGTCATCTGCTGATGCTCCATGATGAAGCTCACGGCATTGCCGCCCTTGCCACAGCCGAAGCAGTGACACGTGCCGCGTGCCGGCGATACATAGAACGACGGAGTCTTCTCATTGTGGAAAGGACACAGTCCCTTGTAGTTCGCGCCCACCTTCTTCAGCGTCACGAACTCCGACACCACGTCAACGATGTTGGCCGCATCCTTAATCTTTTCTACGGTCTGATGATCTATCATTTATGCTATTTTTTTGTAGAGACGGTGTGTACACCGTCTCCGGAAATTTCCGATATGCCCTGCGTATGGTGAGACGGTGTACACACCGTCTCTACCGGGCGCACGCTACTTGAGCAGCGATGCCAGCTTCGAGCCAATCTCCCTGATACCCCTGGCCACCATCTTCGCGTTGTTCTTCGCCCCCTTGAGCGAGTTGTGCGTATGGTCGTGGTTGAAATATTCGGCAGCATCGGCCTTACTCTTATAGTGCTTGTCAAGATAGTCGGCTATGAGGTTGTGGGCATCTACAAACTCCACGCCGGTCTCCTTCACCACCTCACGATACCACCTGCCGTAGCTGTCGTTGCGCCGTTCCACCTTGCCGCCGGGCCACTCGTTGCGTGTGGTGAGCGACACGAGGATCGGTGTGGCACCCTTCTCGCGCGTATCGTCGATCATCTTCTTCAGATACCAGCCGAAGCTGTACACCACCTCGAAGCGTCCGTCCTGCTCCATCTTATACACATGGCAGGTGTCTGCCGCCGTCGGTATCACGCCGCGCTCCTTCTTATCGGTGATGGGACTGATGTCGTTGTGGCCGAACTGTATGAGTACGAAGTCGCCGGGCTGCAGCGCGTTATACACCTTCTCCCACCGTCCCTCGCGTATATAGCTGCGGGTGGAGCGTCCCGCCATGGCCGCATTGTAGGGCGTGCACTTCTTCTCGTCGAAGACCGTACCGGCAAAGGCACCCCATCCCCACATGCCGTCCTTGTCCCGATCGCGGTTTTTCACCGTCGAGTCGCCCGTGATCCACACCACCGGCTTGCCCTGCTCGCGCTTCACCGGCCATACGGGCAGAGCCACGCCCGTCATCATCTGCTGCAGGGGCTTCAGGTCGGGGTTACGGCTCGCCATCAGTCCCTCGGCCGCCGAGCGCGCATTCATCTCCGCACCCCAGTAGCTGGTATGGATATGATCGCCGAAGAACTGATACTTCTCCTTCCAGGGGCTGTAGCTGTCGAGCTTCTGTCCGCTTATCTCGTTCAGGTCAACAAAGGGCACGCCCTCCTCGGCAGCCACGATGGCCGCCCACCCCGTATTGGGCTTGCGCACGATTTTATGGGTGGTCTCGTCGAAGGCATCGCGCGGCGTGAGGCTCATCAGCACGGGGTGGGCTCCCGCCGCCCTGCACTCGGCAATGTATCGGCGCAGGTATCCGCCGTAGGTATAGACCACCTCGTGGTCGCCCGTCTCCTTGATCGTCACGGCCAGGCTGTCACTGCCTGTCCCCGGAAGGACGGCGCGGGCACGCCCCGAGTCGAAGGGGCCGTTGTCGTTGTGCCCGATGGAGATGATCACCCAGTCGCCGGGCCGCAGCGCCTGGCGCACGTCGGGCCATAGCTTACGGTAGAACGTGCGTGTTGACATGCCTCCGAGTGCCTGATTCTCCACGCTGATACGGTTGCCGTTGAAATATTGACTGGCGTAATATCCCCAGCCCCACTGCCCGTTCGATCCGTCGCCCCGGGTGCCGTTGCGCATGGTCGAGTTGCCTATGAGGAAGAGCACGGGGTTGCTACCCTTGCGCGTGCTGCCCGGGGCAGGCCTCGACATCAGTGCCTTGGCTATGGAGTCGGGGGTGTTGTCCACCACCTTGTTCACGTCCTCGATGGGCGATGGCAGGTTGTCAAATCCTTGTGCCGTAGCCATCGAGGTGGCGGCGGCGATGATTGTCATAGTAGTCAGAAATCTCTTCATTGTGGTTTGTTTTGTTTGTTTCCCCACAAAGGTACTGAAATTTATGTATAAAGAGAATGGGAAAAAGAAAAAAAGAAGCATCATGATACAGACTTTCCTCATAGTTTCCGTTCTGACACTTTGCTCGCAAAACGACTGTTTTCCTTTCATTTTGATTTTTATTTTCCATCAGAAAATAGTTTAAACCAGAACGAAAAACAGGCTATGAGACCGGCCTCCATAGCGTTTCGGGTACGAAAAATGGCCCATCAACCTGCGATTATGGCTTATTCGGGGTGCGATTTCAGTGCATCGCGACGCGAATAAGCATGAATCGCGATGCCGATAAGCATGAAACGCAATGTCGATAAGCATGAATCGCAATGTCGATAAGCATGAATCGCAACGCGAATAAGTATTAATCGCAAGCATAGGGAATAGGAATGATCGGGCCATTACGGGACAAAACTCATACCTTGCTGATTATCAGGAATTTTCAAAAACGGCTAAAACTGACCCTATTTGCGCCCGGCTCCTCTTCGTTTCATTTCAAGCCCGTTTTTTCAGAGGTACGTTTTGACATTTTGTAAGGCTGAATGGCATTTTCTGTTACACTTTAACATAGGCGAAGGAATGCGTCAGGCTGCGTATTTTCCACCCTGTCCACACCGCCGCACACGCTACCGTTTCTCCCCGGTTCGCCCGCCCCTATCCCGCTGTTGCTCTGATTTTGGGTCATTTGTTTGGTCGAGAATGAAAATATTTGTACTTTTGTCGCTATCATAGATGTACGCGACAGGTTGTCGCGGCAGCTAAGATGCACCACCGAGATAAGCCAAGATACATTCAAGACAACTGAAATATATATGAAACTGAAAATCGTTGTACTGGCCAAGCAAGTGCCAGACACCCGCAATGTGGGTAAAGACGCGATGACGGCCGAAGGCACCGTGAACCGCGCCGCACTGCCCGCCATCTTCAACCCCGAAGATCTCAATGCCCTGGAACAGGCCCTTCGCCTCAAGGATCAGAACCCCGGATCTACCGTGGGCATACTCACCATGGGGCCTCCCCGCGCCGGTGAGATCATACGGCAGGGACTCTATCGCGGCACTGACACCGGATGGCTGCTCACCGACCGCAAGTTTGCCGGTGCCGATACCCTCGCCACCTCTTACGCCCTGGCCACCGCCATCAGGAAGATCGGCCAGGTGGACATTATCCTCGGCGGCCGTCAGGCCATCGACGGCGATACCGCGCAGGTGGGACCGCAGGTGGCTCAGAAGCTCGGACTCAACCAGGTGACCTACGCTGAAGAGATCCTCAAGATCGAAGATGGCAAGGCTACGATACGCCGCCATATCGACGGCGGCGTGGAGACGGTGGTGGCTCCGCTGCCCGTTCTCATCACCGTGAACGGCACGGCAGCACCTGCACGCCCCTGCAATGCGAAGCTCGTGATGAAATATAAATACGCCACCTGCCCCATGGAGCGCAAGGGCGACGAGCCCTGGACGGAGCTCTACGCCTCGCGCCCTTACCTCACGCTGAACCAGTGGAGCGTGGACGACGTTGACGGCGACGAGGCTCAGTGCGGCCTCTCGGGCTCGCCCACGAAGGTGAAGGCCGTGCAGAACATCGTGTTCCAGGCCAAGGAGAGCAAGACGCTCACCGGAAGCGATACCGATGTGGAAAGCCTCGTGAAGGAACTGTTGGCAGAAAAAATCATAGGCTAATTGAGAATTGAGAATTGAAAATTGAGAATTGAAAATTGAGATGACACTCTGTTAGGGTGATAAGTCGCGGAAGTAATCATAATTACCAATTCTCAATTATCTATTATCAATTAAATATTGATTCTCAATTATAAATTAAAAAAAGAATGAACAACGTATTTGTATATTGCGAGATAGAAGGGACCACCGTACAGGAGGTCTCTCAGGAACTGCTGACCAAGGGTCGCAAACTTGCCAACGAGCTCGGCGTGCAGCTGCATGCCGTGGTGGCCGGCACGGGTATCAAGGGCAAGGTGGAGAAGCAGATTGCGCCCTACGGCGTGGATAAGCTCTTCGTCTTCGACGGCGAGGGACTCTTCCCCTACACCTCTGCACCCCATACCGACATTCTGGTGAACCTGTTCAAGGAGGAGAAGCCGCAGATCTGCCTCATGGGTGCCACGGTGATCGGCCGCGACCTCGGGCCGCGTGTGTCGTCGTCGCTGACCTCCGGGCTCACCGCCGACTGCACCCAGCTGGAGATAGGTGAGTATGACGATAAGAAGACGGGCAAGCACTACGACCACCTGCTCTATCAGATCCGCCCGGCCTTCGGCGGCAACATCGTGGCCACCATCGTCAACCCCGACCACCGTCCGCAGATGGCCACCGTACGCTCGGGCGTGATGATGCGCGAGATTCTGGACGAGAACTACGCCTGCGAGGTGGTCTATCCCGAGGTGGCGAAGTATGTTCCCGAGGTGGACTACGTGGTGAAGGTCATCGACCGCCATGTGGAGGCTGCACAAAACAACCTGAAGGGTGCGCCCATCGTGGTGGCCGGCGGCTACGGCATGGGCTCGAAGGAGGCCTTCGGCATGCTCTACGACCTGGCCAAGGAGCTGCACGGAGAGGTGGGAGCCTCGCGTGCCGCCGTAGATGCAGGCTGGATCGAGCCCGACCGTCAGGTGGGACAGACCGGCGTTACCGTTCACCCGAAGGTGTATATCGCCTGTGGCATCTCCGGACAGATACAGCATATCGCGGGCATGCAGGACGCAGGCATCATCATATCGGTCAACAACGACCCCGAGGCGCCCATCAACGGCATTGCCGACTATGTGATCCAGGGCAACGTGGAGGAGGTCATTCCGAAGATGATCAAATATTACAAACAAAACAGCAAGTAAGCAATTAATTTTATGGCAAACTATTATACAGACCATCCCGAGATTGCGTTCCACCTGAACCATCCCCTGATGAAGCGCATCGTTGAGCTCAAGGAGCGCAACTATGCTGACAAAGATAAATATGAGGACGCTCCCGTCAACCTCGATGATGCTATCCTCAACTACAAGAGTCTGCTCGACATCACGGGCGACGTGATGGCCAACATCGTGGAACCGAACGCCGAGGCCGTAGACCAGGAAGGTCCGCACCTCGTAGACGGACGTATGCACTACGCCTCGAAGACGCTCGAAAACATCGACGCCACACGCAAGGCCGGGCTCTGGGGCATCTCCATGCCCCGCCAGTACGGTGGCCTGAACGTCCCCATCACCGTCTTCTCCATGCTCTCGGAGATTGTGGCCATGGCCGATTCGGGTTTCCAGAACATCTGGAGCCTGCAGAGCTGCATCGACACGCTCTATGAGTTTGGCAACGATGACCAGAAACAGCGCTACATTCCACGCGTGGCTCAGGGGGCAACCATGTCGATGGACCTTACCGAACCTGATGCCGGCAGTGACCTGCAGCGCGTGATGCTCAAGGCCACACAGGACGAAGACGGCACGTGGCGACTGAACGGCGTGAAGCGATTCATCACCAATGGCGACTCCGACATTCACCTCGTGCTGGCCCGTTCGGAGGCTGGCACCAAGGATGGGCGCGGTCTCTCGATGTTCATCTACGACAAGCAGAACGGCGGAGTTACCGTGCGTCACATCGAGAACAAGCTGGGTATCCACGGCAGTCCCACCTGCGAACTGGTGTTCAAGAATGCCAAGGCAGAGCTCTGCGGCGATCGCAAGCTGGGCCTGATCAAGTATGTGATGAGCCTGATGAACGGTGCCCGTCTGGGCATTGCCGCACAGAGCGTGGGCCTGGCGCAGGAGGCTTACTGCGAAGCAGTGAAGTATGCCAGGGAGCGTGCACAGTTTGGCAAGAAGATCAACACCTTCCCCGCCGTGTACGACATGCTCTCTCGCATGAAGGCCAAGGTAGATGCCAGCCGCACCCTGCTCTATCAGACCTCACGTTACGTCGATATCTACAAGACCCTGGAGGACATCTCGCGCGAGCGCAAGCTCACTCCCGAGGAGCGCACTGAGATGAAAACCTACAGCCGTCTGGCCGATGCCTTCACGCCTCTGGGCAAAGGCATGGGGTCGGAATATGCCAACCAGAATGCCTACGACTGTATCTCGATACACGGCGGATCAGGCTTCATCATGGAATACAAGTGTCAGCGACTCTACCGCGATGCCCGTATCTTCTCCATCTACGAGGGAACGACACAGCTTCAGGTGGTGGCAGCCATACGCTATATCAGCAATGGCACCTACCTGGGCATCATCAAGGAGATGATGAACGAGGAGGTGAGCGCAGAGATGCAGCCGCTGAAGGATCGCGTGGCCAAGATGATCGAGCTCTATGAAGAGGCCCTCGAGAAGGTGAAGGCCGACGATAATCAGGAGGAACACGATTTCCTCGGCCGCCGTCTGTACAACATGACGGGCGACATCGTGATGTCGCTGCTGCTCCTCGGCGATGCCACCAAGGCACCCGAGATGTTTGCCAAGAGTGCCAACGTCTATGTACGTATGGCCGAAGAAGAGGTGATCGGTCACGCTGCCTACATCAAGGCCTTCAGCGCCGAGGATCTGGCGAGCTTCCGTGCCGAAGAGCCCGAGGCAGAAGCCTAAGCATTTTCGCAACCATGAAAAGCCTCACCCGCCAACGATGGCGGGCGGGGCTTTTTGTGTATAGGTATGAAAGGAAAAAACAAGGTTATGAAAACATTAAGAGATATCTACAGAATAGGCAAAGGACCCTCGTCGAGCCATACCATGGGGCCGCAGCGGGCGGCAAAAATATACCTTAGCAGCCACGGGCATGCCGCGCGCTTTCATGTGACGCTCTACGGCTCACTGGCAGCCACAGGCAAAGGACACATGACCGACGTAGCCATCATTGAGGTGCTGAGCAAGGTGGCACCGGTCGACATAGAATGGAAACCCGATGTGTTTCTCGACTTCCACCCCAACGCAATGACGTTTGAGACAGAGAAAGGCGAGGGCTGGACGGTCTATAGTGTGGGCGGCGGAGCGCTCTCCGAGGGGCCTCACCCCACCGGGCTGCTGCCCATAGGCCCCAACATCTATGAGCTCACCCACCTGACCGACATACAGCATTGGTGCGAGCGTTACGGACGTTCTTATTGGGAATACGTGGAGAAATGCGAAGACACAGGCATCTGGGACTACCTCCACGAGGTGTGGGTGGCCATGCAGGCTGCCGTAGAACGCGGCATAGAGCATGAGGGTGTGCTGCCCGGACCGCTCAACCTGCAACGTAAAGCCCCCTCCTACTATGTCAAAGCTAACGGCTACAAGCAGAGTCTGCAGACGCGCGCGCTGGTCTATGCCTACGCCCTTGCCGTAAGCGAAGAGAACGCATCGGGCGGCACCATCGTCACAGCTCCCACCTGTGGAGCCTGCGGCGTGATACCCGCCACCTTCTATCATCTGTCGCACGGACATGGATTCTCAGAAACAAAGATCCTGCATGCTCTCGCCACGGCAGGCCTCATCGGCAACATTGTGAAGGAAAATGCGTCCATATCGGGTGCCGATGTGGGCTGTCAGGGCGAGGTAGGCGTGGCATGTGCCATGGCCTCTGCGGCTACCTGTCAGCTGTTTGGAGGCAGCCCCGCACAGATAGAGTATGCTGCCGAGATGGGACTGGAGCATCATCTGGGCATGACCTGCGACCCCGTCTGCGGTCTGGTGCAGATCCCTTGCATAGAGCGCAACGCCTTTGCCGCCACCCGTGCCCTCGACTCTAATCTTTATGCCTCGTTCAGCGACGGTCGGCATCGGGTCACTTTCGACCGCGTGGTAGAGGTGATGAAACAGACTGGGCATGACCTTCCCTCACTCTACAAGGAGACTTCAGAAGGCGGACTGGCTAAAAGCATGTCGCAGATAGTTAGAAGTTAGTTTTAGTTAGGAGTTAGGAATTAGGAGTTAGGAGTTGGGGCTAGTTTGGAGTTAGGAATTAGGAGTTAGGAATTAGGAGTTAGTTTTAGTGAGAAGTTCCGGCTGCTGCTCTCCCCCTCCCCTGGCTGCTCTCCCCTCCCCTGGGAGGGGCGGGGGTGGGCCGCAGGGGCCGTAGGGAGTTAGTAGTTGGGCCCCAAAATATTAATTGACAAGTGATGAAAAGATTGATCCCTTTGTTTTTCATATTCATGGGTATGGCATTGATGCAGACAGCCTGCAAAATGGCACCCCCGCAGAACGACGGCGACACGGTATCGGCCAAGGTCTTCGAACCTGCCGACACCTCGAAGAAGGCACGACAGGCTCGCGCCAAGGCCGACAGCATGGTGACTGACAGCATCGGACTGTATTTCATCGGTGAAGGATCTACGGCACAGCAGGTACAGCTCGTGAGTTACCCGAGCCGTCGTGATACGGCCGTTTACAGCAAAGGACGACACATCAAGGTCGCCGGCAACGCCGATTTCGGGCATGTGGTCCGTGCGAAATTCTGGGTCTCGGACAAGGGCGACACGCTCGTGACAAGACTGGAGGAATGGAAATAGAAAAGAAGAAGTCCCTCCCTCTTCCGCTTTCCCGTTTTCGGGGAGAGGTGAAGAGGGAGGGTCTTTTCTTATTTCGAATTCATGATCAGCCTGATCTCGTCCCAGCTGATGTCGCCACGACAGACGGCCTTCACGTCGGCAAGGGTGGCATTCTCGGGCAACTGACTGATGGCATGACGAATGGCACGCACCTTCGATGCGTCGATCACCTTGTCAGCAGTGAGTTTACCCTCTCTTATATACCGTCCGAGATGGTTGAAGATGGTTGAGACGGTCAATCCACGTTCCCTCGCTATCTCCTCGACCGACTTGCCGCTCCGCAGCATCTCATAACTCACCTCATAGGTATGACCCTTCGCCGGCTTCGGTGTGGCAGGCTTGACGCTGCTGCCCGAGGCCGCAGGCGACGTGTCGAAAGGTGAGCTCTCCACTTTTTTGCGGCGGCGCTTCCTGCCGGCCGTTGTACCCGGCATGACCACATCCATCGCATCGAGCATAGCCGTCTGCTTGGCCTGCAGATAGACGGGCACGTCAAAAGTTTCCTCCTCCATCGTCCGCAGCAGCTTATCCTTGGCAAGATAACTCAGCCACAGTTCCTTGTATCGCTCGTCGAGCTGCTTCATTCCGCGCGCGTTCTGACTGCTCACGCCCTTCGTTATCTCCAAAGTGTCGCGCAGTTCATGCTCCAGCACACCCACAAAATAAGTGGCACTGCGTTTCACCCGTTCGAGGAATTCGGCGTCACGGAGCATGTCGGAGGGCTGACTGCGTATCACAGCCTGCCATTTCTCGGCCACGTCCATCATCTTCGCCTTCAGATTTCTTACCACCACGCCATGCAGTGACGTCACCTTGCTGAACCCATGAAAGAACTCCAGCAGTGTGTGGTGCACCATCTGCTCGGCCGAATAGACCGGTATGAAGTCGAAGAGGTCGAGCAGCTGTGCCCTCATATACTCCTCTTTGAGTGTCGGCAGCTCTCTGATGCTCTCCTCGGCGGCCTGCTGCTGATGACTGATGTAGCTGGTGACGCGCTGATCGTTCATCACATTGCCGGCCGAGATGGGCGATGCCAGCACCAACCCCTCAAGGCTCTTGCAACGGCTCAGGGCCACATATACCTGGCCGGAAGCAAACGACAGGCCTGCGTCGATGATGGCGCGCTCGAACGTCAGACCCTGACTCTTGTGAATGGTGATGGCCCAGGCCAGCCGCAGGGGGTACTGGCGGAACACGCCCTGTACCTGAGGTTCGATGACTCGCGTCTGTTCATTGATGGCATACCGGGTATTCTCCCACTCCTGCGGCTCCACCTTGATCGGGTCGCTGTCGCCGGGACAAAGCACCTCGATACGGCTGTCGTCGAGGCTTACCACGTGTCCGATGCGCCCATTATAATACTGATGTGCCCCCGAGGCATCGTTCTTGATGAACATCACCTGCGCACCGATCTTCAGTTCGAGGTGCACCTCCGCAGGATAGCTATACTCCGGGAATTCTCCTTTCACCTCCGCCTTATAGCCGAAGCGCCGTCCCGGCAGTTTGTTGAGCTCTGTCTCGTTGTAGCTATCCGCCAGACGGTTGTGCGTGGTCAGACGGATATAGCCCTCTTCAGCCTTCGGAAAGAACGCGGGCTTGCAGCGGGCGTTGAGGCATGCCATATCCTCGGCAGTGGGCTGACCGTCACGAATATGGTTGAGGATATTGATGAAGGCCTGGTCCTGCTGCCGATACACATGCGAGAGCTGTATCGTGACATAGCTGATCTGCTGCAATGCCTTGCTGCCGAAGAAATAAGGGGTGTCGTAATAGGCGTTGAGCAGTTCCTCGTCCTGCGGTGTTACCACCGGTGTAAGCTGCTGCAGGTCGCCGATCATAAGCAGTTGCACACCGCCGAAGGGTCGGGTGTGGTCGCGATAACGGCGCAGCACGGTATCGACGGCATCGAGCAGGTCGCTGCGTACCATCGAGATCTCATCGATCACAAGCATGTCGAGCGTGCGGATGATGCGTCGTTTCTCCTTACCGAAATCATACCTGTCCTTGATGTTGGTACCGGGAATATAGGGCGATAACGGCAACTGGAAGAAGGAGTGAATGGTGACACCGCCGGCATTGATAGCTGCCACACCCGTCGGAGCCACCACCACCATGCGCTTGGACGAATGTTCCTTTACGGCACGCAGGAACGTCGTCTTGCCCGTACCTGCCTTACCGGTGAGAAAAATGCTCGTACCGGTGTGTTCCACAAACTCCCATGCCTGTCTCAGTTCCTTATTTTGTTCCATTTATTTGATCCTTATTTTTTATACAATATATAGCCCCAGACTGCCCAACAGCGTCTGCTCCGCGGGTCAGGAGACGACATCCTCGTCAGCTCTACGCAAGCAGAGCCACATCGCTAAACCTGCCTTCCTGGCGCTGTAACGAGCCGTGCAGATAGAGCGTTTTCATCGTTGTTTTGCCATTCATATTGATCGGCATTGCGATTAATACTTAATGGCATCGCGATTAATACTTATTCGCAACGTGATTAATGCTTATTCGCAACGCGAATAATGCTTAATCGCAATGCCGATCTATTCACGTGATTCGTATAGTACCACTTTCTTACCACACCACTGCATTTTGGAGAGCAGAATCTTGTACAGAATCTTATCTCAGAAATTTAATCACTTACCGCGTGAGCGAGAACTTAATGCTCAGCCCGAAGTCCTGTGTGATGGTGGGATAACTGCTGCTGCTCAGCAGCGGCGTGTTGGTCTGACGGTCGAGGAAGAAGCTCATGGAGAGCAGTCGGGAGAGCGTATAGTCGGCCATAAACGAGAACTTGAACGCCGTGTTCCCACTACTTGCCGATGAGGTCATCGTCGCAATGTCGCGTGTGATACTGGCCTGCTGGCGGTACGACACGTCAAGGCGCAGATTGAGGTCGTGATTGATGCCGTCACGCGAGCCGTTTCTCTGGGTTGTACCGGCGGCATTATCCTGCTGCGACCTGGCAGCGGTACTCCGTCCCCTACCGCCCGACCGGCTGCGTATCCTGCCACCGAAGAGGTTGAAGTTGTTGATGCGGTAGCCCAGACCCAGCACCCAGTCTTTGCTGAGCGCCTCGTTGAGCTGCACGCTGGTCATCGAGAGCGACATGACGCGGGTCTGCCGATACTCCAGTTTGGCGGTGAGGTTGTTCTGGAAGGTCATGTCGATACCGAGCAGTGGCGAGAACGACTCGTTGATGCTTACCGTAGAGACGTTGTACATCGAGTTAGGGACGGGGTTACCGGTAGTGGCATCGGTGATGAATCCCATGCCGGGACCCATGAGCTGCATGAAGGTGGAATAGCTCTGGTAGCTTCCCACGGCGAAGATGCTGCGGTAGCTATGGTTGATGTTCACGCTCTTGAACACGTCGCGGAACCACGGCAGCCTGCCCAGTCCACTGTAGTGCAGCGACCAGTTGGGCAGCAACTGCTTCAGCAGGGGGAAGATGCGGAGCCCGTCGCCCATCATCGTGTAACTGTGTAAGAAGGCCGGCACCATCACATCGGCACTGTAGGCATTCACACCGCCTTTTGCTGCATCGAAAGTCTTGCCTGCGAACGCGGTGCCCTGCGGATAGACCGCACCAGCATACTGAGCCTCCACGCGCTGCCGATAGCTCTCCAGCGAACCGCAGAAGCGCTCAAAGGTCCTGCTCCGGAATCCGTTGTTGGCATTGCCCATACCCTCAAAGGCGGAGCCGAGCGAGATCGTCGTCATCTGGAAGGTACCCGTCTGCGTAGTGGGATTGCCCTCATACATATACTGTACGCTCTTCGCCGTGGTCATCGTCCGACTGGCCGTGAGGTCGATCTTCAGGTCCTTCACCGGCTCAAGCGTAGCCCGAAGCTGCAAGTCCTCGGTAAGGTTTGAGGTTGCCGGCGTAGCCACGCTGTCGTTCATGAGCAGCCAGCCGTTGCGCCTCGACTTCTCTATGTATCCGTCTCCCGTCATACCGAAGGCAAAATCGAGTCCCGGCGAGAGCACGTTGGCCCCATTCCGGCGTGTCTGACCGAAGGCATCGCCGATGGTCGGGAGGAATCCCGGTAGGGCCATGGAGTACTGGTTGCGGTACGACAGACTGACGCTGCGCACCATCATGGCCACGCGTGCCGCACTCTGCAGCGTCTTATACCACTTCTCATCATCGGGCTTCGGTTTGGCCGTGACGGCGATCTTCAGCTTCATCGCCGAGTCCACCTTATTTAATATACGTATGCGGTTGTCATCGAGCTTGCGGTATTTCAGCCTGACACGCCTGCCATCTTCCGTGCGTGCCGTCACAAGGAGCCGCCGGGTTCCTTTCCCATGACTCACGATGAGCATTGTGTCGGGCATGAGCGTTATTTCTTTCTCAAACGCCCGCTTATTCATCGGGAGCACTCGGCTCTTCTCCTGTGCCTGTCGGTTGGCCAGTCGCAGCTGCTTCACGGCCTCATCGGGATCCTTGCCCGCCGCCAGTGCGTCCTTACGGGCCTTTGCCTCCGCCTCGCGCTGCTTTCTTCGGGCTGCCGCAGCGGCTTCCCGTTCCCTCTTCCTCCGGCTTATCTCGCTCTGACTCGTCTGCCTGTCAAACCGCTCGTTGACCTTCTTGAGGAACGTACTGTGGTTATAGAGCCTCACCAGATCCAGCGACCCGTTGACATTGAGCTGCCGACTGTTCTGGATCGTGTTGCCGAGCGACGTGCCATCGTCGAGCTCCGTGCCGCGAATCCAGTTGTAGGTGGCGGTGTAAGAGCCGTTGCCATTCACCCAGTCGAAGGCAGGAATGAGGTTGAGCGGCAGCTGATAAGAGAGCGTGAAGTTCTGCTGGTAGTCCAATGGCGTGCCCCAATGTCTGAGACTCTGCTTGATCGAGTCCTTCCACGCATGATATTCGGTGGGGTACAGATCCTTATTGATCGGCAGGTAAGGCTCTTCTATCTGGGCGTGGGTGGCACTCTGGAAATTGATGTGAAGGTTTTGCGTGAGATCCCAGCGCAGCTGAAACTCGCGGTTCCATAAGAACTGCTCGGAGAAAGTCAGTGGCAACTCGGTGTTTTCGAGCGATTCCATGTCGCGCTCCTGCAGCTCATAATAGGATCGTGTGATCTCGGTGTTGAAGCCTACGTTCTGCGGCAGCCAGTTCAATCCGAAGCGACGGGCCAGATCCAGCCATTTACTCCGGTTCTTGATCTTGCCGAACGGTGCCCATGATTTATACACTGGAGTCCAGCTATAGTTCATGCCGCCACGCCAGTTGTCCTCGTTCTCATACACGGTGGTCTCACCCTGCGTGTGGCTGTGACTGTGACTGTAGAAGAAAGAGAAGTTAGCGGGGTCGTAGGGCATGGGGTGACGCTTGGTCTGTATGCCCACACGCACGTTCGACAGCGAGAAGTTGGTGTTGATACGCTTCGTCACCGCTATGCTCTCCACGGAGTCGCGCTCGCGGCGTGAGCTCATGGCCTCGAGGGCATCCTTGAGTTCCATATCGGTGTCGAGGGGATTATACTTCGGCCGGCTCACCTCCTTCGACATGCTGTAATAGAGCGGTGCTGTCACCTTGGCCTTCTCGGGGAAGAACTTGCCCAGCTCTATGCTCGTCATGACCTGCACGTTGCTCCGGTCGTCCTGTGCCCGGGCAGCCACGCCATCCTCCAGTCCGCCGAAGCCCTGCGACACGTATCGTCCCTGCACATTGACCGTACCGAGGTCGGAGAGCTGCATATTCAGGTTGCCGTTGGCCGCCCAACCGCCGCTGTTGTTGTATTCCTTCAGGCGCAGTTCGTTCACCCACACCTCACCGCTCTTCTGATCTGCAGCCAGGTTGCGCACACCTATGATCATCGTCTTCACCTCACCGAGCGTGGGGTTACCCTTCACCGTCACCTTGTTTTGCGGGTGCTCGGCATCGTAAACCGAGAAGGCACGGTTGAACGAGGCCATGCCGAGGCCTCGCTGTATGTTACGTTCCTTCTTGACATTGGTGAATACCGAGATGGGGATATCAAGCATATTTTCTTCCGGCCACACAGCGATGCAGTCCTCGCGCGAGAATCGGTCGTACTTCGTACTGGGTGCCGTGAGCTTCAATGGAATCTCATATTCGTAGTAGTTGCTCTTGTAATCGGATCCCAGACGCACGAATACGGCGAGCTGACCGTCCTGCAGATTGGTGGTGTTTTGCTCCAAAGCGTTGGCATGAACGAACATCTGCAGACGCTTATACTGGCGCAGATCCAGGGTGGTGGTCTTATATACGCACTTCGATTCGCCCGTCGAGAGATTGCTGACATTGATGTCCAGTGCCTGCTCGTTGTCTTCCACGAGCTGGGGCTGGGTGGGATCGGAACCACGCACGATGCCCGGAGGCAGCACGTAGTTGACCGGACTCTTATCGCTGTTCTCCTCCACGTTGACCGAGGCGGTGGTCATCGTGCCGGTCTGTGCCGCCGTGTTGTCGAGATTCTGCTCATATACGCGCCACGTACCGCGCACCAGATCGAGGCTGGCAAAGCGCATCACCACGGGCCGTTCAAAGCCTGTGAGGAACATACGCATGAACCGAATGCTGCTGAAATCATTGATACCGCCCACCCGGTTCTCATAGGCGGTGAGGGGAACACGGAAGAGATACCACGTCACCTTGAGGTTATTCTGCCCATTGCGACGCGAGGGATAGGTCTCACGTTTATCTACAATGAAGTTGCGTCCTACCTCCAGATCCTGCGGACGGATCGAAACGCGATACTGATAGTATTTCTCATACTCGTTGAGCGTGAAGTCCTGGTTGATGTCTTCCACATCGGGCGTGGTCTTATACGACGTGTCGTAACTCTCCGTGCGGTTCTCGTTGTCGGGCGAGTTGCCCTGCGGGTTGTTGATATACTTGTATCGGCGCAGGATCGAGGCCCTCATATCATCGAGGTCTGAGCCGCGAAAATAGTGGTAATCATCGTGTGCCGGGTCGGCCCATATCGAGTCCCACACGGCGGCATTGACCTTGCCCTGTATCTGCGTGAGGAAGTCCTGATACGACTGGAAATGCTGCTCCTCCTCGTCATTGAGTCCGTTATATCCCACGTCCTGCAGCTGGCGGCTTCCCGACGAGGTGGCAAAGGCGTAGGTCTGCGTGGCCTGTGCGGGGATCTTGCCCCACTGGGTATAGGCAAAACTGCTGCTGCCGTCGACGGGCATGCCGCTCTCATAAAACTTCTTACCGTCGTGGAGCACGTCCTCCGACACTTCTCCGAGGTTGATATAGAAGTCGCCTCCATAGCTCGAAGCATCGGGTTGCTCGTTGCTATAGATGAAAGGATCCATCATCCAGAACTCTACATACTCGATGTTGGCCGCCTCGAAGTCGTTGGTATCGAGCTTCCGCATCATACCGCCCCAGTGCCGTGCAGGGTTGCGGAGCAGTCCGTCGAGGGTCAGGTCGGGATTAAAGTTGTACGGTCCGCGCTCACTGGGATAATAGTCGATGTTCATGATCGGCAGCGTGGCGGTAGCTCCGTTGTAGCTGCTCTGATCACGGTTGGGGTAAAGCTCCTTGGTGTACCACTCGCGCACGTAGGGATTGCTGAGCTGATCGAGGTCACTCTTGATGTGCGACGGCGTCAGACTGCTGCTCCTGCGGGTGAAAAGGGGGTCGATGGTGTGCCAGGCCATCTGCGCACGGTTGTATCCACTCGTCAGGCCCGTGATATCTTTCTGCTCGGGAAACATAGTGGGCACGCTCGCAAGGATCCAGCTCGTGGGGGTGAGCACGCTGATCTTGTCGGTGCTGTTCTCGAAATCGTCGATATACGACGCGTTATCCTGCACGCCATGGCTCTGCCCCGCGATGAGCTGGGCAAACTCTCCGGTAAACGAAATCTGCGAGGGCTGGGTGAGATGGAGCAGCGGCAGCTTGTCGAGCATGTTGGTGAGCCACTGGCTCTCGTGCTTCCAGTTGATGTTCAGGCCCCATATCGTGTTGTTCAGGGGCTCCTGTCCCATCGACACTTTGGTGGTGAGCGACTGCTCGGAGAGGTGCTGCAGGGTACCCGAGAGCTGGAAATTCCTTGAGAAATCATAGCTCCAGTTCACGCCGAACATCGTCTTACGCTCCTGCGCATACTCGGTCTGGCTCTCCAGCGACACGTTCACCGAGGTGCCCGCATCGATGATGCTCTGGTTGAGGATCGTCACCTCGCCGGCACTATAATCTACCGAATAGTCGGAACCCTCGGTCAACGTCACGCCACCAGCAGTGACCACCACCGATCCCTGCGGCACATTGTAGGCTCCGAGCGATATGACATTGGCCGAGGATCCGCGGTACTGACCCTGCAGCAGATACTTATCCTTCTCGGCAATCTGCCTGGCTATGGTCTTCGTGGAGTCGTAGAGTTCGGTAAAGGCATATTTACCCGCCGCATCGGCAGCCACGCCCTTGCCCACGAGATAATCGTACATATACTTGCCGAAAGGCTCTGTTACCGGGAAAAACACGCGGCCGTCGCTCACGGTGTAGCCTTCCACGTAGTCGAAATATCCGTTGGAATGTGGCTTGTTGTTATTGTCCAGCCGATCGGCTCCGAGCAATTTGATGATGGGCTGACTCTTCACCTGCGGTTCGGGAACGTACGAGAGATACACGCCCGTGGTATCACTCTGATACTTTACGTCGAGCCGAAACTTGTCCTTCTCTACCGTAGAGGCAAGGTAATACACGTTTTTCATCATCAGGTCCCAGTTGCCCTGCGATGGCACGTTGCTGGTGTTCTTCAGCGATTTCACGATGATCGCCTGACTGACGTCGGTCACGTCATTGGCAAACTCACCCACCTGATAGCTCCTGCCACCATAAGTGTATTCGTAGGCAATGGCCAGCACCTGGCCGGTCTGCAGTCCGCTGCGCAGCGACACGTAGCCGAGGGCACCGTTGAGGGTGTATTCCGAGGAAGTGAGGAGACGTGCGTTCTGCAGCTTCTCATAATCTACGCCACCCACGAGCCCTGCCCCTTCGAGCACCGTTGAGGTCTGATCGATGTTGCGGGCATCGGCAAGCTGGCTCGCAACCGTATGATACTCGGTGTTGGCACTGTTTGCCGGCACCACGTCGCCGCCCCCGCTCCATCGCTGGTTGCTGATCTTCGAGGGCTCTCCGAGGTCGGTCAGGGCTATGATGTTACGTGTATTGGTAGAGGTGCCGTTCTTATTGGTCACCCAGATCTCCACTCGGTTGATGCTCACGCCCGTGGTGAGGTTGGGCAGCGAGCGCATGCCGGCATCGTAATGGTCGCGGAAATACTGCGAGAGGAAGAAGTGGCGGTTCTCCTCATAGTCGGCAGCGTCCATCTCGAAGGAGGTGAGCTGCTTGCCGCCCTGGCTCGACACGCTCTTCGACGAGCTCTTCTTCTGCGAGGCTACAAGCTGCAGCTTGAGTTTGCCAAACTGCAGATCGGTGCGAAGTCCAAACAGGCTACTGGCACCCTGAACGAGCGACGAGTTGGAGGGGAACGACACATTGCCGCCCTCCACGAGCTTGATGATCTCGTCTTCCTTGCCGTCATACTTCAGCTTCATGTTCTGGGCATCGAAGTCGAAAGTGGCATCGGTGTTGTAGTTCAGGTTCATGTTGACCTTGTCGCCTACCTTACCGTTGACGTTGAGGTTGATCTTCTCGTCGAAATCCATCATCGTCGTCTTCCGCCTGCGTATGGGCAGCGAGGGATTATCAATATTCTTGAACGTGGCACCGAACTTCAGTTCCGCCGTTCCCTGGGTCTTGATGCGCACACCTCCGGGGCCGAAGATCTTCTCTGCAGGCCCGAGGTCGAAGTGCATGTCGGAGAAGTCGAACTTCTCTTTGCCCTGTGCCTTGAGCACCTCACTGTTCTTGTTGCGGTAGAAGGCATCGCGCCCGTGCTTCTCGCTCCACCGCATATACTCCGCCGGAGTCATCATGATGGGTGCGGCAAGGTAGGTAGAGCCTATCTTCGTGCCGATGATGTAACGGTCGATGGTGTCGTTGTAGACCACCTCATAGTGCAACCCCTCGGGCCGCTGCAGGTCCATGGCACTCTGGTCGAGGTCATCGTAAGTGATGGGGGTGGTGCGCTGAATCTTCCAGCGTGGGTGAAGCAGCGAGTCGGGAATGGTGTCTGCGGTGTTGAGAGAGGGCTGCTGCCGAACCGGCTGCGTCTGCCCGGCACGGCTCTGCTGCCGCGCCCGCGGATCCACCTGAAAGACAGGCGATGCCATGGCGTAGCCGACCATCGCAATGGTCAGCCACACGAACAACAACGTATGACGATTCAGCTTTCTCATCTTGTTTCTCCTGCCTGACCGGTCAGTCCTACTGAATGGGCTGTCTGGTCAGCCTGATCGGGTCGTTCGGGCAGGTCTGCCCGATGATCCCGATCCTCTCATTATCCCTTTTCCGTATGGTGCTATCCCCTTTCCGGGAAACCGCGAGGGGCGCTTCCCCTTACTTGATCCGCTTCAGTGCTTCCTTCACCACCACCTCCACCGCCATATCGGGCTGCTCGGTGAGGATCTGGGTCACCACCTTGGCCGTAGGTGCCGGAGAGAAGCCGAGCATCGTCAGGGCCGACACGGCCTCGTCCTTGATGGCCGAATCGACCGTAGGTGCGGCACTCGCCGTTGCCGACACATGGAGCTCATCGGCAATGCCCGAGCTGACGATCTTATCGCGCAGATCCACAATGATGCGCTGGGCGGTCTTCAGGCCGATGCCCTTCACGCTCTTGATCAGCTTCTCGTCGCCGTTGGCGATGGCATTACAGAGCTCCGAGGGGGTGAGCGACGACAACATCATGCGGGCGGTGTTCGATCCCACGCCCGATACCGTGACGAGCATGCGATAAAGCTCGCGCTCCTGCTTCGTGGCGAAGCCATAGAGCGTATAGTTATCATCACGGCCGCCGGTCTGAATGGCCTCGTGCACCAGCAGCTTCACTTCCTTCTTACCCTGTATCCCACTATAGGTGTTGAGCGAGATGTTCAACGCATAGCCCACACCACCTGCTTCAACCACCGCCAAAGCCGGGGTAAGCTCCGTCAACTCGCCTCTAATATATTCTATCATATTGTTACCAAGAAAATTTTATTATTATAAAATAACGCGCGAGTCCCCGCCATATTGTATCACGACCTCGTCAGATTGTTTCACAACCTCAGATTCCTCGTATCATGCCCCTCCCGAAAGAGCAATATAACCCCATTAGCAGAATTCTGTTTAACTTATCTCCCTCAAATCGCATGCCGCGAGTGATACCTACGTGCTGTGCGGGTAATCACTGCCCGAAGGGCAGCCTTTGGATAGCCGTAGGTTGGAGCGGAGCGGAAACCTACGGATAAAGGGGTACTGGAGGGCATGAGCCTGATAAGGCTCCCCCTTGTGTTTGACGATGTATTTAGAACAGAATGACATATCATTCTTTTCAGAATGACATATTTTATTTTTGTGCACTAATTCAATGACA
>LAHS01000695.1_pt1 | contig 25020 bp, 19 predicted proteins | sample 329651 | NCBI WGS metagenome assembly LAHS01 (sample SAMN03275699, study PRJNA271635) | activated sludge metagenome | isolation source: sample C-1 Sludge from hydrolytic chamber (first chamber) of Anaerobic... | reverse complement strand
AGACTGTAAATCTGCTGGCTCCGCCTTCGTAGGTTCGAATCCTTCACTCCCCAAGTTAAGGCCTTAAAAAGTAAGTCTTTTTAAGGTCTTTTTTTTTGTCTGAAAGCTCAGAGGGGGGCGGTACTTTTGTTTTATTCTCAAGGGCTTCATTTTACCTGTCAGCGCTGCTCTCACTGCTGCCGGATTGAGCCGGGGTTCGTCTACCTGTCTCAGGCAGATTTGACAAAATTATGTCAAAGGTTTAGCTTTACAGAACAGCAATTTATAGAAAATTACTGCCGGTGGGTTCCTTATTATGATGGTACGGAAGTTCTTTGTCTGAAGGAAACTCCTGAATATGACTGCATTCTTTGGAAGAACGGATGCACTGCGTATGATAGCAGACCAGTGCAATGCTCAACATATCCGTTCTGGTCGTGGATGATTGAGGATAAAAAATCATGGGACGACTGCGCAAAAGGATGTCCCGGAATAAACAGCGGCAAGCTGTGGACGCAGGAAGAAATTGAAAAACAGAAATCTGCGTATGACGACAACGAGCCTATTCATCGGAAAGTCAATATAAAAAAGTAAGCGTCAGGGAGCGAAAAGTGATAATCCATTTCTGGGGTGTAAGAGGGTCTATTCCGACGCCGCTCACTCCTCAGCAGATACAAGCAAAAATTACAGCTGCAATTCAGCGCATCTCTCCGAAAGATCTTGAGTCAGAAGATTCAAGAGAACGCTTTATTTCAACGCTGCCAAAATGGATATTCGGTACAACAGGCGGAAATACTCCGTGCGTTGAAGTCACCGGCGCTGACGGGAAAAAAATAATACTTGATGCAGGTTCTGGAATTCGTGTTCTTGGAAAGCTTGGTGTTCCTCCAGCAGACTTTCATTATCACATAATGATCTCTCACTTTCATTGGGATCACATTCAAGGACTTCCTTTTTTTGATCCGGCATACAATCCAAAATCTGTGCTCGAATTTTATTCACCGTATCCGGCAATGGAGCGTATACTTTCAGAACAAATGAAGCGGCCGTATTATCCGGTTACGATGGATTCGTTCACAAAGAATAAAGTGTTTCACATAATTTCCACCAAACAGGATTTTTCTGTTGGAGAAATACAGGTGCAGATCAGAAAAATGTCTCATCCTGGAAATTCTTATTCATATGCGCTTACAGAGAACGGACATAAATTTATTTATGCTACGGATGTAGAGCTGAATCAGAAAGACTTCGAGAGAACGCCTGAACATATTTCTTTTTTTCAGGATGCAGATGTGCTTGTCCTTGATTCTCAGTATACGGTTGAAGAGGCGTTCAGAAAAGAGAACTGGGGCCATTCAGCTTTCTGCTATGCAATAGATTTTGCCGTTTCGTGGAAAATAAAAAAACTGTATCTTTTCCATCACGAGCCGACGTATGATGACCGCAAGATCAATTCAATTCTCCAGGCTGCACGATGGTATGCAAATTATATTACGCATGATTCTGTGCAGGTGTATCTTGCCGTTGAGGGTCTTGAAATTCAATTATGACAGAGCAGAATGATAACGGAATAAAGCTGAGTCTTGATTATCAGTTTACTTCCGAAGAAATAAAAATCCTTGCCCGTTATTTCAGGAAGAATCAGGCGTGCATTCCGAACGGTCTGGAAGAATTTGCTGCCGCCCTTGAACGGACGGTCTATAACAGCATGTCAATCGATGAGGCAGAGAAGTTTTACTCATGAAAACACCTAATTGTATCCGCAAAGGATCTGAATCAAGACGCGGCGGCAAGAGAATTCTCTTCACCGCAGCCGGATGTATTGTTGTATTTATTATCGTTGTTATTGCTCTTTATGCGGCGAGTTTAAGCCCGGTTTCTTCAAAGGAACACGCGTACAGTGAAAAAATTTCAGTGCCGTCCGGTTCCGGCATCAGGTCAATTGCAGACAAGCTCGCTGAAAAAAAATTAATAAGGTCTTCCTTCTCATTTTATATTGCGGCTCGTTTTTCACTTCTTGCCGGAAGAAAAAATTCTTTCACGCTTAAATCCGGTGTATATACTGTATCAAGCTCAATGAATGTGAATGAAATACTTGACCTTCTTGAGTCTGGGAAACAGGGATACATAAAGTTCGTTGTTCCCGAAGGTCTTACACTTTCTCATATAGCAGCGAACCTTGAGACTGACGGAATATGTTCTGCATCATCATTCAAGTCATCTGCGTCATCAAAAGCGCTTCTTGAAGAGTATCATGTTCCGGGAGCAAATTTTGAGGGATATCTTTTCCCTGACACATATTTTTTTGTAATGGACATGGACAGCGAGCAGATTGTAAGAACGATGGTCGATAATTTCTTTTTAAAAATAAAGGACATCCCGCAGATGAGCAATTTGTCTCCGCAGAAACTCCACGACATGATTGTCCTTGCCTCAATCGTCGAGCGGGAATACAGAGTTGACAGCGAAGCGCCGCTCATAGCCAGTGTATTTACAAACCGCATCAAAGAGCACGTCGGCCTTTATTCATGCGCAACAATCGAATATATAATCACAGAAATCGAAGGAAAGCCGCATCCTGATATAATTACGTATGATGACCTTAAGATTGACAGCCCGTATAATACATACAAATGGGCAGCGCTTCCGCCGGGACCGATTTCCAATCCTGGAATGGTTGCGCTTCGCGCAGCTGCAAATCCTCCGGCTACGAATTATTATTATTTCAGACTGACAGATCCCCAGAAGGGAACCCATACATTCAGCCAGACTTTCTCTTCCCACAAGGAAGCAGAGCATAAACTGTATACAAAAAAGGCGGCTTCGGTAAAATAGATGGCAGGATTTATCTCACAGGAATCAATCGACGCAGTACGAAAAGCGAGCAGCATTGTTGCCGTTGTGGGAGATTATGTCCAGCTTCAGCAGCGCGGAAACGAGTGGTGGGGATGCTGTCCGTTCCACAATGAAAAAACGCCGTCGTTCCATGTTATTCCCGACAAGAACATGTATTACTGCTTCGGCTGTCATGCAGGCGGCGATGTCATAAAATTCGTAATGGAGATGGAAAAACTTTCGTATCCGGAAGCAATCCGTGTCCTTGCAAAAAAAGCAGGCATTGAAGTCATCACGTCGGATGGCTCTACAGGCGTTCCCGATAAAACTGACAACACAAAAGAATTATACATAGATCTCTACAACCGCGTTGCGTCTCTGTTTCATTATCTGCTTACTCAGACTCCCGGCGGAAAATTTGCTCTTGATTACATTACCGGCCGCGGACTCACGATGGAAACAATAGAAAAATTCAAACTCGGGTATTCTCCTGCGGACAGACGCTGGCTCAAGAATTTTCTGAAGAAGAAAAATTTCAGCGATGAATTTCTTAATAATTCCGGTCTGTTCAGCAAAAAATATCCAGACACTTCGTTTTTCTCAGACCGTCTCATGTTCCCGATTTTCGACAGGCGAGGGCAGTGTGTTGCGCTTGGCGGAAGAATTCTGCGCGGTGACGGACCTAAGTATCTTAATTCAGGCGATTTGATCCAGTACCAGAAAGGCGAAACCCTGTATGCATTTAATTTTGCAAAACAGGCAATCAGAACAGAAAAGCGTGTTATATTCTGCGAAGGATACATGGACTGCATTGCATACCACCAGTGCGGAATTTCTTTTGCCGTTGCGCCTCTGGGAACAGCGCTTACCGAAGACCAGCTCAAGCTCATCAAGGGATTTGCGGATACCGTTCTTCTTTCTTTTGACAGCGACGGACCGGGACAGGCAGCTACAAAAAAAGCGATTCTTATGTGCCGCCGCCACGACCTTACTGTGCGTGTCATCAGACTGAGCGGCGGAAAAGACCCGGCGGAAATCATGATTAACTACGGCGCCGAAACATTGACGAATGATGTCAACAATGCTATATTGGATAGTGATTATCTGTTGGCAGCGCTGAAGCAAGCATACAATACTGACACACCGGAAGGAAAAACAAAAGCTTGTCTTGGATTTTTCCCGTACATCGATTCACTTCAGTCTGACATACAGAGAGAATCAAGTCTGGAACAGTTGTCCCAGTCATTCAATATCTCTCCAGAGGCGGTACGCAGAGATTTCAATAATCGTGAACAGGCACGCGGTCGTATAGAAACGCGTCAGCAATCTGCGGACCAGAAGACAGAGGGCGGCAGTCCTGTAAAAGTGACCGCTGAACTGAGAGCTCTTCTCGCCGTCATTGCAGACACAAAACAGTTTGAACTGATGCGCCGCGAACTTACCGAAAACGATTTTGAAAACAGCCTTGCAAGGGAATTGTTCATTGTTCTGGAAGAATGTTACCGCAGCGGTGACTTGTCTACCAGTACGATACTTGGTCATTGCAATGATGAAAGCGTTCAGCAGATGATTGTCCGTTCGGCAGCATCGGGCGAGTTTTCAAACAATACCGCACAGACGGTGCATGACAGTATCAGACTGATGAAAAGAAACAGTTTGGAAAAGAAGCGTGATTCGCTGATGAACCGCCTTCGTGTATTCAATCCTGTTACTCCGGAAGACAAAGCGCAGCTTAACGAACTGATTACAGAAAAAATGGACATTGATCAGAAATTAGTGCAATTAAAGGATTGAAAAAATGGATCAGGAAACTGTAGATCCGGTTGTTGAAAAACTGCTTGCGTATGCTAAAGATAAACAGGTCGTATCCTGGGACGAAATTACCGAAATAGTCGGTCAGGATTTTGTTAATTCTCCAAAAATGGAAGAAGTGCTTCAGCTGCTTCAGAAAAACAACATTCAGGTTATGGAGGAAGACGCCGACCTTGATGATGATGAAGCTGAGGAAGAAGCTGATGATGAGACTGTTGAGGACGAATCAGAAGTTGTTTCTGAGGATTCCCCTGATGCAGCTGCTGCTGATGATGCCGGCAAGCACCGTCTTGTTAACAGCGACAAAGAATCAAGCGTAGATGATCCTATCAGACTCTATCTCCGCGAAATCGGCAAAGAAAATTTGCTCACCGCAGAGCAGGAAGTATCGCTGTCAAAACAAATGGAAGACGGTGAGAATATCATCAAGAATGTTATTAAGACATCCGGCATGATGATTCCTGAATTCTTTGCAGTCGCGCAGAAAGCATTCACAAGAATCGATCCCCACGAACCTGGAAAACCGCGCAAAGAAATAAACGAGGAGATGGCAGAAAAACGCCGTCTCAAGAGCTGCTATTCCGAATACCTCAAGCCTGTGCTTGCAGAAATGAAGCAGTACATGGCGCTCAAGAAACAGCTGTTTGAATCAGAACAGTCGCAGGAAATTTTTGAGAATCCTACGCTTCTTGAGCTTCGCGCAAAGATTCTTCCTGAGCTGCAGAAGATAGATATTCAGTCTGAAGAGATTGAGCGTTTCAGCGAAAAATTCGTTGATGCTACGCAGAAAATCAGTGTCTATCATCATAATCAGGAAAAAAAGATGAAAGAGCTGCGCATTGCAAGTCCTGCAGAACTGCGCAGACTCGGCCGACGTCTTGCCATCCGCTCGGAGTCAGTCAAACTTGAAAAAGAACTCGACATGACAAGCGATGAAATCCGCGACGTTTATACTGTCATTCAGAAAATCGACCGCAAGCTCCGCAAAATGGAGTATGATTTCGAAAATAACATTTCAGAAATCCTTGCGATGGCAAAAGAAATTGACCGCGGCCGCCATATGATGGAACAGGCAAAGAACCGTCTCATCAATGCGAACCTTCGCCTTGTCGTTTCTATTGCAAAAAAATATACGAACCGCGGGCTTCAGTTCTTTGATCTGGTACAGGAAGGAAACATCGGCCTTATCAAAGCCGTTGAGAAATTCGAGTACCGCAAAGGATATAAGTTCAGCACATACGCTACATGGTGGATACGCCAGGCAATCACTCGTTCAATCAGCGATCAGGCGCGCACAATCCGCGTTCCTGTCCACATGATTGAGCAGATTAACAAAGTTGTCCGCGAGAGCCGCCAGCTTATGCAGAAACTTGGCCGTGAGCCGAATGACGACGAAATAGCACAGCAGCTTGGATGGCCGGTAGCACGCGTCAAACAGGTTAAGAATGTTGCGCGTGAGCCTATTTCTCTTGAAACGCCGATTGGCGAGGAAGAGGACAGCCTTCTTGGAGACTTCATCGAAGACAAGGAAGCTGAGAATCCTGCGAACCAGACAGCATATACGCTTCTGCAGGAAAATCTCCGCTCTGTTCTTGGAACGCTCCCGCCCCGTGAACAGGAAGTCCTGCGCATGAGATTCGGTCTCGACGACGGATACAGCCTGACGCTTGAGGAAGTAGGATTGTACTTTAACGTAACCCGTGAGCGAATAAGACAGATTGAAGCAAAAGCGCTCCGCAGGCTCCGTCATCCGCGCCGCGCAAGCGGTCTCCGCGACTACATCGAAATGTAAGATGGAAACAGAACGCGCGCATGTTATTGTGCGCGTTTTGTTTATCTATAGACAAGGTTTGTAATCTTTTGTATAATAGCGTGATACAGTAATCTCGAGGTTTTTTCACATGGTAATGACAGAAGTTTTTAATAATCTTAAGGATCTTCAGGAAGTTCTTGCAAAGAAATATGACCTTGAAGCAAAAATTGAGGAAGCTCCAAAACAGTTGAGCTCTCAGGATGAACTTCTTGCACGTCTTAAGAAAGAATACATTGAACAGAATACTGTCTACGAAGAAGTAAAAGGAAAAGTAGATAAACTCAAGGCTGATCTTGCTGAAGCCGAAAGCTCACGCGAATCCGGCGAAAAAGGAATGGATACCATTACTACCCACCGCGAATACGAAGCTCTCGACAAGCAGATAAGCGAAGCTTCAGAACGCGAGGCTGATATCCGCCGTGATCTTCAGAAAGAAGAGAAAAATCTTGCTGAACTCAACGAAATTCTTAAATCTGACGAGTCGATGATTAATTCGCAGGAGAAAGATCTTAATTCTGGAAAAGCAAGTCTTGATAAAGAAATCGCCGGCTACAAAGCTGAGCTCGACAAGCTGAAGAAAAAAGAAGCTAAAATCACTCCCGATATCGATCAGGAAATTGTTTATAAATTCCAGCGCATCATTCAGAGAAACAGCGAAGGTATTGTTGCTGTAAAGAACGGTGTTTGCATGGGATGCCATATGATTTTGCCGGCGCAGTTTGCAAATGAAGTTCGTGACGGCGAAAAGATTCTCTTCTGTCCGTACTGTTCGCGCATTCTGTATTATCAGGAAGCTGAGGAAGGCGAGGAACAGAACTTCTTCACTATGGACGATACAGGAAGTCTTGCAGATATCGATGAAGATCTCGGCGAGGAAGATGCTGAGAACGAGACCGAAGACACAGAAGAGGGAGAGAGCGAAGAAGAGGAAGAAAGCAGCGACGGTGATGAAGAAAAATCACTCGACTACGAAGATCAATAATCTTTCTTTCTTTTTTTGAAACTGTTAATTAACAGAAAAGATATAACCGTGCGTCTGTTTGCTGATGATAGCAGACAGACGTGAGGTAAAGTCCGGGCTCCACCGGAAAAAATGCCGGGTAATAACCGGGCGGCTTACGGTAGTTGTTCTGCTTGCAGAGCATAACCCGTAAACTGACAGACAGTGCCACAGAAAACAAACCGCCTGATTTCGGTCAGGTAAGGGTGCAAAGGCGGGGTAAGAGCCCACCGCACAAATGGTAACATTTGCGCAAGGTAAACCTCATTTGGAGCAAAGCCAAGCAGCAGTAATGCTATTCCGGGCAGGTTACTGCGGGTAGACCGCTGAAGACACCAGGCGACTGGTGTTTCGGATAGATGGTTATGCGGTGCGGAGGATTTTCTTCTGCACCAGAACAGAACCCGGCTTACAGTCTTTTCTGTTTTTTTATTTTTAAAAATAAAGTGCGGAGACTATGAGGCTTACAAAACATACCGAAAATATTGTTAAGCGACCAAGCAAACTGGTGTCCCGCCTTATTGTCACAATAAGCAGCATCATAATGATTACTGCACTTTCTGTTCTTGGCTATAGAATTATCCACGCCAAAATATACAGCGATTCATCAATAACGACTCTCTATCAAAAATGGAAGGTGTATGATTATCAGGCTGTATACGACACAGGTTCACGCATTATTGCAAAAGATCCTTTTAATAACACAGCAAGAACACTGCAGGGATATGCAGCGTTTTACCTTGCAGTTTCACAAACAGACACAACGCTTGCTCAGAATTATCTTGATGAGTCAATAAATAGTCTTCGCCTTGCGCTGCAGACTGCAAAAAAACGTACGAAGCCGCAGCTTAATTATATGCTTGGCAAAACGTATTTTTATAAAGATTCCATTTCATCATATTATTATTATGCAGACCTTGCAGTGAAATATCTGCTTGAGGCAAAGCGTCTTCATTACAAAGCTGATGATATTTCTGAATATCTTGGTCTTAGCTATGCATCTATGGGAATGACAATGGAAAGCATTTCTGCATTTACCGAAGCATTGCTTGTTCGCGAATCCGACACGCTTCTCCTTTCCATTGCGGAACAGTATTATAAGGCCGGTCAAAGCGCGGCTGCCGAACAGTATTTGTATCGGATTACGAAAGACTGCAAGGATGAAACGATAGTAACAAGAAGTCATGTGCTTCTTGGAACAATTTATACTGACCAGGGAAAGACAGATGCCGCTGAAGCTGAATTTCAAAGTATTTTGGAAAAAAATGAAAATTCTGCTGACGCGCACTATGGACTTGGTGTAATATATGAAAAACAGGGCGACCTTGTGAAGGCGCGGGCTGAATGGCGTAAAGCCGTACATCTGCAGTCGAATCATCCTGGTGCCTTGAAGAAATTAGCTGATAGCAAATAGGATGAGTCGGGAGGACTATAAATGAGTTTCTGGGATCGTTTTTCTACTGACATTGGTATTGATCTTGGTACATGCAATACATTGATTTATGTGCGCGGAAAAGGGATCGTCATTGACGAACCTTCTGTTGTTGCTGTTGAAAAAGGAACAAAGCGTGTTGTAGCAGTTGGTGCGGAAGCTAAACGAATGCTCTGGAAAACACCGGGCAATATTATTGCAATCCGCCCGATGGCTGACGGTGTTATCGCTGATATCGACAGCACTGAAAAGATGATCAAATATTTCATCTCAAAAGTGATCCCGCGCCATCAGATTTTAAAATCAACTCGTATGAAGATAGGCATCCCCTCATGCATTACGCAGGTTGAGCGCCGCGCTGTTATCGAAGCAGCTCTCAAAGCAGGCGCAAAGGAAGTCGAAGTTATCGAGGAATCTCTCGCGGCTGCTATCGGTGCGCAGATTCCGATCAATGAGCCGGCCGGACACATGGTATGCGATATCGGCGGCGGTACTACCGAAGTAAGTGTTATTTCTTTGGGCGGCATGGTTATTACAAGTTCAATCCGTCTCGGCGGCGATAAATTCGACGAGGCAATTGTAAAGCACGTTCGCTCAGTTCATAACCTGATTATAGGCCAGCAGACTGCAGAAAGACTCAAGATTGAAATCGGAAATGCAACTCCCGACAAGAATATCGAAAAGATGGAAATCAAGGGAACTGATGCAATTACCGGACTACCGCGCCGTCTCGAAATCGACAGTGTTGAGGTTCGTGAAGCACTCAAGGATCCTGTTACACAGATTGTTGAAGAAATCAAACGCACGCTCGGACGCACACCGCCTGAGCTTGCAGCGGATATTGTCGAACGCGGAATCGTTATGACTGGCGGCGGAAGCATGCTTAAAGGTCTTCCGAAGCTCATTTCAAAGGAAACAGGTGTTCCTGTTATTCTTGTTGAAAAACCGCTGGAATGCGTAGCTCTTGGTGCTGGACAGGCATTTGAATTGTTCAAAGATATGTCTACAGACCGCTCAATCTACGACAACCTTAACGAATAGTTCGTACTGGAAATAGTGCGGTTATGACGACAAAAAAAAGGTCATCGTTTAAATTTCAATTGCCGGAACTCGTTCTTTTGCTCTTAGTTCTGTTATCCGGGGTGATGCTCGGATTCAGTTCTAAAAGCTTTGTTGTTAATTTTGACCGTGTAGGATTTGCCGTTGTTTCAACAATGCAGAAAGGAATTCACTCGGTTACGACAGGCATTGGAAAAACGATTGCTTCAATTCATGAGATTTCCAGACTAAGAGAAGAAAATGCGCAGTTAACGGAAAAAGTAAAAAATTATGAGTATCTGCAGCGCAGCAATACTGAAATAAGAAAGGAAAACGAACGGCTTAAGACACAGCTTGATTTTTCTCAGCATCTTGAGCAGAAAAATTATCCTGCCCAAATTATCGGCCGCGATCCTGATAATCTCTATTCTGCCTTAACAATTAATAAGGGAAGTCGGAATGGCATACGAAAGAATATGCCTGTCATTGCCATACAGAATGGTAATGTCGGTCTTGTTGGAAAAGTTGTGACTGTCGGTATTGGAACAAGCATGGTTATGCCTGTATACGATATGCATTGCACAATTTCATGCCGCATACAAAATACTCGTGACCTTGGTCTTGTAACAGGGCTTGGTTCTGCAGATAATCCTCTTTCAATGAAATACATTAAGAAGCGTGTTCTCAGCGAACTTCATTTTGGCGATATAATTGTAACGTCCGGAGAGAATGATAATTATGTGAGCGACATTCCGGTAGGTACTATCTCTAAAATTACAGTGCTTGATTATGATTCTTCACTTGATATTGAAGTTACGCCAGCTGTTGATTTTTCAAGACTGGAAACTGTTATTGTCACTGATATGAAAGAAGTTAATCCGATGGCAGAGCCTGCGCCGGCTGTTGTTAGTACAGATACTGTTGTTTCAAAACCTGCACAGTCCGTTACGCCGGCACCAGTACAAGCACCTGCGGTGCCCGCTGCTGCTCAGAAGGAGATTGCACAATGATAAAATCTTTTTCAATTACATCATTTATCCTTCTTTGCTTTGCATTGTTTGAATCTGCTGTTCTTTCAAATATTCTTTTTTTGCCCGCGGTTCCTGATCTTTTGCTTATTTGTGTGCTTTATGTTTCTATCCAAAATGGAAGGCTATACGGAGTTTCTTCAGGATTTGTTTCAGGCTTATTCCTTGACTTTTTAAGCGCATCTCCTTTCGGACTTAATTGCTTGTTAAGAACAATCATGGGGTATATCTGCGGTCTTTTTAACAAAACATTGAATATTGAAGGTATACTTATTCCGTTTGCAATAGGCGCTTGCGCGACAGTTATTAAGGCAGCTCTTTTGTGGCTTATTGCATTTTTGTTTCCTTCAGTCTCTGCTGTTTATCACATAATTTCTATTTCATTTATTGCGGAAATTTTAATGAATGGAATCCTTACTCCTGTTATTTTTTCATTCCTTTCTATTTTCAAAAATAAAATTGTTCTTGCTCCGGAGAAAGTGTCGTAATGGCAGACCACGTGCGGAAAAATCCCGGCGGATCGGTAGAACGAAACGCAAAACTTCTCATATTATTAATCATAACAATTCTTTTTTTTGTGACATATGTATTAAAGCTTTTTTCATTACAAGTTATTGAAGGAGCTCGTTACAGGAAGCAGTCTGTGCGAATCTCAAGCCAGGTAAATACTATTCCTGCACAGCGAGGCGAGATTTTTGACAGGAATGCAACGCTTCCTATGGTTGTTAATACTGATTCTTTCGCTATTGATATAACGCCTGCAGAAATTCCTGAGGGGCATTACGATTCTGTTACCGCAAGACTTGCGTCATATTTAGGAATTGCAAAAACAGAAATTGATAAAAAGGTACCGGTAAAGATACGCAAATCTTATACTTCTGTAGAAATCCGCGGAAACGTTCCGTTCAACACAATTTCTAACATAGCGGAAAATATTACAGAGCTTCCCGGTGTTTCATGGCGTTCTAAGCCGATAAGAAACTACGTTGAGACTGGATCAATTTCTCATGTCATTGGTTATGTCGGCGACATCACTAAGGAAGAAATTAATGTGATGTACAACAAGGGCTATAAAGCAAACAGCATTGTTGGTAAAACAGGAATTGAAAAACAATACGATAGTCTTTTGCAGGGTATTCCTGGTCAGGAAAGCAGAACTGTTGATGTCCGCGGAAGAATTATTTCCGATACGCCTGTTATCCAGCCGCCGCAGATGGGAAAAAACCTTGTCTTAACAATTGACTCTCGCATACAAACTCTTGTCGAAAAATCTTTAGGAAACCGAGTCGGTGCAGCTGTAGTATTAAAGCCTTCTACCGGTGAAGTTCTCGCTATGGTTTCGTATCCGTATTATGATCAGAACCTTTTTAATAATGAGGACGCAGCTGCCGAATATCAGAAACTTGTGGATGGTCCGAATAAGCCTCTTTTGAACCGCGCTGTCAATGCAGTCTATCCTCCTGCCTCGACATTCAAAACAATAATGACGACAGCACTTCTTGCTGAAAAAACATTCCCAGCAGACAAGAAAGTTGAGTGTCCCGGACGAATTATGTATGGCGATAGAATCTTCAAATGTCATATTGGTGTTCCTGGACACGGATGGCTTGATTTAAAGAACGGACTTGCACAGTCCTGCGACGTTTACTTCTGGGTAGTTGGACGCGACTATCTTGGCGTTGACCGTATATCATCGTACGCAAAGGAATTCGGATTCGGCCAGAGCCTTGATATAGATCTTCCTGCACAGTCAGAAGGATTTGTTCCTACTGCGCAGTGGAAAGAGCGCCGTTATCATGAAAAGTGGCTTGGCGGCGATACGATGAACATGTCTATCGGCCAGGGATATACGCTTGTAACACCGATGCATATTGCTGATATGATGGCAATGGTGTGCAACAGCGGAACAATTTATACGCCTCATCTTCTTAAGGAAGTGAGGGATCCGGCTACAAATGCAATTATAACCGAAGTTCAGCCGAAGGTTTTGCATAAGTCAAATATAGACCGTACCGTTTGGAAAGAAGTTCAGAACGATTTGCGTTACGTTATTACAAACGGTACTGCTATTTACCCGATGCACAACACGCTTGTTCAGATTGCAGGAAAAACTGGAACTGCAGAAGTTAACGGATCCCATGACCACTGGCACTCATGGATGGTTGCCTATGCACCGTTTGATGCGCCTGTTGAAGATCAGGTTGTTGTCGCGGTCCTTGTTGAAGCTGTTAATGACTGGGAGTGGTGGGCTCCGTATGCCACAAATGTTATTATTCAGGGAATATTTGCAAACCAGACATACGAAGATGCTATTACGAAACTCGGATTCAGATATTTGATGAAGCAGCGGAGCAGACAGGAATAAATATGAGACCGAAGATTTTTGAAATTTTTGATTATGTTCTCTTTTTCTGCGTGATTGTCTTAGTCACTATCGGTATACTTTTTATTTATTCCTCCGGCATCAATTCTGAAGGTGTGAACGTCTCTCGTGAATTTATTAAACAGATAATATGGGCAATTATAGGGCTTGCTCTTATGATTATTACAAGCCTTACTGATTTCAGAAGATCAGAGAGATATGTTTCTATATTGTTTGGATTTCTTTGTTTTATTTTAATCTATACAAAGTTTTTTGGACGATACGTTAACGGCGCACGAAGCTGGATAGGAATCGGTTCGTTTGGTGTTCAGCCTTCTGAGTTCTGCAAAATAATTTTTATACTTTTTCTTGCATGGTATCTTGAACGTTCTCAGAATGAAATACCCCGCAGGCGTTTTGCAACAGCTCTTGGAATACTCGCGATTCCTCTTTGTCTTATTCTTCTCCAGCCTGATCTTGGAACTGCAAGTGTGTATGTTCCTATTTTTCTTGTTATGTGTTTCGTCGCAGGTATTCCAGCACGCTATATTTTAATGATTGTGCTTGGCGGAATGACAACGATTATATTAACAGTTTTGCCTATTTGGGAAACTGAGATTGCGAGAAAATCAATTACAATTATTCATGTACTAACAAATTCCAAACTTCGTCTTCTTGTTATTGTTGCGACAGGAGCTATAGCCATTATAGGAATGATAGGCAAGCTTTTTTATCGTGAGAACAAATATTTTTATTGGATTGCATATGTATTTGGAATTATAAGCGTGTCTCTGATTCTGTCGCTTGCAGCTGGCCATGTTCTTCAGGATTATCAGATTAAGCGTCTTATTGTGTTCCTTGATCCTTCTTCTGATCCGCGCGGTTCAGGATGGAATATTATTCAGTCTAAGATTGCGATTGGAAGCGGAAACTTGTTCGGTCAGGGATTTTTGCAGGGAACTCAGAGCCATTACCGCTTTTTGCCGCAGCAGAGTACAGACTTTATTTTCAGCATTCTTGCTGAGGAATTCGGATTCTTTGGCAGCCTGTTTGTGTTCTCTCTGTATCTCGTGATTCTTGTCAGAACTATATCGATTATGAAAAGCACGAATTCCCTGTACGGATATTACATTGCCGCTGGTATATTCGGCATGTTTCTGTTTCACTTTGTAGTAAACGTCGGCATGGTCATGGGAATTATGCCGATTACCGGTATTCCGCTTTTGTTTCTTTCATACGGTGGTTCTTCATTGTGGACCGCAATGATATGCATTGGTCTTCTTATGAACATCAGCTACCGGCGCATGGAATTTTAAAATTAATAATTTTTGTTTTGAAATAATGTTAGGAGACTTTGATTGAATCTGATTAATCCATTACAGCAGATTGGAAGTGAATTATGCGGTGTCCAAAATCCCGCAGGATATATTGGCGGCGAAACAGGTTCAATTGTTAAGCCTCATAGCAATGATGATTCTTTCTATAATTTCGCAATAGCATTCCCTGATCTGTATCAGATTGCGATGAGCAACCAGGCAATAAAAATTATTTACAACGGCTTGAATCAGCGCTCATCTGTACGGTGCGAACGTGTTTTCGCGGTTGAAACTGATTTTGAAAAATTGCTCAAAAAGAAAAACATTCCGCTTTATACGCTCGAAACAGGAATGGCGCTTGATGATGTCGACATGATCGGTTTTTCAATCGGTTATGAGCTTGGCATAACAGGCGTTCTTTCTATGCTTGAACTCGGCGGCATCCCGCTTTTAAAAAAGGAACGCACAGAAAAAGATCCCATTATTATTGCCGGCGGATGCGGAGTTACAAACCCGGCACCTTTTGCCGATTTCTTCGACGCCGTGTTCATAGGCGAAGCTGAGCCTGCGCTTTTTGATCTTGTAGAAAAACTTGCTGCGTTAAAGAAAGGCGGCGCAAAAAGAGCAGATCTCCTTGCAGAAGTTGCGCGCAATCCTCATGTATGGACTGAAAACATGACGATGGAATCATGCGGCCATACAGTTGCAAGAAGGGCAGTGCAGGCTGACTGGGGTAAAGTACCATCAGTCTCCTCATTCTTCCCGCTTCCGAACATAAAGCCTGTTCAGGAACACGGCGTTATTGAAATAATGCGCGGATGTCCGAACGGATGCCGTTTCTGCCATGCCGGAGTTTATTACCGTCCGCAGAGAATAAAACCAGTGTCTCATATTATCGCTGAGGCGGATAAACTTGTAACAGAAGGCGGATACCGGCAGATAAGCCTTACATCTCTTTCTTCAGGCGATTATCCTGATATCGGGAATCTGCTCGATACACTGAATACAAGATACGGTCCGCTTAACGTTTCTTTCCAGCTTCCGTCACTCAAAGTAAACAGCTTCACACTTCCAATTCTTGAAAAACTTGCAGAAGTCCGTAAAAGCGGTCTTACGTTTGCAGTGGAAACCCCTGACGAAATGTGGCAGCTTCATCTCAACAAAGAAGTGTATGCGCAGCATCTCGTCGACATTATTCTCGAAGCAAAAAAACGCGGATGGAACAAAGCAAAATTTTATTTCATGGTCGGACTGCCGCTTCCGGAGACAGAAGAGCTTACGGAAGAAAAAGCTATTGTTGATTTTCTCATCGATTTGCAGAAGCGAACCCGCATTCAGTGCAATGTAAACGTAGGAACTTTTATTCCTAAACCGCATACACCTTACCAGTGGGTGCGACAGATTTCCCCTGAAGAATCAGACAGAAAATTATCATATATACGAAGTCATCTTCCCCGGCAGTATTTCCATGTCGGTACGCATGATATAAGCACAAGTTTTATCGAAGGACTCGTTTCCCGCGGCGACAAGCGTGCTGGTGCCGTCATACTGAATGCGTACAAAAAAGGATGCCGGCTTGATGCATGGGAAGATCATATCCGCGAGAACATTCCTCTCTGGGAACAGGCGTTTGCAGAAGCAGGATATGATGTAAAAGGTGAAATACTCAGAGCCAGAAGTCTTGACGAACAGCTTCCGTGGGATGATGTGTCGCTCGGACCCGCGAAGTCTTTTTATAAAAAAGAGTGGGAAAAAAGTGAAAAGGCAGAGCTTACCCCTAAGTGCCAGTTTGACTGCGACCATCGGTGCGGTGTATGCAATAAAGAGGTGAGTGTAACTGACCAGAGGGTAGGTGAGAATCAACCTGAAGTTGTATACAAAAATATACGGTATTTGAAACAACCTGAGCAGACGGTGAATGTGCGAATCATGCACCGGGCTGTTTTTTCATTCACAAAAAAAGACGGCGGTGAGTATATATCCCATCTGGAGCAGGTTGAAATTTTTACACGTGCACTCCTCTGCAGCGGCCTTCCCGTCATTTACACGACAGGGTTTAATCCCATGCCCCGCCTTGAATTTGCAACAACGATGTCTCTTGGAATTATTTCTCAGGAAGAAATGGCATCAGTTGTTCTTTTCGAGCCGATTGAAAGCGATGATTTTATAAAACGAATCAACAGCTATTTGCTTCCTGGCATTCAGCTGACGCACTGCTTTATCTTCCCTGTAACAAACCAGCGCAAAAGAGAGTCTTTGAGCGGTTCTCTGTGGGGAAATGAGTACTGTTATCATTTTGTTTCCGGAATCGATTCTAAGCAGTTCCTTGAATCTCCAGAGGGTAAAAAGGCGGCTGTTGTTAATCAGAAGTCGTCTGCAACGGGAACTGATGTGACTCTCAGGCTTGTGTTTGAACAGGATCGTCCGTTCAGGGATGCAATGGCATCTTTTTACGGAAAACCACTGTATGAAATCGTGCAGATTGAAAAGCTTCATACGCTTGCAAAACCGGATATCGTTGGCTGGACAGATGAAATGAATACGGCGTATGCCGAAAGTCTTGAATCGGCTAAAAAGCAGGGATTCAGCGATATTATGTCCGTTAACGAAACATTCAAGAAGCAGGTTGTTCACGCAGAAGATACCGTTGCCGGCAAGGACTATCTTTCCTATTTTGATCTGTACAAAAAGATTGCTGCAATCAATAAGTCTCTTATCGATCAGCGTGAAAAAATGGAAGCTGAGCGCGATGCTTTCTTCAAGGAACATCCCGAAGCATTTAAAGAACGGACAAAAAATGAAGTATCGAAATAAAGCAGAGCAATTGTGAAAAAGATACATAATTGCAAAAATGTGCTTTGGTAGACAGAATATACGTTATAGGAAGTGAATTATACCCTGAAAATATCATTTATTACACAAAAATCCGGGTTTCTGCTGTTTTTGCAGTATTTTTTTCATGTTTTGATACAATTATTTACTGCTGCTGCCTGCTGTAATAGACTTTCAATTGGGGCGAAATCTTATTCAGACATTCAATGAGTTCCGGATTAAATACCCCGCACTCGTTGTTGTTGATCATTTCAATCGCTTTATCAGGCGTGAATGCGTCTTTATAACAGCGTTTACTCACAAGCGCATCATATACATCCGCAACAGAAACAATCTGCGCGCACATAGGAATGTCGCTGCTTTTCAATCCGTCCGGATAGCCTCTGCCGTCCCATCGTTCATGGTGACTCCGGCAGATTTGCATGCAGTATGTATAAAAGACACGGTCGTCGTTAATCAAAAAACGGAAGTTAGTATTCAGAATATTGCATCCTTCAACAGTATGAGTCTGCATAATGGTAAATTCGTCCGGCGTAAGTCTGCCGGCTTCCTTCGGTTTATTGAGAATGCTTTCAGGTACTTTTATTTTTCCAATGTCATGAAGAGCTGATGCTTTGACTATAAAATGGCAGATCTCTTCAGAAAACTCTCCTGAATGTTTTTTTGAGTATTCTGCAAGAAGCATCTGCGTATTATTTTTGATATTGAAAATATGTGATGCTGATTCCTTGTTTCGTGATTCAGAAAGGCCGCTGAATCCGTCGATCATTGCGTCGTTTGTTTTCTGAAGTTTTATAAGGCGTTCCTGCGCAAGTTTTTCTGTGTGGTTTTTTGCCTCGTACAAGGCAATATTGTTCTTGACGCGCTGTGAGACAATGTCACGGTCAAACGGCTTTGATATGATATCGGTGACTCCGAGTTTCAATCCGCGGCGCTGGTATTCAACGCTGTCTGCGCCGGTAATAAAAATGACAGGAATTCTGGAAATCATGTTGAGCTCATTCATCTTTTCGAGGACAGAAAAGCCGTCGGCATTCGGCATTTTTATATCAAGAAGAACTATGACGATTGAACTGTCACGCTTGAGAATTTCCAGCGCTTCGTTGCCATCAGAGGCTTCGAGGACAGTATAAGAATCCTGAAACATTTCACGCAGAATAGCTCTATTGACTTCGACATCATCAGCAATAAGTATTGTTTCTGCTCTTGACATTTTAAAGCGCTCTCCTCTGATTGCAATGACTTATCTTTGTTCCACCTTAAAAAAAGTATATCATACTATTCCAAATTTTCCAGTTTTTCCCGTATGAATTCACTTTTCTCTTTAAGACCGATTTTTCCGGTGGAAAGAAGAATCATATTCGGATGGGCAGGATCAAGCTTTACGCGTCCAGAGCTTTCTCTGATAAGACGTAATACCTTATCTACTGAGATATTAGACACTTTGCTGAATTCGATTTGAACGACACCGTTCTTTTCTTTCAGCGAGCTGATATACAGTTTCTTAGCTATAATCCTTATTTCCGCAAGGCTCAGCAGGCTTGAAACTTCATCAGGGACAGGTCCGAAGCGGTCGGTAAGTTCCGCATAGACACGGTCAAGTTCGTCCTTTGTCTGGATTGAAGCAATCTTTTTGTATATTTCCATTTTCGTCTGCGGATTTGTAACGTATGTATCAGGAATAAAGCCAGTGTATTCAAACTCCATGAGGACTTCGTTTGTTTCCTGATAATTCTGTTCAGTAAGGCGCTGGACAGCTTCATTGAGAAGACGAAGGTACAAGTCGAATCCGACAGAATAAACGTCGCCGCTCTGGTCTCTGCCAAGAAGATTCCCCGCGCCTCTGATCTCCATGTCTTTCATAGCAATTTTGAATCCGCTTCCAAGTTCTGTAAAGTCACTGATAACCTGAAGTCTCTTCATTGCAATTTCCGAAAGAGCTTTTCCTTCCGGATAGAAAAGATATGCGTATGCTTTCCTGTCGCTTCTGCCGACGCGCCCGCGCAGCTGATAGAGCTGGCTTACGCCGTACATATCGGCGCGGTCGATGATAATTGTGTTTACGTTCGGTATGTCGATTCCGTTCTCGATGATTGTCGTTGCAACGAGCACATGGAATCCGCCCATTTTAAACCGGCGGAAAATGTCGTCGAGCTGCTCGCTTGTCATCTGACCGTGTGCTACATCGATGAGCATTTCGGGCACAAGCTGTTCAAGTTTGCGCCTTGTCTCTTCAAGTGTTTCGACTCTGTTATGAAGATAAAAAACCTGGCCGCCCCGCTCAACTTCCCGTCTTATTGCTTCTGCGACTTTGTCTTCGTTATATGCGTCGATGAAAGTTTCAATCGGCTGTCTGTTCTGTGGCGGCGTTGTTAAGAGACTCATGTCTCTGATTTTTAAAAGGCTCATGTGAAGCGTGCGCGGAATCGGCGTGGCGCTCATTGCAAGACTGTCGATGTTTGTTTTTAATGTCTTGAGCTTTTCTTTGTCTTTGACGCCGAACCGCTGCTCCTCGTCGATTATCATGAGGCCGAGGTCTTTGAATACAACGTCTTTCTGTATGATTCTGTGTGTGCCAATCAGAATATCAACATCGCCGGAAGTGACGCGCGAGAGAATCTTTTTCTGCTCTGCAGGAGGAACGAATCGGCTCAACTGTGCAATCTTGACCGGAAAGTTAGCGAATCGTTCTACGCACGTGTCGTAATGCTGCTCGGCAAGAATTGTCGTAGGCGCAAGAAATGCTACCTGCTTTCCGCCCATAACAGCTTTGAATGCCGCTCTCATTGCGATTTCAGTTTTGCCGTAGCCGACATCTCCGCATACAAGACGGTCCATCGGCACCGGTTTTTCCATGTCGGCTTTTACTTCCTGCGTAACAGTCATCTGGTCAGGTGTATCTTCATACGGGAATGCAGCTTCAAATGCTGTCTGCCATTCTGTATCTTTCGGGAACGGAAAACCGCGGCTCGCTTTACGGCGGCTGTACAAGTCTATCAGTTTCTGAGCGAGGTCTTCTACTGATTTTTTTACTTTGTTCTTTCTGTTTTCCCAGCTCTTGCTTCCAATCCGGTCAAGATGAGGCGCCTCTCCCTCGTTGCCAATATAGCGTTGGACGAGGTTTACCTGCTCAATCGGTACGAACGCAAATTCCTCATCGGCATATTCGAGCTTGATGTAGTCGCGCTCGTTTCCCATTGCCTTGACGCGCTGGATTCCGCGGAAAATACCGATGCCGTAATTGACGTGGACAACGTAGTCTCCCGTATTGAGATCGACAAACGTGTCGATTGCTTCGCTCTTTGCTTTATGAAGGCTTTTCGGTACAACTTTTCTCCGTCCGAAAATTTCATTTTCCTGGATAACAAGGACTTTGCATTCGGGAATGCCGAATCCTGCGGAAATAGCTTTAGGAAGAAGGATTACGGGATAATACGGAACGCCTTTTTTTGCGGCAAGCTTTACAGCTTCGGTTTTGTCTTCAGGTTTTGCTGTATAGTCCTTTAGTATTTCTCCGATGCGGAGCGCCTGATTTTCGTTGTCAGCGTAGATGAAGATTTTCCAGCCGTCTGATTGGAGCGAGCCGAGCTGCTCTTTTAAGTAATTGATATTGCCGAAAAAACTGCGCGGTGCGTCGCATTCAAATGAATAATGATGAGAAGACTTTACGGATGTATGCTCACCCTCTGGAACTAAAGACGAGTCATTCGCTCCGTTTCCAGAGGGGGTACCTGTTTCTTCTGTGTGAAGCGTGCGGTACAGAATGCGCCGTTCATGGACAGGAACGAGTTTTTTAAACGGAATAAGCATGTCAGACGGCGGCAGCACCGGGAATTCAAGGCGGGCACGTCGGTACATTCCCGCATACTCACGGTCAAAGCTCTCCTGTGCGTTGTCGAGCCTGTCGTAGTCAAAGAAAAAAACTGTTGTTTCAGGCGCAACATAGTCGAGTATGTTGTACTGTTTGTCCCAGAGAACAGGATAAAAAAGTTCCTCGCCTTCACTTTCCTTGTTGACGGAAAGCTCCGTAAGAAGTTTGTCCCGAGCTTCGCGCCCCTTGTCGGTAAGAGCAAGATGCGCATCAGATGCTGCAGGTGTTCCGTCGGAAGTGACAGAGCTGTTTGTTTTGATTCCGTTCTCGTCGATAGCTTTAAGAATAAGCTCCAGCTTAGAAACAAGCTCGTCTGTCCAAATCACTTCTTTCATCGGATAGACAAGAATGCTGTCGAGAGGAGCAATTGTCGACTGCGTTTCGACATTGAATGTTTTTATCTGGCCGATCTGGTCAAAGTCAAACTGAATGCGGACTGCCGTTTCTTCTCCCGGCATAAAGATGTCGAGCACTTCTCCGCGGACGGTAAACTCGCCGCGCACGCTTACTTTGGGAACCCTGTTGTAGCCCATGCCTGCGAGCTTTTCCGAAAGTTCAGTCGGGTCAATCGACTGTCCTTTGTAGAGCGAGAATACTAGAGAGCGTATATAGTCAGGCGGCGGAACAGGCGTTGAAAGAGAGCGCTGCGTGATTATAAAAATACGCGGCTTTGTCTGGCGGTTTAATGTTCGTGCGGAGAGCGCAAGTTTTGCAAGCACGCCGGAGCGCTGTCCGAACACGGCGGAACCGGGAGCTGACGCACGGTACGGAATAAGCCCCCACCACGGGAGCTGCATTATTTCTACAGAGTCGTCGAGAACAGCTGAAAGATCAGAGGCGATGTCTGAAGCGTCTTTATCCGAAGGGACGATAAGCACCTGGTCAAGACCGGCTGCAGAGGGTCCCGTTGAGCTGGCAGGAGATTGCTGCCCCTTTGCTGTCTGTTCTTGTTTATAGCGGCCCGTTGCGCTATACTGTAAAGCATAAAGTTCAGCAGCAGAGCGTGCCGTTGTGCAGGCGGCAGTAAAAAATCCGTACAGAGCACCCTGCAGGCCTTCAATTTCTGCCGGAAAAGAGCATAGTGAATCAGCACCTGTTTTGGTCAGATCAGATACGACAGGAGAAAGCGCAGGCCATGAGCCGCACACTTGCTGCAAAGAATTTGGTAATAATGTATTCATGCAAATCGTCCGATAATGTAAGTAATAAAAGTGCTTTGCACAGAAAAAAATACGTGCTGCACAATGGAGACACTGTCTTGAAACGTACTCTAGTTAGTATTATAGCGGTTTTAACACTGTTTGCACAGACTGCCTTTTCTCAGAATCAGAATGACGAAGTCCCTCAGGATTTCTCAAAGGCAACACTCAATATTAAATTCTTTGACAGGACAATGTATTATCCGGGAAATCCAGATGATAATCCTATCTGGGTTCATGTCTCAATCGTGAACAACGGCACAGAGACGCTTCGATTTAAACTTGCGGACGACCGCATGTTCAGCGTCGACTATACTGCGTACACAATTAAGAACAGCACACTCCCCCAGACAGAAGCATTGATAAGAAAACGCTCTACAAATCAGACTGTCTATTTCCGCGAGATTTCTCTTGAGACCGGCGAGGAATATTCATTTGTAGAAAACGCCAAGGAATATCTCAAGTTTGATGAGCCGTCTATTTATTATCTTGAGATGACATTCTATCCTGAACTCTATAAGTCAAAAAACATTTCTCTCGTTTCAAACAGACTGAGCGTAGAGATTCATCCGTCTCCGTCGGCAGCTGCTTCTTCTGTACTTCCGGTGCAGAGCCAGACAGCATCATTGCTCCGCCCTGAGCAGATTCCGCCTGATAAAGTTGTTGAGCAGACAATCATAGCCCGCCAGAAATCACTTTGGGATCAGTACTTCCTTTACATGGACATCGAGCAGATGATGAACAGATCGAGCATAACAAAGAGAAGATATGCAGCGGCGTCTGCTGATGAACGAAGCCGTATGCTCGATACATATAAATCAGACCTCATGCAGAATAGAATCGATTATGACATTGTTGCAGTTCCGGAAAAGTTCACAATTGAAAATACATCGTATTCGCAGATAGAAGGAACTGTCAGCGTCATTGAATGGTTCAAGTATCCTACCTATCGTGAAAGAAAACGCTATGTGTATCAGGTGCGCCAGCGCGACGGAATATGGCAGATTTATGATTACAACGTTACAAACCTGGGAACAGAATGAAAGCACTTCTTGTAGCCGACAATGAAACGGCGATTGAAAACATAAGCACAGTCCTCAAAACAGCGGGATACGATACAATTATCTACCGCTGGCTTTTGAAAGCGCTCGACAACATTGAGGAAATAGCGCCCCACCTTATCGTCATCAGCACAAAAGATTATCCGCGCCATTGGAAGACGATGACATCTTTTGTGCAGAGCGGAATCGGCGGAACTGTGCCTCAGGTCATTCTGTATACTCCTGAAGATTTTTCTGCAGACGAAAAAAAGAAAGCGGAAACGCTCGGTGTGCGCGGGACTTTTGACAATGTAGGCGTAGACGGTCTCGACCAGCTCCGTGCAATTCTTGAAAAGCACGATGATATTTATTCTGGAAAGCTTGATGAGACAAAGACTGCGGAAACTATTGCACCGGAGTCAGCAGTAAAAGAAACGAATGAAAATGGAACGCCGGTAGAATCGGATGAAGATGATTCTGTCATTGAAGTAAATGATGTAATTAACAATACGCATCTGGCAGACGACACGGTTGTCAAATCAACTCCCGCGGACGATGCAATTAATAATACAAATGCGTCAGACAATGCGATTAATAATACAGTTGTTGAGAGCGATGCCATTAATGATACGGCAGCCGCTGGCACTGTTTCTGATGAGAAAATAAATTCAGAAGAAAACAATGAGTCGTCAATAATGACGCTTCGCTGCACTTTCATCTTTACGAATCCGCAAAACGGCTGTCTTATTACCGGTACATCACGCAATTATGACGGCTCTTCTTTGGAATTTATGCCTGATATCCCGGAGCAGACAGAAACGATTTGCGACGGATGCGCAATCGAAAATGCAAGCATAAAAACAGAGGATTCAATTCAATCTGTTCATGCTGAAGTTATAAAAGTTGAAAATCAAAAATTATTAATTTCACTCAGGCCTGCATGATGACAAATCAGCATGCAAAATTTTTCTGCGAAAACTGCGGTGCTGAAGTTCCTCAGAATGCAAAGTTCTGCAGACACTGCGGAAAGTTTTTTTCATCAGTAAGATGCCCTGTCTGCGGAACAACTGGTACGCCGGAACAATTTACAAACGGATGTCCGAAATGCGGATATGCGGTAGGAAACGGAACGGCAGGCAGCAAGGCTCCTGAAGAAAAAAAAGAAAAAGCCCGCCTTTCCCGTTCATCTAAAAAAAATATTGCTGCAGCCTTTGACATGTACAACACAAAAAACGGTACAGCCGGAAAAGTACGCCGCGGAGATGACTCGCTTCCTGTATGGATGTATGGAATCACAATCGCTGTTCTTGCGCTTTTAGTCCTGTGCATATACTGGTATGTGCTGAAATAAATCAATGCATACAAAATAAATCGTATTGACGAACAACCTTATTTTTTGTATTATCGTACTGTTATCTCTGAACTTGTTCAGGATGATTGCCCGGATGGTGGAATTGGTAGAC
>LAHS01000340.1_pt1 | contig 25043 bp, 21 predicted proteins | sample 329651 | NCBI WGS metagenome assembly LAHS01 (sample SAMN03275699, study PRJNA271635) | activated sludge metagenome | isolation source: sample C-1 Sludge from hydrolytic chamber (first chamber) of Anaerobic... | reverse complement strand
CTTTTTCTCTTTTGTCCCAGCTTCTACGTATTTTAATGATTAAAGATCAATTGCTTTTACTTCGTCGATGTTTTCAAGTTGTGCAACGAATGCTAAATCTTCTTCTGTCACAACATTATCAATAGTAAGCATCATAACAGCTGTTCCGCCAATTTCAGCGCGTCCCACTTGCATCGTAGCGATGTTAATGTCTTTTTCAGCTAACTTTGTTGCCACACGTCCAATTGCACCTGGTTTATCTGTGTTTTTAATGTAAAGAAGGTGACCTTCTGGTACAACGTCTACTACGTAGTTTTCTACTTTTACAATACGTGCGCCAAGGCCATTTAGTAATGTACCAGCTACTGTATGTGTTTCATTTGCTGTTTTTACTTCAATCGTAATTAAGCTTGTGAAGCCTTTAGCAGTAGTAGTTTTATGTTCGTTAATTTTCATGCCGATACGTTCAGATAAGTAGCGAGCATTAACGTCATTGACGTGGTTACCATGGTTTTTAGCTAGTAATCCTTTTAATGCATTTGAAGTTAAAGGACGTACGTCGTAATTTGCTACTTCACCAGCATAAGATAAGTTAATCTCTTTTACTGGTTCTACTGTTACTTGTGATAAGAATGAACCAAGTTTTTCAGCTAATTCAAAGAAAGGTTCTACTTGTGCAAGAAGTTCTTTTGGAATTGAAGGCATATTAACTGGGTTTGTCACTGTACCTGTTTTGTAGAATTTAATAATGTCATTAGAAACGTCAACCGCTACAGATTCTTGCGCCTCAATTGTAGATGCACCTAAGTGAGGTGTTGCAATAACTTGTGGTAAAGTTAGTAATTTATGATCAGTTGCTGGTTCAGAAACGAATACGTCTAGTGCTGCACCTGCTACTTTGCCTTCTACAATCGCATCATATAAATCGTCTTCATTGATGATACCACCACGTGCGCAGTTAATGATGCGTACGCCATCTTTCATCATAGCGAATTTTTCTTTGTTAATAAGGTTACGTGTTTCAGGAAGTAATGGTGTGTGTACTGTAATGAAATCAGCAGCAGCACAAATTTCTTCTACAGTAGATTTTGTCACACCTAATTCAATTGCACGTTCATCAGTTAAGAATGGATCGTACGCCATAATATTCATACGTTGCCCTTTTGCACGGTAAGCTACCTCTACACCGATACGACCGAAACCAACAACACCTAATGTTTTATTTTTAAGCTCAACCCCAACATATGATTTACGGTCCCATTTACCGTTTTTCAGTGTGTTGAAAGCTTGTGGAATGTGACGAGCAAGAGAAGTCATCATGGCGATTGTATGTTCAGCTGCAGAGTTTGTGTTACCATCTGGAGCATTTACTACGATAATACCATGCTCTGTTGCAGCAGCTAGGTCAATGTTGTCAACGCCTACACCGGCACGTCCGATTAATTTTAAATTTTTTGCAGCTTCGATTACTTCACGTGTCACAGTAGTTTGAGAACGCACAAGTAATACGTCGATATCAGCGATTTTTGCAATTAATTCCTCTGGTGCTAGCCCAGTATCAATAATAACGTTTAAGTTTAAATCTTTTTCTTGGCGTAGTGGGAAAATACCATCTTCACTTAGTGGGTCAGCGATAAATACGTTAATAGTTTTTGTTGCAGTTGTCATTTGTAATTAGCTCCTTTTAAATAAAATTATTAGTGGTGTCTCTATGTGACAGTCCGGATTTTGTAATATTGCGGCATCTTACAGCATGCAAACAATCTCCTTTCTTTATTCGAAACAATATAAAAGCCCTCCACGCCTTACAAACACAGGTATTGTGTCGTAAGGGGCGAAAGGCTGAATAAATATAGGTTCGCGGTACCACCCTTAATCACTGAACGAAAGGATTTCGTTGCAGTCTTAGCTATATGCGTAACGTGCATGTGACGGATAGGCTTACTTTGACAGTTTCGGCTTATCTATTCGGGAGTGGAACTATATCGTAGAAATCACTGATTTACACCAACCATCAGCTCTCTTTGGATTTTCTTTCGACTAGCGTGTCTCCGTCGTTATATTTTTGTGTGATTAAATTTGATAACATCATAATCCTTATTGTTCACCTTTGTCAACAATAAATCGAAAAAAGATTAAAATTCTTCACTTCAAAAGTCTGAAAAATACCTAAAAACGAACTATATTAACTTTTTAATTTAATAATGTTCGTCTTTTTGTAGAGGACAATGTAAGCGCTAACGAATCTGTCAAGACAGGTGACATGGGGATTTCTAGAGAATGAAATGATGAAAAAACAATAAATAATTATTGGAATATAATAGATTATTTCCAATAAACTTTCTTTATTTTGATGCGGAAGGCGAACAATTTTGTGCTGAAACATTTTTGGCAAAGTAATAAAAAGTTAGAAGGTAAAGCAACCACAAGAGAAGAATGTATGTAAAGAAAGCTGGATTTAGATTTTAGGGGGTGTGGGTATGAAATACGATGTAGCGATTGTTGGTGCTGGACTGGCTGGACTTGTTGCCGCCTGTGAATTAATAGATGCGAAGAAGCGTGTACTGTTAGTGGATCAGGAGCCTGAAAATTCGATGGGGGGACAGGCATTTTGGTCTTTTGGTGGCATCTTTTTAGTAAATTCACCAGAGCAAAAGAGGCTTGGCATTAAGGATAGTAAAGAGCTTGCATGGCAGGATTGGCTAGGGACTGCTGGTTTTGACCGATTGCAAGATGAGGATGCATGGGCTTACAAATGGGCACGAGCGTATGTAAATTTTGCTGCCGGAGAAAAATACGCTTGGCTTAAATCGTTCGGAATAAAGTTTTTCCCTGTTGTTGGTTGGGCTGAACGTGGGGGCTCATTAGCAGGTGGTCACGGTAATTCAGTTCCGCGTTTTCATATTGTGTGGGGCACAGGTCCAGGGATTGTAAAGCCATTTGCCGATAAAGTGAAAAAAGCGATTAAGGAAGGCTTTGTAGATTTTAAGCCGAGGCACCGTGTCGATGAATTTATACAAAAAGACGACAAAATTGCAGGAATAAGTGGCACAATTTTAGCAGAAAGCTTTGCCCAACGTGGAGAGCAAAGTTCGCGTCTAGGCATTGGTGCATTTTCCTATGAAGCAGATGCGGTTATTGTAGCAAGTGGTGGTATTGGTGCCAATATTGACTTAGTGCGCAAAAATTGGCCAGCTCGACTTGGGGCACCACCAAAAAATATGGTATGTGGTGTGCCAGCATATGTAGACGGCCGAATGCTAGAAATTACTGAACATGTAGGTGGTCGTATCGTTAATCGTGATCGTATGTGGCATTATACAGAGGGATTGAAAAATTGGGATCCAATTTGGCCCAATCACGGTATTCGTATTTTACCAGGCCCATCTTCTTTGTGGTTTGATGCCGAGGGAAATCGCTTTGGGACACCCAACTTTCCAGGGTTTGATACATTAAGCACATTAGAGGCTATTCAAAAAACAGGTTATGATTATTCATGGTTTATTTTAACGGAGAAAATTATTGAAAAGGAGTTTGCTTTATCTGGTTCAGAGCAAAATCCAGATTTAACAAATAGAAGCATCCCGCAGTTGTTGAAACGTATATTGCCTGGTCCACCTGCGCCGATTCAAGCATTCAAAAATCATGGTGAGGACTTTGTTATAGCGAACGATTTAAAGCAACTCGTCGATGGTATGAATAAACTTGCAGGTAATGACTTGCTTGATTTTATAAAAATTAAGGAACAAATTCTAGCACGAGATCGCGAAATGGATAATAAATTTACGAAGGATGTACAAGTGAATGCTATTTACGGAGCGAGAAATTATATTGGTGATAAGATCGTGCGCGTTGCAAAGCCTCATAAAATGTTAGATACAAAAAATTGGCCACTAATTGCAGTGCGCTTAAATATTTTAACCCGTAAAACATTAGGGGGATTACAAACCAATTTAGATGGAGCTGTAATTGGTATGGACGGACTGCCAATACCAGGGTTATTTGCAGCTGGAGAAGTGAGTGGTTTCGGTGGCGGTGGGGTACACGGATACCGCGCGTTGGAAGGCACATTTGTTGGCGGATGTTTATTCACTGGACGGCAAGTAGGACGTTATTTAGCCGGTGCCAGTCACTCACACAATTAGGGCTTCTGCGGGAAGCACGAAATGTAAGTCGCTTGCCCGCAGTGCCAGTCACTCAAACAATTTAACGTTGAACTTGTGCAATTTTTGCGATTTGTTCTTCCACTTGCTCTTCTGTCCAGCCATTTTCTTCAACAAAGAAATTCCGTTTGGCGCGACGACAATCATCTGAACAGCTGCGCATATAAAATGCCTCATGCTTTTCCTCGCATAGCATTAATTTATGACATTCCGGATTAGCGCAATTTGTATAACGCTCTGTTGGCTCTCCTGTGAAATAGTCTTTGCCAACAATCACATGCTCTACCTGATTAATCGGCACACTGCGACGGCGGTCAAAAACAAACATCTGTCCATCCCATAATTGTCCCTGAACGTCAGGGTCTTTAGCATACGTGGCAATACCGCCATGTAATTGACCGACACTTTCACCGTAGCCCTCTCGCTTTAACCAACCAGAGAACTTTTCGCAGCGAATGCCACCTGTGCAATAAGTTAAAATGTCTTTACCAACAAAATCCTCTTTATGTTCCTCCATCCAAGCAGGAAGATCGCGGAAGTTTTCGATATCTGGACGCACAGCATTGCGGAAATGTCCTAAATCAAATTCATAATCATTTCGTGCATCGATAATAACGGTATTATCTTTCTGCATACGCGTCATAAATTCCTTAGGTGTTAAATAATCGCCCGTTATTTCTAATGGGTTAATATCCTGTTCTAGCCCTAGGTGGACAATCTCTTTGCGAGGACGTACATGCATTTTTTTAAAGGTATGTCCTTCTGCTTCATCGATTTTCCACATAATATCTTTAAAACGAGGGTCCGCCTTCATATGATTCATATACTGTTCCGTTTGTTCAACCGTACCAGAAACTGTCCCGTTAATGCCCTCTAATCCTACTAAAATACGACCGAGTAATCCAAGTTCTTTACAGAATGCTAAATGCTCTGCTGCAAATGCTTCAGGATCCTCGATAGCAACATATTTATAATAAAGTAATACACGAAAGTCCTTTTGTGTCACAAAAATACCCACCTTTAATTTCATTATTCGACATTAAATATAGCATAACAACCGCTATTTTGCGTAGAACAGAAGGAGTTTTCCAAAAAAAGCCGAATAGTACATAGTGAATGACTATTCATATTTGGGGGTGTGGACATGGAATTTTCAACAATTACATTAGAAAAATTAGAGCGTCGTGCAACATTAACGCTCAATCGACCACAAGCGATGAATGCAATGGATGATGTGATGATGCGTGAATTAGCAGAGTGTTTTGAAGCATTACAGCAAGAACAGGAAATACAGGTTTTGGTTATTCGCGGGGAAGGTAAAGTTTTTTCTGCGGGCGGGGATATTAAGGCAATGCTTGATCCTCATAAGCCGTTAAATATTGATGAGGCAATGGGCTATTTAACCCGAATTGTTAAGGCTTATTACCAACTACCAATGATTGTGATAGCTGCAGTTCATGGTGCTTCAGCGGGGTTAGGATTTAGTTTAACACTTGGTGCAGATATTATCGTTGCTTGTGAAAATAGCAAGCTGGCAATGAACTTTATCGGGATTGGCTTAATACCAGATGGTGGGGGTCATTTCTTTATGAAGGAAAGAATTGGCACTGTAAAGGCAAAACAAATGATTTGGGAAGGAAAAGTGCTAACAGCCGAGGAAGCACATAGTGTAGGCTTAATTGATTATGTTGCACCTGAAGGGTCGGTTTTTGCAGTGGCTGATCAGTTAGTAGGAAAGATGCTTGCTTCACCAATTGCGTCAATGATTATGACAAAAAGAATTTTGCATAGTCAGAATATGCCTCAATTAGAGAGCATTTTAGCGATGGAAGCTCAAGGGCAATCTGCTATGCGAAAAACGGCAGATCATTTAGAAGGCATTCATGCATTTGTTGAAAAAAGAACACCTGTCTTTGTAGGACAATAAGGCATTTATGTAATCAAAGATATAGGTCACAGCTTAACATTTTCGAAAAGAATAAATGATACAACGTAAGCCCCGCCACGAACATTTCTGTAGCGAGACAACGAGATTCCATTGCATGCATGATGCAAGGAGAGAATGCTCGTTGCTCGACTACAAAAAGCGAAGTGGCGGGGCTTACCTATTTTCACAAATATAGCTGATTACAATGTGACATGCGTCATCAATTAAACATGGAATAATATTAATTTTCCTGAAGAGTTCACAAGGCGGTGTGTTTTTTCCGCAACTCCCTTTTCTTCGATTTGCTGTTGACCGTTTACTTTTGCTGCTTCATCGTTTTCAAATGTCCAAGTTTCATCATACAAAGTTTCCCCAGTTTTCTCAAAAGCTGTAAAACGATAATTATTCATACACAAACCCCACCCTTTACTAAATTATATCTCTATTATACATAGAAGAAATATAAACTTCACGGTATATCTAGCGAATATTTCGATAATTTACGAAAATTGTGGAAAATTTAGTACAACCTCAAGAAGGGCTGTTACATGAATTCGTTTCTCATATTGTAGGAAGTATGATAAAATAGAACAAATATTCGCTTTTGATTCATCCTTTCTGTAGATAGCACAAATCTACAAGCAAAATCAAAATCTAGACTTAATTATGAGATTCCATTTATTTATAGAGGTGATTAGATGTCCGCAATTCGTTTTTTCCATATGGCAGATTTACATTTAGATAGTCCTTTTAAAGGCTTATTTGGATTACCTGACAATAATCTTAAGAAAATTAGAGCAAGTACCTTTGAAGCATTTGATAAAATTATTCATAGGGCAATCGAAGAAAGACCGGATTTCTTGCTTATTGTTGGTGATATTTATGATGGAGAAAATCGCAGTTTACAGGCACAAAGACGTTTTCAATCAGCAATGGAAACACTTTTTGAGCATAACATCCCTGTTATTGTCAGCTATGGCAATCACGATCATTTACACGGTTCTTGGACACGCTTTGCCTTGCCGAGCAATGTTTACGAATTACCAGCAGATACGAGTGTTGTGCAATTAAAAATTCGTGGTCAGCAGGTAAATATTTATGGCTTCAGCTATGGTCAGCGTCATGTAAAGGAAGCGATGATCCACCATTATCCAGTTGCGCAGGATCAGCATGCTATCCATATAGGTATGTTGCATGGCAGTGAAGCTAGTGATTCAACACACGCGGTCTATGCACCATTTAAAAAAGAGCAACTTCTTGCAAAAGGATATCATTATTGGGCGCTTGGGCATATTCATAAACGACAGTTATTACACAAAGAACCGCCAATAGTTTATCCGGGCAATATTCAAAGCCGCCATCGTAATGAACAAGGCATAAAAGGGTTTTACGATGTAACCTTGTCACAAACCTCTGCTAATTTAACATTTGTACCAACCTCTGCTGTTGTTTATAACGTCGTAGAAGTGGATTGTACAAATGTAATGCATGCCAACGAGTTACTGCAAAAATGCGAGGAGGCCATCGCCATTAATCGTATGGAATATGGTGCCTCTGTTATTGACTTGCACCTAAACCATATAGATGATGAGGCTGAAGCATTATTTGAACATGCCACAATAGATGAATGGCTAGAAACCATTCGCGAAGCAGAGGATGGCATTGAACCGATGGGGTGGGTGCAAAAACTATTTATCCATAAGAGTACAGCATCTTCTGAACCGACAGCTATAACAGAATCGGTAATAAGTGTTATGGATCAATGGGACATTACGGAGTGGAAGGATATTTTAAAGGATTTGTACCAACATGCGAGTGGTGCGAGATTTGTTGAACCTTTAACGGAACGAGAAATTAAGCATTTGAAGCTTGAGGCGCAGGCGTTATTAGCGGATGAAATTCAAAGGGTGTGAGAACTTTGTTAACGATACAGAAAATCCACATTTACGGCTTTGGTAAACATGAAAATATCACCATCTCTCTCCAAGACGGTGTGACCATTTTTTACGGTATGAATGAAGCAGGGAAAACGACAATCCAGCAATTTATACTGCAGATGCTTTTTGGTTTCCCTACAAAGCAGCAAAGCCAGCGGAAATATGAGCCGAAAACATCACCGAAATTTGGCGGTCAGTTGACCATTCAACACCCAATCTATGGTCAGTGTACAATTGAACGTGTAAAAGGAAAGGCAACGGGCGATGTCACAGTTTATACAGCAGATGGTACAAAGGGGCATGAGGAACTGTTAGCGAAGCTTTTATATGGCTATTCACGCGCATCATTCGAAGCTATTTTCTCTTTTTCCATTCATGAACTACAAGGCATTGAAAAAATGTCGGAGGATGAACTGACGCATTTATTGCTCGCATCGGGAACGACCGGTATTCATCAACTATCTGCACTTGAAAAGAAAGTAGACAAAGATGCTGGCGAGCTTTTTAAAAAATCTGGTAAGCTGCCACTTATAAATCAAAAGATTGAGCATTTAAAGCAGCTTGAAAAGACCATTAAAAAAGAACAGGCGACCATTCAGACCTTTGAAGCTAAATCGCTTAAATTACAGCACCTCGAACACCAGCTAAAGGATTTATACGGCCAGCAAAAAACTTTGCAACATCAATGGCAACAACTCACTATCATGAAACAAGCGCTGCCACTGATTGAACAGCAAGATAAGCTACAACAGTCACTGAATAGCAATGCACCTGTTCAATTTCCTCCAGAAGGAATTAGACGCTATGAACAGTTAAAAGATCGACTGACGCATGAAACGTTGCAACTGACGCAACTAGAGGACCAATATCAAGCACTACAAAGTAAGCTACAATTGACCGCAGATGAACAGACCATTGAAGAAATGACAAGGCTGATGCATAAAGAAGCAACGTGGAATCAGCTTGTTGTTAAAGAACAGAACTTAAAGGACGAGCTATTTGTCCTACAGCAAGACATCGAAGCCCAGTTTCGTTTATTAGGTGTGCAAGAAAAAGAGGCGCAAGCAATACTTCTGGAGGGAACTGTATCATTACAACAAGAGGAACAATTTCAACGACAATTGACCGTCTTAAATACAACAGAAGAAGAGCTAAAGTTTTATTTACAATCATTAGAGCAAATACATGCGGAATTAGATAACATTGCTCGACAGAAAAAGCAGCTTCAACAGGAGGCATTAACCGCTGAAGAAGAACATATTTTAGCACAGTGGCCCCAGAAAAAAAGGCGCTTGGAACAATTACGGCATGTTCAGTTACAACGCTCGAAACCGAAGCAACCAATACTTTTTATTTATCTCGTGTTAGCTATAAGTATTGTGGCAGTTGTTTATGGTGTTGTTGAAAAGAATTGGGCGGTCATTGTAATAGGAGCCATCTTAGGCTTATTATTCTTATTGTTTTTAAACCATGCTAAACAAGTGGAAGAAGAGCCGCTAGAGCGTAATAGCCACTTATTAAAGGAATTAGAGCAAGAAGAACACGTAGTTCAACAGTTGCTTGTGAACAAACAGCGTCTTGAAGATCGGTGGATAGTAGCTAATGAACAACAGCGCGATAAAGAACGTCAGTATGCACAGCTCGAACATAAAATTCAACAAGCTGAACAAACAAGCGCTGAAGCAAATCAAATGCTGGAAAACTTTTTGCGGCGTTTTCATTTAGAAGGAAATGTGCCAACGACTTTATTGCCGGAGTTGTTTATGCGCATTCGCGCTGTACAGGAAATGGACGTAAAGCAAAGGAGCACATTCAAGCTTTTGCATGCGATACAAAATGAAAAAAACGAGCTTTATGAAGCGGTACAGCAAGTTTTAAAAAATGAATATAGTGAGCAGGAAATTTTTATGCATCTGCGCACAAGCTACTTAGCGATTCAGCAGGCACAACAACAAATGTTACAAACAACAGAACAAGTTGCCCATCTACTTTCAAAAAAGCAAGAGACACAATCACTTTTGCAAAACTATGAATCGCAAATAAAACAGTTATTTACTAGCGCAAACGTCAATTCAGAACATGCTTTTTATGAGACGTTTGAGCTCTTTCAGCAGCAACAAAAGCTACAAGGGCAATTACAAACGATTCAAAATCAGTTAACTTCTCTAGAGATGCAGCAGCAAGATCATTTGCTAAATGGGGAACAACTTCATGAAAAAATACAAGCTGTAGAAGAAGAGCGCAATGCCCTTCAAGTGACAATTGATCAATGTCTAGAAGAGCGAGCTACATTGCAGATTGAAAAAGAACAATTGCTCAACGACGAAAAATATGGACTATTGCTACAACAATTTGAGCAAGAAAAAGCACTATTGCAACAACTGATAGAACAATGGGCTAGTAAAAAAATGTTAGCAACCGCAATTCATGAAACATTATTCCGCCTACGTGAGGAGAAATTGCCACATGTCCTTACGCAGGTAAATGCAATTTTCCATTCCTTAACAGCTGGCCGTTACGATAAGCTCTTTATTCATGAAGAAGGCTATTTTGAAGCACAAGCCGTTTCTGGCTTACGCTATCATGTAGCAGAATTATCACAAGCTACAAAGGAGCAAGCTTATATTTCACTGCGAATGGCACTTGCGAAAACCCTTGCAACTTCAGCACCATTCCCGTTTATAATGGATGACCCTTTTGTCCATTTTGATCGAAACCGTACAAACAAAATGGTACAATTAATGAAAGAAGTAGGATATGAACGTCAAATTTTATATTTTACTTGCCATGAAGGGATGCTCGAACTTTGGCAAAAAGAACAAATTGTCGATCTAGGAGCACTAGCAAATGAAAGGGGAGTGACGTCCACATGAAAGGTATTACGACGCTCCAAGTAGGAGAATCAGTTGATCAATTTTTATTAATTAAACAGTCGACAAAAGGGGTTACTACTGTAGGTAAGCCATTTATGTCACTATTACTACAAGATAAAAGTGGAGATATTGAGGCGAAACTATGGGACACAAACGAAGAGCATGAAAAAATGTATCATGCAGAGGCGATTGTTCATGTAGGTGGAGAAATTCACGACTATCGTGGTAAAAATCAATTACGTATTAAAACGATTCGTGTGGCAAAACCAGAGGAGGGAATTGCAGTTAATGATTTAGTTCCTTCGGCAGCTACTCCAAAAGAACAGCTTTACGAAGAATTAACACAATTTTTCTTTGATATTAAAAACCCGAATATTTCCCGTATTACACGTGCAGCTATTAAAAAGCACCAGGATGCTATTTTAGTATATCCTGCAGCAACAAAAAACCATCATGATTATGCTTCTGGCTTGCTGGATCATATGGTATCGATGCTGAGACTAGGAAAAGCAATTGCTGATTTATATCCAACGTTAAATCGAGATTTATTATACGCGGGTATTATTTTACACGATATAGGAAAAGTTGTTGAATTATCCGGACCTGTGGCAACAATGTACACAGTGGAAGGGAATTTACTTGGTCATATTACCATTATGGTCAATGAAATAGCTAAAATCGCAAGTGAGCTTGGAATCGAAGGCGAAGAAGTGATGCTTTTACAACATTTAGTGCTTTCACATCACGGGAAAGAAGAATGGGGCAGTCCGAAAAAACCGATGATTCAAGAAGCAGAAATCTTACATTATATTGATAATATTGATGCGAAAATGAATATGCTTACGCGAGCATTGGGTAAAACGGCTCCTGGAGAATTTACAGAGCGACTATTCCCGCTCGATAATCGTTCGTTTTACAAGCCAAGTATTCAGTAAACAAAAAGGAAATAAAAAGGGTTACGCTTTATCAGCGTAACCCTTTTTTTCTATCGACAAGCCTTGATTATTTAGACTCTTTATCAGTAGACTCGTCTTTGCTTTTTTCTTCAGCTTTTTTAGCAGCTTCTTCAGCCGCTTTTGCTTGTTCTTCAGATGTTGTTGTAAATGATTGTAATGCATCTTTTAATTCTTTATCAGAAGTTTTAAAGTCTGCATCTTTTGCCATTTTTGCAACAATGTCTTTTAGCAATGTTTGAGCTTCACCAGATTGTGTTAATTTGTTAATCATTGTTGTACGAATTTTATCTTCTTCGTCTTTAAATGAGCCAACACCTTTTACATCGCGCTTTTCCGTAATTTCAATTACGTGATAGCCGTAGCTTGATTTAACTGGTTCGCTTAATGTATTTAATGGAAGTGCATAAGCAGCATCGTTGAACTCATCTACCATAGAGCCAACAGTAAACCAACCTAACTCGCCGCCTTTTGCTGCAGAACCAGTATCAGTTGAGTATTCTTTTGCAACATCAGCAAAAGATGCGCCTCCTTTGATTTTCTCAATAGCTTCTTTCGCAGTTTTTTCATCTGCTACAAGAATATGACGACCATTTAATTCTGTTTTCATTTGTTCATAATATTTTTTTACGTCTTCTTCTTTAATCGCTTTGTCTTTTAAAGCTTTTTCTTGAAGCAGTTGTACACGTAAAGAATCTTTAAAGCCTTGTTCTGTTAAGCCGTTTTCAGCAAGTGCTTGTGCGAAGCTATCACCAAACTGTGATGCTGTTGCGTCGTATTGTTCTTTAATTTCTTTATCAGTCACTTCATATTTGTCGGCTAAAACTTTTTCTGTCACCATCTGTTGTAATACATAAGAGCCTGTTAAAGTCTTTGCTTTGTCGTTAAAATCAGATACTGAAATATCGCCTACTTTAGATGTAACTAACGCTTTATCAGCTCCACTACAAGCACCAAGAGCTAAAATTGAGGCTGCTAATGTTAAAGATAATACAGTCTTTTTCATATGGATATTCTCTCCTTATTTCGTTTCGTCCATTTTTTACTATAACATAAACGTTTTAAAAACAAAATGGTTCCCCCTTGAGTATAGCCTAAATTTCAAATTTCAACGCGCATAGGATATAGAAAAGAAAGGGGGTGAAGTTATGAGCAACGGAGGATACGGTGGTGGCGGTGGCTACGGCTCAGGCTTTGCTTTATTAGTTGTGCTATTTATTTTATTAATTATTGTTGGTGCAGCGTTCCTATACTAATTAATAAAATGCCAAAAAGCTAAGGATATGTTTTTCCTTAGCTTTTCTTAGCAATATCTAGGCATTCGCACCGCACGCTTGGGTCGAGGCCAAAAGAATTTTGGCGTCACTTAAAACCGATAGCTGTTTCACTATTTTAAAAATAAAGACCCGCGTGCGGACGGGCGCGGATGCGTCTTCATTAGACAGCAAATAAAATTTCAACATAAAATGATACAAGTAAAATTGTAATAAGTATATTGATAGTTCGGAATATCTTTGGTTGGTTTTCTTCGGGAATTTCACGTCGCATGCACAGTGCGTATGTCATGCGGTTAATTTGAAATAAATAGAATACCGAGAATAGAACTACAATCATTAATAGCAAGTCTATTCCTCCCCTCTTTCAGTATTATTAGCATATCAAAAAACTTCAATAAAACACAAGTACAAGCGAATCAATGAATCGTAGGTGGTACTAAAATTTCATAGCCCTTCGGTGTTTCTTCGATTTGGGCATCTTTAGGTGAATTCAATAAATATTTCACGTAAAGAATATCAATTAAACATAAACTGCAATGATACGCTAAAAGTAATGTTCCATAATGTGTATAGGCAGGTAATAGCCATGTACCGATAACGATACTTGTATTTAACACAATAAAGGGTGCAAGCAATGCAAAAATATATCTGGTTTTTGATAAGGGCTCTCGGATACGCATGTGTAGTACAGGAATAACGTAAAATTGGGTACGGACACGTAATTTGAGATGCTGGCGTAAGTCAAATAATGCGAGAAAGTGTATATATTTATGGATAGGGTAAAGAGCAAGTACAGCAACCACAAATAGCCAGAATAAATGGTCAGTATAGTACTCATCATTGAATAAATTAAATGTCACATAGGACACTGAAAAGACAGATAGAAAGACGATTACAGCCATCATGATGATACGTGTCGTGCCATAATGATGTTCGAGGTTTAAAATTTTCCAGCAATGCATGTTCAATATCAACTCCATAATAGGGAAGGGTCCTATTTAATGTAAATTGATTTCTAACAGAATGCAAGAGAAAGGAGGTATTTCAGAAATGTTTCTGAAACGCCTCCTTTTTAACATACATTTATCCTTTTACAGTTGAACGTTCTTCTAACGTGTCAAAGGAATCACGGAAGTGTTGAAATGAGCGTTCAAAAATATCGATAAAGTCTTCACCATAAATATTACGAATAACAGCCATCACATCTAAAAATTCCGGGAAGCGACCATATAAGTCTTTTAACGCTAACGAGCCCTCAAGTACAGAATGATATGTGTTATGATAATTGCTATTCATTTCAATAATAAGGTCTGTCCCTGTTTCAGTGAGCTCTACATAAGTATTACGTTTGTCATCATCACGTTTTGAAAACTTTAGTAATCCACGTTCTTCTAGTTTTTTAGAGAAGTTAAAAGCGGTTGAAACGTGCATTACGCCAAATTTTGCTACATCTGAAATGGAAGCCCCTTTTAAATGATAGGAAATCCACAGTATATGGTGCTCGTTAATGTTTAGATCATAAGGTTTAATCCACTGTTGCCAATCCTTTTCAACTGCTTTCCATAAGGCCTTTGATAACTGTGCAATTCTTTGACTGTAAAGCATCGCTTCTTTTTGCGTGTATAATTCCTCTGACAAAGCCATCACCTGCTGCTTTCTTTAACGTTTTAAAATTATTATAGCAATAAAGAAAAAAAGTTTAAAGTTAGAAAAATTAAAAAATTGAAAAGTGGTTAAAAAATAATATTTTGATGATTATTTTTGGTAAAAAAATGTGATTTTATTTCGGTTTATGAAACTTTATACCTGCGATTTTTCTTGTGGTTTTTTCTTTTTGTCGGTAAATTGTGCAATGTTTTTCTCGATTTCGTTAATTGAATTCTGTAATGCTTCTATTTCTTGTTGTAAATTATTCTTTGTCGGTTCGATTTCCTGTGAGAAAGTAGTAATCGACTGTTTTAGATCATTTATTATTTGTGGTATATTATTTTTCGCTTCATTTGTTAATGTGCTAACAGATTGTTTCACGTTGTTGACTTGATATTTTACATCTTGAAGCTTTTCTTTTGCACTATCTGTGTTGGACAGTAAAGTAGTGCGTAATTGTTGGCCTGATTGAGGTGTTGAAAAAAGGACCGCAATTGCCCCACCAATAATGCCTGTTGTTAATCCAAGTAAAAATGGTCTTGCTTTCATAATTAAGTACCCTCATTTCTATATTTGTTATCTTTCCCTCTATTAAACCATGAAATCTATAGAATCAAAAAGAAAAAAGAAGCTAAACGAGTGATTTTGCTTCACAGTTTAGCTTCTTCCCTTATATTTAGGCTTGAAACGTCTTACGTTCGTACCTGTATTCATTGTTCGTTTAAAAAGTGTAGCAACAAGCAATAGCTGCTGCTGTTATAAAGCTTGTGAAATGGCCGTGTTGAATTTAGAGCGTTTCACTAATTTTGCAACGATTGGATAGATAATCACAAAGGCTACAACGTTAAATGCAACAGCTGGTATGACAACACCAACAAATAACATTGTGAATGTTGCGCCAACGTTTGCGTTAAACACAAAAAGGGCAACGGATAAAAAGACTGTACCTGATAAAATGGTACCTAACCCAACTAAAATAGCTGATACAGCAAAATGACTCACGACTTTTTTCAGCACGATCAGTATTGCTAAAAACGCAAATCCAGTAACTGCTTTATCAATAATATTTGGGATAAAGCCTGCTGGGAAAGTTGTAAACAAACCTGATAGTACCCCTGTTGACAAGGAAAGTAAAAACGTTTCTTTTATTGTAGGGAACAATAAAATACCGATAAACATCATTGTTAACATGAAGTCAGGTTTCATGCCATTAACCATACCTGGTGTGACCACATAAAGGGCAGCACCGACACCAACTAAGAGTGCCATTAACACTAAATTTTTTGTATTCATTTCTAATCTCTCCTCAACTATGCTAATCTAGTCATCTCCTAACGTGTCCTCTTGACCGTTAGCGAAACTTACTAGTGATTGTACGCTAAAATTGTTCGTTTGACAATAGCGTTTCATGTCCAATTGTAACCAGCATTCATGTATGCAAATTGTTTGCGTGCCTGGCACCAAAGAATGGATTAAAGATTCGCTTTAATGCTGTCGGCAACTTCTGTCAATTGCGCTGGGGTATATTTTTGTGTTTGCCAAATTAAGCCTAAGCCTTCTTTTTCGTCATAACGCGGAATAAAATGTAAGTGGTAGTGGAAAACAGTTTGTCCAGCTGCTGCACCATTGTTATTAATAGTATTCATGCCAATTGGGTTAAATGCTGCTTTAATGGCATTGGCTAGCTTAGGTGCGACCGCATATAAATTACGCGCTACATCTTCAGGCATTTCAAATAGGTCTTGGCAGTGCTGTTTAGGTATTAATAAAGTATGACCTTTTGCAACAGGTGCAATGTCCGTGAATGCATAGACATGTTCATCTTCATATACTTTTGTGCTTGGAATTGTTCCATCAATGATTTTGCAAAATAGGCAATCGCTCATTCGTAAAATCCCCCTTATTTAATATGTAAGTTTATTCTATCATACTCATAACTGAATCATTTGCTAATTTTTGATAAAATAATAACTAGAAGAGGAGTGAGGGTATGTCGGTATTAGAAGTGCAACATGTGACAGGTGGTTATACGAAAAAGCCTGTTATTAAAGATTTGTCATTTACAATAGGTAAAGGAGAACTTGTCGGGCTAATAGGTTTAAATGGTGCAGGTAAAAGTACGACCATTAAACATATCATAGGTACAATGCTTCCAAAAGAAGGCGACATTCGTCTAAATGGCGTAACGTTAAAAGAAAACACGGACAAGTATCGAACAGCATTTTCATATATTCCTGAAACACCAGTTTTATATGATGAGTTAACATTGCGTGAACATCTGGCATTAACAGCAATGGCCTATGGTTTAGATGAGGCTACACTCGCGGCCCGTTCTGAACTATTGTTAAAAGAATTTCGAATGGAAAAGCGTTTAAACTGGTTTCCATCGCATTTCTCTAAAGGGATGCGTCAAAAAGTAATGATCATGTGTGCGTTTTTAGTTAATCCAAGCCTCTATATTATAGACGAGCCGTTTGTTGGGCTCGACCCGCTTGGTATTCAATCATTGCTAGATCAAATGGATACAAAGAAAAAAGAGGGGGCATCGATTTTAATGTCTACGCACATTTTATCGACGGCCGAAAAACATTGTGACCGCATTATTTTATTGCATGAAGGAAGAGTGCGAGCGCAAGGAACGATGGCTGATTTACGTAAAGCATTTGCAATGCCACATGCAACGTTAGATGACCTCTATATTGCTATGACGAAGGAGCGGGACCATGAAGAACATGCGTGATGTATGGTCCTCGCGCTTCATGCACTATATCAGTGAAGTACAAAAATATATGCAGTTTATTTTTACTGGACATATTGCGATTGTACTTGTATTTCTTGTTGGAGCCGGGGGCTATCAATATAGTGAATGGTTGAAAATCGTAGAAACAGATTTTCCGGCGGAAGGGCTCATTGCTTTAATAATCGGTATCCTATTAGCATTTAGCCGCCCAACAACATTATTGCGCGAGCCAGACCAAGTATATTTATTGCCATTAGAATCAAAAATGTCACAGTATTTTAAAAAGGCGCTAGCGTGGACATTTTGGTCACAAGTTTGGATTGTGGCAATTGTTTATATCATTAGTATTCCGTTAATAAAAGCTGTCACAGAGTTAACAACTTTTAATATTTGGTCCATATTTTTTATTGTCATCGCCTTGAAATTTGTAAGTGTACAGGGAGAATTTAGTTATCGTTATAGTGAACGTGGTCACTATGTATGGGTCGATCGATTAGTACGCGCGATCATATTTGGTGTAACCGTTTATATGGGGCTTCAAATGCAGCTTCTTTTAGCACTCGTTGTGGCGGTCATCGGATGTATCTATGTATTGGTGTTTCGCAAAAAATGTGCGAATGAGCCTGTACCGTATGAACATTTTGTAAAACTAGAACAAAATCGCATGATGAGTTTCTACCGTTTTGCAAATTATTTCACAGATGTACCCCATCTGCATGGAAGTATTCGACGGAGAGCGTGGCTTGACTGGTTTTACAATTTTATTCCCTACCAAAAGGGCAATGCTCAAAAGTATTTAGTGTTCCGTACTTTTATTCGTACAGACGATCATTTTTATTTATGGCTTCGATTAACGGTTATCTCAGCCGTAATTGCAGCCTTTGTCAATATCCCATTGGTAACATGGATTGTGGCGGGTGCACTTAGCTTTGCAACGACGATTCAGCTAAAGCAAGCATTAATAGCTAGTGGAGAATTCCGTATGGACATGCTTTATCCATTGCCAGAAAATGCACGTAAAGTTGCCGTTCAGCAACTAGTGCGCTTGACTATGATTGCTCAGGCTGTCATTGTTGGTCTTTGTGGCGTGACACAGCCGATGTTTTATGTGACACCAATCATTATCTTTGTAATAAGTGAATTGACTGCCAAGATGTCTAAGTCTTAAAAAGGATGTTTGTGGCAATGTTAAAAAGCTCATTTTCCCTATTTTTCGTAGGTAAAATGAGCTTTTTGTTTATTTTACATATTGATATTCGAGCGCAGCGTTTAACATAACTTTTGCTGCGACAAGCATACCTTTTTCATCAATATCAAATTTTGGATGATGATGTGGTGCATATTCAGTAGGAGCAGCTCCTGTGAAGAAAAATGTCCCTGGCTTTTCCTCTAAATAGTACGCGAAATCTTCTCCGCCCATTGTAGCTGGTATTTCAACAACATCGCAAATATCTTGCGCGATATCTCGAACAAAACATGTTTCTTTTTCATGATTGACAATGGCTGGATAGCCTCGACGGTAATCAAGTTCTATCGTGCAATCTTGAGCAATTTCAGTACCATGTACAACCCGTTTAAATTCACGTTCCATCGTTTCACGTACCTCTTTGTCAAAAGTACGGATTGTTCCATTTAAATAGGCTGTATCTGCAATAATGTTATCAGCATTCGAAGCAACGAATGAGCCAACTGTAAGAACTGCTGACTCAGTTGGCGCTACACGGCGTGCCACAAGTTGTTGCAAGTTCATAACAAGTTGTGAGCCAATCACAATAGCGTCTTTTGTTTGATGAGGGTGTGCGCCATGTCCACCTTTACCTTGAATTTTCAGTTCAAAACTATCAACTGCCGCCATTAATGGACCAACCCTGTAGCCAATCATACCCGTTGGATGATTGGATGATAGATGTGTTCCAAATATAGCATCAACCCCGTTCAGTGCCCCTGCTTGTACCATACCGATAGCACCACCTGGATCGGCTTCTTCAGCATGTTGATGAATCAGCACATATTCTCCTGCTAAGTCATCGCGCATTTCCCATAAAAGTTTCCCTATGATTAATAATGTAGCGGTATGCCCATCATGACCACAAGCATGCATAACACCAGCTACTGTCGATTTGTAAGGGACGTCCTTTTCATCTTGGATAGGAAGTGCATCAAAATCTGCACGTAAGGCAATTCTTTTACCAGGTTTGTTCCCTTTAATGCGCGCGATTAGTCCGTAACCGCTAACATTTGGTTCAACAGGGACACCGAGCTTTTGATAATATTGCATAATATAATTGGCTGTTTCTTGTTCTTGGAAGCTTAGTTCTGGATGCATATGTAGATGGCGGCGAATCGCCACCATTTCTTCAAAATGAGCATCAATTTTTTCGAGTAATTGTTGATTCATAAATAAGTGCTCCTTTTAAAAATTAAGCCTCTTCTTCTTGAGGGGCAACGCTATATGTTGAAACATAGGAAGCGGCAGAAAAAATATTTTGTTGTCGCACGCCAGTCGGCTCTTCACGTTGGGCATGAGCTGTTTTATAAGCTTGTGAGCTTTTCCATGCTTCGAATGAGTGTGGTCCATTCCATTGTGTCATGACAATATACGTGTCACCATTTGCTGGGCGTAGTAGGCGGAATGCCACAAAACCAGGCTCGTCCTCAATTGCACGTGCGCGATTTAAAAAACGATGTTCAAAAACAGGACGACCTTCATCAGTAACAGGAATATTGTTGAAGACAAAGAAGCCGCGTTCTTCTAATTCGTTTACAGAATCCAATACTTCGAATTTACGTGGCGTTGCAAAAACAGATTTGCCTTCTGTTTCATGTATAAGCACAGAATTTCCTTCTCCGTGCAATAAAATCATTTGCTCATCAGGGTACTTATTTTTCACCTGTTCCATAAATTCTCCTGTGCCAGAAGTTAAATAAATATACATTATTTTGCCCTCCTTATAAATAGCTAAAATTGCGTGATTAACTCCATTTAAGTGCAAGTCGAACGCTTTGTCAAAAAAGAAGGCGCGTAGAAAGAACAATTTTATGACATTTCATGAGGAAAACTATACAATAGCAGAGGAAGCGTTTACTATTGAAAACGGATATCAATAATAATGGAATAAACAAGTGATTTTTTAAGATTTGAATTTCATCGAGGGGAAGGAAATAATCAATGACAACACATTTTAATGATACACTTTTACGTGCTGCAAAAGGAGAAAGGACTGAACATACACCAGTCTGGTATATGCGACAGGCAGGTCGTTCTCAGCCAGAATATCGTGCAATTAAAGAAAAATATTCATTAGAAGAAATTACACATCAACCTGAGCTTTGTGCGTATGTAACACGTTTGCCGGTAGAAAACTACAATGTGGACGCTGCAATTTTATATAAAGATATCGTAACGCCACTACCAGGTATCGGTATAGATGTGAAAATTAAAGCGGGTGTAGGCCCAGTTATTTCTAATCCAATTCGCTCAGTAGCAGATGTAGAAAAATTAGGTGAGTTCAATGCAAAGGAACATACACCTTTCGTATTAGAGACAATAAAATTACTAACAGAAGAACAACTTCATGTGCCATTAATATGTTTTGCAGGAGCGCCATTTACATTAGCGAGCTATATGATTGAAGGCGGACCTTCTAAAAACTATAATAAAACAAAATCATTTATGGTTTCAGAACCACAAGCATGGTTTGCGCTAATGGATAAATTAGCAGATATGATTATTGCGGACGTTTCTGCACAAGTAGAAGCAGGTGCTAAAGCGATCCAAATATTTGACTCATGGGTAGGTGCTTTAAGTGTTGAAGACTATCGTGTCTTTATTAAACCTGTAATGACACGTATTTTCGGCGAGTTAAAAAAAGAAAATGTACCACTTATTCAATTCGGTGTAGGTGCAAGCCATTTAGTAAAAGAATGGCATGATTTACCAATCGACGTAGTAGGCTTAGATTGGCGCTTACCGATTAAAGAAGCGCGCGCAAAAGGTATAACAAAACCAGTACAAGGAAACTTAGATCCTTCATTATTACTGGCTGATTGGTCAGTAATTGAAAAACGAACAAAAGATATTATCGATCAAGGCTTAGAGGTGCCAGGTCATATCTTTAATTTAGGCCATGGTGTATTCCCAGAGGTTGATCCAGCCGTATTAAAACGTTTAACAACACTTATTCATGAATATAGTGCCCAACAAATTCAAGCACATTCGTAAAGTAGTGTAAGTAAAAAGCAAATTTAACTAAACGATTACACTTCTTTTGATGTAGTTGTTGTTAACGTATAGAAACCATACAAAAAATATAGCTTAACAATTATTTAGAGGTGAAAAGGACTATGAAAAAAGTTAAAGGTTTATTAGTGATGGCATATGGTACACCCTATAAAGAAGAAGATATTGAACCGTACTACACACATATTCGTCATGGACGTAAACCATCTGACGAGCATTTAGAAGATTTACGCGGTCGCTATGAGGCAATTGGTGGTTTATCACCACTGGCTGCTGCAACAGAAGCACAGGCTGAAGCTTTGTGTGCACGTTTAAATGAAGTGCAAGATGAGGTAGAATACAAGCTATTTATTGGTTTAAAGCATATTCATCCATTTATTGAGGATGCAGTAGAGGAAATGGTCGCTGCGGGCATTAAAGAAGCCGTATCAATCGTCTTAGCACCACATTTTTCAACATTCTCTATTAAATCATACAATGGCCGCGCAGCGGAAACAGCAGGTGACCGCCTAACAATTACGTCTGTTGAGTCTTGGTATGATGAGCCTAAGTTTATTGAATATTGGAAGGAGAAAGTGAACGAAACATTCGATGCTATGTCTGCTGAAGAACGCGAGAAGGCTTGCTTAATCGTATCAGCGCATTCACTTCCAGTAAAAATTAAAGAACTAGGCGATCCTTACGAAGACCAATTAATAGAAACAGCTCGCTTAATTCAAGAAGCTACGGGTGTGAAAAATGTAGAAGTGGGCTGGCAATCAGCAGGACAAACACCAGAGCCATGGTTTGGTCCAGATGTACAAGATTTAACACGTGATCTTTATGAGCAAAAGGGGTACCGTTCATTTGTTTACACACCAGTAGGATTTGTAACAGAACATTTAGAGGTACTTTACGATAACGATTATGAATGTAAAGTTGTTTGCGATGAGTTAGGTGCTAACTATTATCGTCCTGCAATGCCAAATACACATCCATTATTTATTGATGCGATGGTAGATGCCATTCATAAAAAATTAAGCTAAGCGAAAAGAAAGTGATGATGTTGGTGACTCAAAAAAGACGAAAGGTAGTTGTTGTTGGCGGTGGCATTACAGGCCTTACAGCTGCGTTCTATATGCAAAAACAAGCGCGTACAAAAGAATTGCCGGTAGATATCGTACTTGTCGAGTCGTCATTACGTCTTGGCGGAAAAATCCAAACGCTTAGAAAAGACGGCTTTATTATCGAGCGTGGACCAGAATCCTTTTTCGATCGTGAAAATCATGTGCAAGCATTGGCAAAAGAGCTTAGTATTGAACATGAGATGATTACCGGAGATTCGGGACCTACTTATGTAGCTGTAGGAAGTAAATTGTACCCTATTCCGAGCAGTCTGATGTCAGGAGCAACGCCACATATCTCGTCATTCATTACATCTGGCTTGTTTTCACTTAGTGGAAAAATTCGTGCAGCGGGAGATTTTATTCTCCCGCGTTCTGCACGGGATGACGACCAGCCATTAGGGGAATTTTTTCGAAGAAGATTTGGCGCAGAGGTTGTAGAAAACCTAGTGGAACCTTTACTTGCAGGAACCTTTGCGGGGGATATTGAACAATTAAGTATGCGCTCTATATTTCCACAGCTTTACAAATTGGAGCAAAAATATCGTAGTTTGCTTTTCGGTATGAAGAAATCAGGGACAAATTTTCTAAGTTACAATCAGATAACGAAGGATAAGGGAATTTTTCAAACCTTTGAAAATGGACTTGAGACACTTATCGAAAAGTTAGAAGAATCTCTACTTCCAGGGACAGTTATGAAGGGTGCGAAAGTAGAACAAATTGATCATGGTAAAGATGGTGCTGTGCAAGTCGTACTAAATAATTTTTCGCATATAACAGCAGATGCAATTATTATCGCAACACCATTTAATGTTGCACAAAAGATGTTTAATAAGCATCAGCTTTTGACAGAGTTAAATACGATGAAAGCCGCAACTATTGCTACAGTGACAATGGCATTTAAAAAAGAGCAGCTTGGAGACTTAGATGCACTTTCGTTTTTTGTCTCTAGAAATAGTGATTTTTCAATAACATCTTGTACGTGGATTAACCGAAAATGGCCGAATGCTACCCCTGAAGGCTATGTATTATTACGTAGTTATATTGGTCGTGTCGGTGATGAAACAATAGTTGCCTTATCTGATTCAGAGATTGAAAAGACAGTATTACAAGATTTAAAGAATACAATAGGGCTAGACGGTGAACCCGTGACAACCGTTGTCTCTCGTTGGAAAAACGCTATGCCACAATATACTGTTGGACATGAAGCGAAAATTGCTCGTGTAAAGGAAGAACTTTATGAACACTTTCCAACAGTTAAACTTGCAGGTAGCTCTTTTGAGGGAATTTCAATTCCGGAATGTGTTGAGCAAGGCTGTAAAGTGGCAAATGAAGTTTTAAGTAATATGTTTAAACAGGAACAGTAAAAGAGTAGTGCAAATTTACATTTGTACTACTTTTTTTGATAGGATGTTTTTTAATTATTTGTTTAAATAATCATAATAGCAATCATTGAAAGCACTTCTTTTGTTCTTCACAGTGTTGGATTACTTAAATGTTGAAATAAAGAAAGGCGCCTTAAAACCAAATTAGCATGGCAATTTTAAGGCGCCCTATTGAAAAGAAACTGCAATGTTAATTAGGATGGGAGCACGATGGATTAGTAGATTTCCATCTTTCTTAAAAGTGATAGGAGTTGTTGAACATAGAATAGACTATGTCTAGCAATTAAGAAATTCTGTGGCATGACCAAACAATACCACCTGAGTTAGCGCCCCCTAAGGTCAATGCAATGCTTAATCCATTTGCATCATAAAATAAATCAATCAAATCGCCTGCATTCAAATTGACTTCTCCAGCTAATGTAACAGTACCATTACCGAGAACTGCTCTAATGGTTAAAAGGGTAACAGCTAAATTTAATACTGGGAATAAACCACTTATTAAATTAGTTGTTGTATTTCTACGAATTGTAAATGAGGGGTTAACACCTGCGCCAATGCCCAGACTGATCGCAGCTACTGTTGAGTAGTTAATTGTTGCTTCAAAGCTATACCTTCCAGTTGTTGGAACTGTGAATATACCAGTTGTTGGGTTAAATGCAGGTGTTGTGAAATAAGGTGAGGCTACACTCCAATTAGTTAAGGTAGCAGAGTTACTAACAGATAGAGTATTTAAAAATGCAGAGAAGCCTTCTGTAAAAGCAGGCCCTGTAGGTCCCGTCGCCCCCGTAGCGCCAGTGTCGCCCGTAGGCCCAGTTGGCC
>LAHS01000458.1_pt1 | contig 25117 bp, 17 predicted proteins | sample 329651 | NCBI WGS metagenome assembly LAHS01 (sample SAMN03275699, study PRJNA271635) | activated sludge metagenome | isolation source: sample C-1 Sludge from hydrolytic chamber (first chamber) of Anaerobic... | reverse complement strand
CCCGGCTCCGCGTTCGGCACCTCCCGCACCGGCTCGCGCTTCCTGCTCCGCGATCTCATCCACAACAAGGTCTTCTTCGAGCGCAGCTCCGCCGACTCGGTCGTCTTCTCGTCGGCCAACTTCGTCTACAACTTCGACCTCAACGACATGCTCGCCGCCCACAAGGCGTCGGGTGCCGACATCACGGTCCTCACCAAGGCGTCCGAGGACAAGGACGTCGACGTCACGGGGTTCGACGTGCAGGACGGTCGCGTTCGCGGCGTCCACCACGGCGTCGTGTTCGGTGACACTGCCTTCCTCGACTGCTTCATCGTAAGTCGCCAGCTCCTTCTCGACATGTTCGACTGGTACACGGCTACCGACTACCTCGATATCTTCGAGGCCATGCAGAACGACTTCGAGCGCGTGAACGTCCAGACCTACTCCTTCGGAGGCTACGTCGCGCCGATCTTCAACAAGACCGCCTACTTCCGCTCCAACATGGACGTCCTTGACCCGCGCATCTCGGACGAGCTCTTCCCCGAGGGCAGGTTCATCAAGACGAAGGCGCATGACACCGCTCCCGCCAAGAATGAAGTCGGAAGCCACGTCACCAACTCGCTCATCTCCGCCGGCTGCCGCATCTACGGCTCCGTCACGGGCAGCGTCCTCGGCCGCAACATCATCGTCGAGTCTGGCGCTACGGTTCGCGACTCCGTGATCATGCAGGACTGCGTCATCAAGAGCGGCGCTCGCATCGAGAACGCCATCGTCGACCGCAACAACCTCGTACCGGCCGGCACCGAGCTCAGGGGCACTCCCGAGGACGTTCTGATCAAGGAGAAGGGTCGGGACTAGGGCCGATGACTACCAATCCCAAGCGTAGAAAGCTCAGGGTTCTCTTCGCGGGCTCGGAGTGCGTGCCGTTCGTCAAGACGGGCGGTCTCGCCGACGTCGCCGGCTCGCTTCCGCGCGCCCTCAAGCACGCAGGTGCCAGAGTTGCGGTCATCCTGCCCAAGTACTCCACCATTCCTCAGGAGTACAAGGACCAGATGCGCCATGTGACCGACTTCTACGTGCCCCTCGCGTGGAGGAACGACTACTGCGGCATCGAAAAGCTCACGATCCAGGACCTCGACTTCTACTTCATCGACAACGAGTCCTACTTCAAGCGCGACAGCCTCTACGGCTACTTTGACGACGGCGAGCGCTACGCCTTCTTCTCGAAGGCCATCTGCGAGGCCATCTGCAAGGTGCCCGAGCTTGAGTGCGACATCCTGCACTGCAACGACTGGCAGACCGCGCTCTGCCCCGTGTTCCTGCGTGAGTTCTACCGTGGCGTCCCGCAGTGCGACAACGTCAAGACGGTCTTCACCGTCCACAACGTCAAGTTCCAGGGGCAGTACGGCGATGACATGCTCCAGGACATCCTCGGTCTCGACAGCATCCCCGCCGCTGCCGACCAGCTGCGCAGCGACGCCCGCTCGATCAACTTCATGAAGGGTGCTCTCTGCTATGCCGACTGGCTCACCACCGTGAGCCCGAGCTATGCCTACGAGCTGCAGATGCCGTTCTATGGCGAGGGCCTCGACGGGATTTTCCGCCGTCGCACCAACGTGCTCACCGGCATCCTGAACGGCATCGACCAGGGCATCTGGAACCCGAGCACCGACCCGATGATTCCCTGCGGCTATTCGGAGCAGGACCTCTCCAACAAGGCGGAGTGCAAGCGTGCCCTCCAGGAGGAGCTCGGTCTGGCTCAGGACCCCAGCCGTCCGCTTGTCGTCTCCATCGGTCGTCTCACCAACCAGAAGGGTCTCGGCCTCGTTCGCTACGCCATGGACAGCCTCATGGCGCGTGGCGTGCAGGTCGCCATCCTCGGTACGGGCGACAAAGACCAGGAGGAGGCGTTTTCGTACTTCGATCAGAAGTATGGAGACCAGATGTGCGCACGCATCGCGTTCGACAACGCGCTGTCGCACCGCATGTACGCCGGCGGCGACATCCTCCTCATGCCATCCGAGTTCGAGCCCTGCGGCCTCTCGCAGATGATTGCCATGAGATACGGCACGCTGCCTGTTGTTCGTGAGACTGGCGGCCTGCGTGACTCCGTCAAGCCGTACAACAAGTTCACAGGGGAGGGCACGGGCTTCTCCTTCTCGAACATGAACGGCGACGAGATGACCGACACAATCCTCGGTGCTTGCGAGATTTTCTGGACTAACAAGGAAGAGTGGGCTAAGCTCATACATCAGGCGATGTCCACGGACTTCAGCTGGCGCCGAGCCGCCAACGACTACATGGACATCTACCATGGACTCCACCCGGAGATCATCCGGTACAACAAAAGAAGAGACAGGTAGTCGTTGAGAGCACGCCACGTAACGTCCGAGAAGGACTACAGAGATCCATTCGGTGCCGCCCAGCTGGGCGGCACCGTTACTATCAGCATCGATGTCTGGGGCGATGACGTGGTGTTCTGCACGCTTCGCATCTGGACCGATGCCCACGGTGAGGAACTGCTCGAGATGAAGGGCGCCACTTTCGGCGACCGAACTCGCTTCTCCGCCACCTACACGCCCAGCGAGACGGGCATCGTCTGGTACAGCTTCGACATCGAGTCCACTGACGGCTCGGTCTGGCGCTACGGCGCCCGCGAGGGCTGGACCAGCGGCGAGGGGGCCTTTGCCTACGGCGATCCCCCCTCGTTCCAGATCACGGTATACAAGCCGCGCGAGAACCAGCCCATGTGGTATCGCAACGGCGTCGCCTACCAGATCTTCCCGGACCGCTTTGCCCGCGGCGCCGATTGGCGCACGCGCGTCGAGGCCTCGCTGGGCAAGCCCCGCAAGGGGCCGGCGCGCGCCCTCGTGGAGGACTGGGACACGCCCCCCGTCTACAAGCGCACGGACAACGGCCGCATCGCCGAGTGGGACTTCTACGGCGGCACGCTCGAGGGAATCGTCGAGCACCTCGACTACCTCGAGTCCCTCGGCGTGACGGTGCTCTACCTCAACCCGATCTTCGAGGCGGTGAGCAACCACCGCTACGACACGGCCGACTACCTCGCGATCGACCCGATGCTCGGCCCGACCTCAACGAGAACGACCCGGCGTTTCGGGAGTTCATCTGCGGCGAGAACGGCGTGGTCCGCACCTGGTTGCGCGCGGGTGCGCGCGGCTGGCGCCTTGACGTCGCTGATGAGCTTTCGGACGGCTTCATAGCCCAGATCAAGGAGGCGGTCCTCGCCGAGAAGCCCGATGCACTTCTCATCGGCGAAGTCTGGGAGGATGCCTCCAACAAGGTGAGCTATGGCAAGCTGCGCCAGTACTTCGAGGGCAAGGAACTCGACGGCGTCATGAACTACCCGCTTCGCACCGCGCTGCTCGACTTCATCTGCAATCGCATCGGGGCGACGGAGCTCACCGACCGTCTCGAGCAGCTCGGCGAGAACTACCCGCGCAACGCGTTCTACTCGCTGCTCAATCTCCTCGGGAGCCATGACCGCGAGCGTCTGTTCACGGTCCTCGGCGGAGCCCCTGACCCTGACGCCCTCTCGGAGGACCAGCGTGCCTCCTTCCGTCTCAGCGAGGGCCAGCGAGGCCTCGCGAAGTCTCGTCTCTGGCTCATGGCACTTCTCCAGATGACGCTCCCCGGCGTTCCCTGCGTGTACTACGGCGACGAGCGCGGCGTCGAGGGCTTCCGCGACCCGTACAACCGCTCCACCTTCCCCTGGGACGGCGGAGACCTCGACTGCACCACCATCTACCGCAATGCCATCGCCGTGCGCAAGACGCTGCCCGTGCTTCTCAACGGAAGCTTCGAGCCGTTCGCCGCCGGTGAGGACGTCTTCGGGTTCTGGCGCAAGGAGGACGGCGAGTGCGTCTGCGTGCTCGTCAACGGGAGCCTCGAGCATGCGCGCACCGTCAAGGTGCCCATGGTCAAGAGCCGCGTCGACGACGTCATCTCCGGCCGCGCCCCCAAGGTCGAGCATGGCCAGGCGGACGTCTTCCTCTGGCCGCTCGGGTCGGCCGTGCTCTACTTCCACGAGACGCCCCTGCTCGAGAAGTCGCTCGAGCGTGGCATGGGCGTCCTCGCGCACATCACGTCCCTTCCCAACGGCATGCGCCCCGGCACCCTCGGGGAGCCCGCGCGGCGCTTCGTCGACTGGCTCGCGGAGTGCGGCCAGACCTACTGGCAGGTGCTGCCCGTCAATCCCACGGACGAGTACGGCTCGCCCTATGCGGGACTCTCCGCGTTCGCGGGCAATGTGTCGCTCCTTGGTGACGACCCCGAGACGGTGCTCGCACGCTCCGTCAGCCTCGGCGACGAGTCGGGCTACGTGTGCTTCTGCCGCGACAACGCCGAGTGGCTCACGCCCTACGCGCTCTTCCAGTCCATCAAGGACCTCTATGATGGCGCCCCCTGGCAGTCTTGGCCCGAGAAGTACCGCACGTACTCGGTCACGCTCGCCAAGGACCCGAAGGTCGCCCCGGGGTTCGAGAAGCACCGCCGCCTCCAGTTTGAGTTCGACCGCGAGTGGCGCGAGCTGCGAGCCTACGCCAACGAACGCGGCATCCGCATCATCGGCGACATGCCCATGTACGTCTCGGTCGACTCCTCCGACGTGTGGGCGGAGCGCGACATCTTCGACCTCGACGCCAAGGGTCACGCGCGGCGTCAGGCAGGGGCACCCGCCGACCAGTTCTCTCCCGAGGGCCAGCTCTGGGGCAATCCCACCTACCGCTGGGACATCCTTCGCAAGCAGGGCTACGACTGGTGGCTGCGTCGTCTCGAGCGCGCCTTCGACATCTACGACTACGTCCGTCTCGACCACTTCATCGGGTTCTCGTCGTACTACTCGATCGAGGCGGGCAAGTCCGCGCGTGACGGTCGCTACTCCTTCGGTCCGGCCGGCGACCTCTTCCGCGCCGCCTATGACAAGTTCGGCCCGCTGCCGCTCATCGCCGAGGACCTCGGCGTGGTCACCCCCGCGGTGCGCGCGCTCATCTCGCTCACGGGCGTGCCGGGCATGGACGTCGTGCAGTTCTTTGACGGCGACCCCAGCGAGAAGTACGAGCCCAAGCCCGGGACCATCGTCTACACCGGCACGCACGACAACCAGACCCTCGTGGGCTGGTGCACGTCGCGCTACAACCCCGATGACCCCGAGGCGCTCGCGGACGAGATCGCCGCGCGCACGCTCGGCACGAAGAACGACGTCGCCATCATGCCGCTCCAGGACGTGCTGCGACTCGACGACACGGCGCGCATGAACGTGCCGGGCGTCGCCAAGGGCAACTGGACCTGGCAGGCGAACGCGGACGACGTGCGGGACGCCACCGAGCACCTCATCGGCCTCGCGCTTGATTCGAGCCGTTTCCGCAGCTAGCGGTGCATCTGATCGCTTGAGCCGCCCGCGTCGTGACCGTCGCATCGTCCCGGTCACGACGCGGGCGCTTTCTTCTCGCATCCGATGAAGTGGCCGTGTGCCGCGCCGTCACCGTCCCGCCCGCGGACCCGAAGGGTAGAATTGGCCCCATGTTCATCAACAGGGTTTCTCGACAGCTCCTTGCCGCTCCCGAGCTCGCTGGCTTCCTGCATCAGCTCAGAGATGGTTCCGACGTGACGCTCGCCGTGGCGCAGAGCGCCCGACCCCTCATGCTGGCCGCGCTCTGGGCGGAGGAACCGCGACCCTGCCTGCTCGTGGTCTCCGGCGAGGAGGCGGCTGACCGCACCGCGCACGCCCTCGCCGCGTGGTTGGGCATGGACGTCGTGTGCCGCTATCCCGAGCGCAAGGACCGTCCCTGGTCAGACCAGGCGCCCGATGACGCCGTTGTCGGGGCGCGCTGCCGCGCCGTCGCTCGTCTCGCTGCTGGCGAGAAGTGCGTCGTGGTCGCGAGCGCCCATGCCCTGCTGCGCCGCGTGCCGCCCGTGGGCACGGGCTACTACGCATCGAGCACCTTCGCCGTGGGCGACGAGGTCCCCTTTGGCGAGGTTCCCGCGCTCCTCGTGGGCATGGGGTACGCGGATGTCGGCGAGGCCTCCGACCCGGGCACCTTCCACGTTCACGGTGACGCCGTGGACGTCTTCCCCGCGCAGGCCACGAGTCCGGTGCGCATCGAGTTCTTTGGCGACGAGGTCGACCGCGTCCGCCGCATGGTGCCCTCGACCGGGCAGACCATCGGCGAGCTGCACGAGGTCACCATCTCTCCCTGCCGCGAGATGGCCCTCACCGACGAGACGGTCGCCCATGCCGGGCGCGCCCTCTTCCACCGGGCGCAGGAGAGCTCCAAGCTGGCCGCCGACCTCGAGCTCATCGACCAGCGCTCCGCGGCTCCCGTGCTCGAGCGCTACCTCGTGGAGCTCTACGGCACCACGGCCTCTCCCATCGACCACGTCTCCAAGAAGGCGCTCGTGGTTCTCGCCGAGCCCCGCGCCCTCTTCGACGACTGCCAGCGGGCCACGGACGAGATCGCTGCGGCCGCGAGTTCGGCCCGCGTGCGGACCGAGGGTCTCTACACCCCGCCGAACGAGCTGGACTTCGGCTCCCAGCAGCGCCTGTCCTTCTCGACCCTCATGCGGGCCGGCGAGTCGGCAGCCGCCGAGCTCAAGGTGGTCCAGCCGCAGATCGCCGGCGCGGACACCAAGCTCATAGGGCGCATTCGCCAGCTCGTCAACGACAAGGCGTCGGTGCTCTTCGCCGTGCCCGACCGCGCCTCCCGCGAGTCGCTCGAGCTTCGCCTCAACGACGAGGGCATCCCCTTCGTCGAGTCGCTCGGTGCCGCTGCCGAGAACTCCGTCCCCGTGACGAGCCCTGCGGCCACCCGTGACGTGGTGCCCCTGCGTCGTGGCTTCGTGACCTTCTTCGACGCGCCGGTCCCTGCGGGCATCATCATCCCGACGGCGGGCGTCGGCGTGCTCTCGATCTCCGACCTCACGTCTCGTACGGCCAAGAACCGCCGTCGTGCCCGCCGCGTCGACCCCACGAGCGTGACCTTCCCCTTCAAGCCGGGCGACTACGTCGTCCACGCCACGCACGGCATCGCCCTCTTCTCTGACATCGTGCGCCAGGAGGTGGCCGGCCGCGAGCGCGACTACTTCCTCCTCGAGTACGCCGGGGAGGACAAGCTTTACGTGCCGCTCGAGCAGGTCGACCGCATCACGCGCTTCGTCGGGCCAGACGGGAGCGCGCCACGCCTCACGCGTCTCAACACCGCCGACTGGTCCCGCGCGACCGGCAAGGCGCGCCGCTCCGCCAAGAAGCTCGCCTTCGACCTCGTCGACCTCTATACTCGCCGCGCGTCCGTGAGCGGCTATGCCTTCTCGCTCGATACGCCCGTCCAGCAGGAGATGGAGTCGAACTTCCGCTACGAGCTCACCCCCGACCAGGCAAACGCCGTGACCGACATCAAGGCCGACATGGAGAGCCGCAAGCCCATGGACCGCCTCCTCTGCGGGGACGTGGGCTTCGGCAAGACCGAGGTCGCCCTCCGGGCGGCGTTCAAGTGCTGCCAGGACGCCAAGCAGGTCATGGTGCTCTGCCCCACGACCATCCTCGCCGAGCAGCACTACGAGACCTTCTTCTCGCGATTCTCGCCCTTCGAGCTCAAGGTCGCCGTCCTCTCCCGCTTCGTCACGCCCGCGCAGCAGCGCGCGACCCTCGAGGGCTTTGCCAAGGGGACGGTCGACGTGCTCATCGGGACGCATCGCCTGCTCTCCGCGGACGTGAACCCCTACGACCTCGGGCTGGTCATCGTCGACGAGGAGCAGCGCTTCGGCGTGCAGCACAAGGAGCAGCTCAAGAACATGCGCGAGCAGGTCGACGTGCTCACGCTCTCGGCGACGCCCATCCCGCGCACGATGCAGATGGCCATGAGCGGGGTCCGCGACATGAGCCTCATCATGACGCCTCCGCCCGGGCGCCTGCCCGTCAAGGTGATGGTGGGGGAGTGGGACCCCGACGTGGTGTCCGACGCCATCCGCCGCGAGCTCGCGCGCAAGGGTCAGGTGTACTACGTGTCCAACCGCGTGACCACGATCGACGACGCCGTGGCGCGCGTGCTCGAGGCCGCGCCCGAGGCCCGCGTCGGCGTCGCGCACGGGCAGATGAACGCCCACGAGGTCGAGGACGTCATGCTGCAGTTCTCCGAGCACGAGATCGACGTGCTCGTCGCGACCACGATCATCGAGAGCGGCATCGACAACCCCCATACCAACACCCTCGTCATCGAGGATTCGCACCGTCTGGGACTGGCGCAGCTCTACCAGCTGAAGGGCCGCGTCGGTCGAGGCCGCGTCCAGGCCTACGCCTACTTCATGTTCCCCAGCGAGACGCCCCTCACGCCCGAGGCCACCGACCGCCTCACGGCGATCAACGAGTACCAGGACCTCGGCAGCGGCATGAAGATCGCGATGCGCGACCTCGAGATCCGCGGCGCCGGCTCGCTCGTGGGAGCTGAGCAGCACGGCAACCTCTCGAGCGTGGGCTTCGACCTCTTCACGCAGATGCTCGGCGAGGCCGTGGCCGAGGCGCGCGGCGAGACGGCCGAGCTCGAGGTGCCCGAGGTCACGATCAACCTCGCCGCCGACGTCTATCTCGCCGAGGAGTACATCCCCGAGGTCGACCAGCGCGTCCTCTGCTATCGAAGGCTCGCCGCCGCGACCGAGCTCTCCGACGTGGACGCCCTGGAGCACGAGACCGAGGAGCGCTTCGGCGGCCTGCCCCTCGCCGGCCACAACCTCTTCGACCGGGCCCGCATTCGCATCCGCGGACAGCGTCTGGGCTGCACGTCCGTCTCGCTCACCAACGGCCGCATCATCTTCATGGGCGTGGACGTTCCCCGGCAGGTGGCGCTCAAGCTCAAGAGCCGCGGCGCGCTCAACTATCCCAAGAGCCACAAGCTCGCCTATCCCTTCCACAAGGGCGATGAGCAGGTCATGCATGCCGCGCTTGACGTTCTTGAGGAAATCGGCGGTGGCGACGAGGGCGCGGACGAGTCATGATGGGGACGAGATGCGCATAGCGTTTCTCGATGCCGTTGTGGATGAGACGACCTCAGTCGTAGAATGGGCTTCGACTTCGTTCCGACCGCTCGGCGAGCAGTCCGGCTGAACCGCAGAGGAGATGCAAGGAGATAGTGACGAACGCCCCCCAGAGCCGCGCCGCTGGCGCCCAAATCGACCATGCAAGCCTTTCGGCAAAGGTCGACGAGGTCACCGGCACGCTCGACCACCCGGTCGTGTCGAGGCGACGGGCTTCTGCCGAGACGACCGCTCCCATCGAGGGCTTCATTCGCGGGGCGGTGAGCCTCGTCCGCTGCCCGGACGGGCTCATCATGCCGAGGCGCTTCTCAACTGCCCAGCTCAAGACCCTCGACGCGCTTGGACGGGGTCACCGCGCGGAGGCAACCGCCGGCGTGTGCATCGACCTCGTGACCAACGGCAACCAGCTGTCCTTCGACTGCTGCGTGGTGCGCGACCTCGACCGTGACCACCCCCTCCTCCGCGCCGTCATGAGGGGCGTCGGCAACATCGGCGACCCGGCTGACGGCATGGTCGACGGCATCGACCTCGTGGTCGTGGGCGGCAACGCCTACACCGCCCCAGCCGTCACGGGCCGCGTCGACTTCGTCTTTCACAACCCGACCCACGCGACGGTCGAGGTGCGCGTCTATCTTCCGTACATCATGTCAGTCGCCGTAGGGAACCTCGCCACCAACGGCTCGCTCGAGCCCGCCCCCTCCCGCGGCTACCTGCTCGTCCTCGGCGACTCCATCTCGCAGGGCTTCGTGGCGGGGAGCCCCTCGCTCACCTATCCGGTGCGCGTCGCCCAGACGCTCGACCTCGACCTTCTCAACCAGGCCATCGCCGGCTACGTCTTTGACGCCGCCACGCTCAAGGGGACGGGCAGGCTGCGCAAGTACCCGCCCGCGGCGATCATCGTGGCCTACGGCACGAACGACTGGGACCACAAGGATTCCGCCAAGCACATCCGCAAGGATGCCGACGCCTATCTCGACTCCCTCGCCAGGGCGTTCCCGGAGGTGCCTACCTACGTCCTCTCGCCGCTCTGGCGCGCTGACGAGGACAAGCCTCGTCCGTGCGGCCATGACTTCGCCTGGATGGGAGAGATGCTCTCCGACCTCTGCCGCCACCACCCGCTCATGACCTTCGTCGACGGCTACCACTCGATTCCCCGCAACCCCGTCATGCTCTCGGACCGCGTGCTCCATCCGGGCCCGGTGGCGGCGGCGATGGTGGCGGGCGCGCTCGCCTCGGCCATCGACGGCAAGCGAGCCCCCTCCTCTTGGGAGAGCCAGTGGCCCGCGCCCGTGGTGACCGACCCGCAGGGGACCGATGCGGAGAGGCTCACCGGGCCGGTGGCGACCGTGGACGCCCAGATCAAGACCCGCCCCGGCGCTCCCGGCCGACAGGACGAGTTCGATACGCTTGTGCGCATCATTTGGCGGCTGCGGCAGGAGGACGGTTGCCCCTGGGACAAGGTGCAGACCCACGACTCCATCGCCAAGGACCTCGTCGAGGAGTCCTACGAGGTCGCCGATGCCATCGACCAGCACGACGACGTCCATCTCACCGAGGAGCTCGGCGACGTGCTCGAGCAGGTCGCCCTCCATTCGCAGATCGGCGCCGACGGGGGCTCCTTCGACATGCACGACGTGGTTCGCGGCATCAACGAGAAGCTCGTCCGCCGCCATCCCCACGTCTTCGGCGACCTCTCGGCGTCCGACACGAACGAGGTCCTGGACATCTGGGACAGCGTCAAGCGCGACGAGGGCAAGGAGGGCAAGCGACCCGAGGGGCTTCTCGACAGCGTCCCCAAGAGCCTGCCCGCGCTCATGCAGTGCGAGAAGATCTCCAAGCGCGCGGCGCGAGCCGGCTTCGAGTGGGAGAACGTGGACGAGGTCTGGAAGCAGGTCGCGTCCGAGCGCAAGGAGTACGAGCGCGAGGCGCCAGGCTCGAAGGAGCGCGAGCTCGAGTTCGGTGACATGCTCTTTGCCATCGTCAACGTCGCGCGTCACGAGGGAATCGACGCCGAGCAAGCTCTCGTCGAGAGCAACCGCAAGTTCCGCCGTCGCTGGGCCCGCGTGGAGGCGCTCGCCCACGAGCAGGGGCGTGACGTGCGCGACCTCTCGACCGCGGAGCAGAACGAGCTTTGGGAGCGTGCGAAGGCTGAGGAGAAGCGAGCGTAACGGCTGCTCCGATTCGCGCGTCTGGTATAACCTAGTGAAGCGTCGACCGAACGTAGGACGCGTATATGCCAAAACGACCAAGAGACGAAGCCGGCATGAGCACGACCCACGCCACAAGGAAGGACACGGGAGCCTCCTCGAGAAGGACGGCTGCTCGTCATGCCCATGCGACGGCGACTCAGGCGGCCGATGACGAGAAGGCGCGGCGCGAGCAGCGCCGTGGTCAGCTGAAGAGTCACAAGCGACCGCTCATCGTGCTTGCCGTCATCCTCGTCGTCGCGGCGGCGCTCTACGCGCCGGCGCGGACCTACTACTCCGCATGGCGGACGAACGGCATCCTCCAGAGCAGCTACGACGCCATCGACCAGAGCAACTCCGAGCTCCAGAGCGACAACAGCCGCCTCATGTCCAGCGAGGGCATCCAAGACGAGGCGCGCAAGCGCGGCTACGTCAGCGAGGGGGAGACTGGCGTCAAGGTCGAGGGCCTCGACGAGAGCTCGTCCTCGTCCGACTCGTCCGCCGACTCCGATCCGTGGTACATCACCGTGCTCGACTTCGTCTTCTCCTATCAGAAGGGCTCCGCATGAGGCGTGTCGCCGTCATTGACATCGGTACGGTGACCGCCCGTCTGGCGGTCGCCGACGTCGAGGGGGCGCGCGTCGTCCGCCTCGCGAAGAGCTCGAACATCTGCAACCTCGGCGAAGGCGTCGCCGAGACGGGACGTCTCGCCCGCACTGCCATGGAGCGCGTCCTCTCGTGCGTGGGCGCCTACGTGGAGTCCGCCCGCGAGGCCGGCGCGGAGGCAGCGGCGTGCACGCTCACGAGCGCCGCCCGCGACGCGTCGAACTCGCCTGACCTCGGACAGGCGCTCTCCTCGCTCGGCCTCGAGCCGCTCGTCATTCCCGGCGAGGTCGAGGGGGCGCTCACCTTCCTCGGCGTGGCCCAGGACTTTCCGGGCCGGCGCATCCTCGTGGCGGACAACGGCGGCGGCTCGACCGAGCTCGCCTGCGGGACGCTCGGCGAGAACGTCCTCGACCTCCGCTTTGTGAGGTCCGTCAACGTCGGGTGCAGGCGGCTTACCGAGCTCTTCCTCTCGAGGACCGACCCACCGTCGGCGGCGGACGTCGCCGAGGCGCACGCCTTCACGCGCGGGCTTTTCTCGCCGGCGATCGAGGAGGGCGGCCTGCGTTCGGACGGGACAAGTGCTCCCAGCATGCTCGTTGTCACGGGCGGCACGGCGACGAGCCTCGTGGCCGTGCGCGACGAGCTCGAGCCCTATGACGCGCGCCGCGTCCACCTGGCACGGCTCTCCAAGGGCGACGTCACCGGCCTCGAGACTCGTCTCGCGTCGCTCACGACAGACGGGCGCGCCAAGCTTCCCGGACTCCAGGAGAAGCGCGCACCGGTCATCCTCGGCGGTGCCGTCGCCCTGTCGGAGCTCATGGAGCAGACGGGCTTCTCGGAGATGACCGTGAGCGAGAGCGACCTCCTCTTTGGCCTCTCCATCGTCTCGGCGCTGACCCTCGAGGGAAGGCCTTCTCCCGTGGTCTGGAAGCCAGAGCTGCGGCCGATGCGTTAGGATTTCATATGGGGGCGTGGCGGAATTGGCATACGCAGCGGACTTAAAATCCGCGACCGAAAGGATTGTGGGTTCGAGTCCCACCGCCCCTACCACTGAATCCTCCGAGAACCTCAGGTTATTCGGCATCTTCTTTCGGGCATCATGATGTCCCGAGAACGGCGACCACTTCTTGTATTGAGTATTTTTACTCAGTATACTGAGTAAAAATACTCAATAGGAGGGGTGCGCCATGTACGAGCGTGGCCAGGTCGAGACGATTGTGAGACGAATCGCCGAGCGAGAGAACCCACTCATGCAGGTCATCGTCGGCCCACGCCAGACCGGCAAGAGCACCATGCTCACGCAGGCCCTCGCGAAGGTGGACTTCGAGAGCCATGTGGTGAGTGCCGATGATCCACTCGATCCCTCGCCGGAATGGCTTCGAACTGAGTGGCAGCAGGCGCGCAACATGACGCGCGGCAATGAGCGGTCCGTCGTTCTCGCCATCGACGAGGTGCAGAAGGTACGCCAGTGGCCGGGTACGGTGAAGTCGCTCTGGGATGCGGACAGGCGAACCGGCGCAAAGGTCAAGGTCCTGCTCAGCGGCTCTTCCTCCCTCCTTCTGCACAAGGGTCTCGAGGACTCGCTCATGGGGAGGTTCGAGCTCATCCGTTCGCCGCACTGGTCGTACGCGGAGTGTCGTGACGCCTTCGGGTACTCCCTGGATGACTACCTGTACTTCGGGGGATACCCAGGAGCTGCCCGATTTGTCGGGGACGAAAACCGCTGGACCGCCTACGTGCGCGACTCCATCATCGAACCCACCATCTCCCAGGACGTGCTCGCGCTCGAAGACGTGCGCAAGCCAGCGCTCATGCGGACCATCTTCCGCCTCGGGTCCATCTACTCCGCCCAGGAGCTCTCCTATAACAAGATGCTCGGGCAGCTTCAGGACGCGGGGAACACCGTGACCATCGCGCACTACCTCGACCTTCTTGACAAGGCCGGCATGATTGCCGCGCTCCCCAAGTTCGACGCCAAGGAGCTCACGAGGCGCAGGAGCTCGCCGCGACTCATGGTGTACGACACCGCCCTCATGAGCGCGGTCTCTGACAAGGGCAGGGATCGCCTCCTCGGGGAGGGCGACCTCCGCGGTCGCATGGTCGAGTCGAGCGTGGGGGCGTCCCTTCTCGCCAGGGCGCCAGAGGAGGGCTTCGAGCTCTTCTGGTGGCGAGAGGGCAACGACGAGGTCGACTTCGTGGCGCAGAAGGGCGCCTCGCTCGCCGCCGTCGAGGTGAAGGGTGGGGCGGAGAGCTCGCAGAGCGGCATGGCGATGTTCCTGTCCAGGCATCCTGAGGCCAAGCGAATCATCGTCGGCGGCTCCTCTGCAGGGTCATGCGACCTCGAGGGATTCCTCCTGGGCGAGGTACCGCTGTTCTTCTGAGAGGGCGGTACGACGGTTCGAGTCACGCCGCCCGACGAGAGCCCTGAAGGCTCCTTCGCTCGTCTGGGGGCCTGCGTCTGGTTCTCAGCCGACTGGGCGTACACTCACAGGTGACGAGAAGGACGAGATGGCGAGCATGATAGGGGACGGCGATGGCGGTTCTCGACAAGCTGGAGCGCGAGGAGGGCCTTACCGACATCGAGGCGGAACTCGCCCGGTTCATCTGCGCCAACGCCGACGAGGTATGCCACATGGGCATAGCGGACCTTTCCAAGGCCTCCTTCACGTCGAGTGCCACCGTCGTTCGCCTTTGTCGGAAGGTCGGGGTCCGCGGTTTTCGGGATCTGCGCGTCGAGCTGGCCTCAGACCTTGCTCACAGGCGAGCGAATCAGTCCGAGGTGGACGTGAACAAGCCGTTCGCTGATGGACAGCCTGTCGCCGACGTCGTGTCAAGCGTGGTCACCTTAACCAAGGAAGCGGTCGACATCTGTCACGCCTCTCTTGACGTGTATGACATCGAGCGCGTTGCCCGGGCGATACGTGCGGCGGGTCACGTGTATCTCTTCGGTCATGGCGATTCCGAGATCAACGCCATCGCCTTCGCAAACCTGCTCCTCAAGCTGGGCGTTCCCTGCGTCATCGCAAATCAGTTCGGTGAGGTCCCCTCGGTTTCCCACTGCGTGCGAAAGAACGATGTGGTGATCATCGTGAGCTACAAAGGGGGCATCCTCAAAGAGATGGAGATGGTCCTCCCCATCTTCAAAGAGCGCGGATGCAAGACGGTGCTCATCACGTCGATCGCTCCTCCCCTGGGAATCGATTACTGTCTTCGCTTCCCGGCCAAGGAGGCCGGGAAAGGCAATGTCGCGACCTACTACTCGCAGACGTGCATCCGCCTCATCCTCAACTGCATCTATGGCGAAATCTTCGAGCTCGACTACGAGGCAAGCCGTCGCAGCAAGGAACAGGCGGAGAGGTTCAACCACTGAGAGAACTTCAATCGGCGGCGGGAATGATGCCAGACGGTGCTCCGCAGGGCACCGCGGGCAGCGTGCGGGCATCTGTCGAAACTTTTTTACCTCTGCCGCTTGCCCTGCGAATCGACTTCCGTAAAAAGCTTTCTGCCAGTTAAAAACCCCTTTTTATGCCGCGCTTCGCTCCCTATCTTATGACTCGGAGCACGGGACAGTGGCTCGGTTGTCCAGAAGATTCTGGCAAGGCCACACGAGGATTGGGGAGGAAACAATGGCTACTGCCGTACGGGATTACAAGAAGCTGGCGTCAGACATCAAGGAGGCTCTCGGGGAAGACAACATCAAGGGAGCAACTCACTGCGCGACAAGGCTGAGGCTTACGCTCGGTGAGAACCCCTCAGATGACGTCACCAAGAGAATCGAGCAGATGCCAGGCGTCATTCAGGTCGTTCAGGCTGGCGGTCAGTATCAGATCGTCATCGGGATGCATGCGAAGGACGTCTACGAGAACCTCGCGGGAGACATGACCTTCAAGGAGGGCGACGAGGAGAACAAGCAGACCGTCGTGAACCGCGTCATCGCTGCCATGTCCGGCTCGATTGCGCCCTTCGTCTACATCCTCGCCGGGGCTGGCCTTCTCCAGGGCGCCCTCATCATCATCAGAATGTTCGTGGACATCTCGGGTACCGGAACGGCGCAGATCTACGACATGATCTCTTGGACGCCGTTCACGTTCCTTCCCGTCATGATTGCGGTCGCGGCATCCAAGCACTTCAAGTGCAACACCTACACGGCGGTGTGGTGCTCTCTCGCTCTGTGCAACCCGACGTGGGCGACGATCGCCGCGACGATAGCCAAGGGAACGGCTCTGAGCTTCCTCTTCGTTCCTCTCACCTCGGTGACCTACACATCCACCGTCATCCCTCCCATCATCATGGTCGCTGTTCTCGCCAAGCTCGAGAAGTGGGTCGAGCCCAAGATTCCGGATGCGGTTACCGCGCTGTTCACGCCCGTTATCTGCGCGGCAGTCATGGTCCCTCTGACGATCATCGTAATCGGCCCCATCTCCACCATCGTTGCCAATGGAATCGCCGCAGGCTACATGGCTGCATATAACGTTCTCCCCTGGGTCGCGAACGGAATCCTTGCCGCTGTGTGGATGCCCCTGGTCGTCTTGGGGGTGCACTGGAGCTTTACCCCGATCATCATGTCCGAAATCGCCGAGTTCGGCTATACGGTCATCCAGCCCGCTCTTGCCATTGCCGTGTGCGCCATGGTCTCCACGACGCTCAGCGTCCTGGTCAAAACCCACAACGAGAAGCTCAAGGAGGTCGCGCTCGGAGCATTCATCACCGGACTCTTTGGCATCACCGAGCCTGCCATCTACGGCGTGACCCTTCGCCTCAAGAAGCCCTTCGTCTGCTCCTGCATCGCGGCTGCGATAGGGGCTGCGGTCAATGCCCTCTTTGGGACGAGGTACTTCGTGTTCGCGGGGCTTCCCGGCATCCTGACAACCCCTAACGCGGTCTATGGCGATGCCGCAAAGGCCGCAACCACGGCGCTCGGCACGGCAAGCGATGCCTTCAGCTCAAGTCTCATGGGGATGGTCGTGGGTATTGCGGTCGCCGTCGTCATCGCCTTCGTGCTGGTTCAGATCGTCGGGTTCGATGATCCCGTGCCTGCCCCGCTGGAGGACGACGACGACGCCGAGGTAGCGGCGTAAGCCACGTGTCCGTCGTGCTTTGGTTGGGAGGGACTCGAGAGGGTCCCTCCCGATTGGGTCTCGTCAAGATTCATGGATACGAGCAGCGCGCAGAGCACTTCGATGATTGGCAGCCTGAAATGGCTTGGAACGAGGAATGTGGTGAACAGTGGAAATCCTTGAAATTACGCTCCCCATCGTGGTCATGATCGGACTCGGAGCCTTTCTCAACAGGAGACATATTGTCAGCGCAGAGGGAATGGCTGGCGTGAAAAGCCTGGTGTCGAGAGTAATGCTCCCCGTGGTCCTCTTCAACGCTGTGATGACGACGACGTTCACGGCATCGAGCTTTGCAATAACGGCGGTAGCGTTTGCCCTCATGTGCGCCCAGATGGCCGTAGGCTACGCATGCCGAGGATGGCTGGGGAGCTACGGCAAGTATTTGCCGTTCCTCGTCTCCTCCGTCGAAGGTGGCATGCTGTGCTATCCGCTCTACATGTCGCTCTACGGAAGCGAATCGCTCTCCACTATCATGCCCGTCGACCTCGCGAACATCTTCTTCTCATTCACGGTGTTCCTGTCGCTCATAACGATGACCTCGAAGGGGACCGCGGACAAGGGAGAGATGGTCAGGTCCAGCCTCACCAACCCTTGTCTGGACGCGGTGGCACTGGGACTTCTGATGTCACTCACCGGACTCGGCCATGCCCTGATCGGCTCCCCCGTGGGCGAGCTCTACAGCGATGTCGTCAGCATGGTCACGGGACCTATCACCGCGCTCGTCATGCTCATCGTCGGTTACCAGCTGTCCCTCGATCCACAGATTCTGACGCCAGTCCTCAAGACCTCTGCCCTGCGCATTGCCCTCGGCGTGGCGGCCATCGCCGTCCTTCTCGTCCCATTCGGGGGACTTATCACGACGCAGCCGCTCCGCGTGGGCGTGATGCTCTACTTCCTCATGCCGACGCAGCTCGTGACCATGGTCTACATCGATGATCCAGACGATGGGGCATTCGTCTCCACGCAGATTTCCCTCCACTCGATTATCTCCATCGCGGCGTTCATCGGAATCGCGAGCCTTGTGCCACTTGCATAGGGCCTCTGTGCCAGAAACGTTTTGATCACTGCCTGCCGCGGGCTGATGCGGCAGAGAGAGGAGCAACGATGTCATTTTCTGAGAACTTCCTGTGGGGAGGCGCCGTGGCGGCGCATCAGCTCGAGGGCGGGTATCGCGAGGGGGGCAAGGGCCTCTCGGTCGCGGACGTCATGACCGCGGGCGCCCATGGCGTCCCACGACGCATCACGGACGGGGTCATCGAGGGGGAGCGCTACCCCAACCACGACGGCATCGACTTCTACCACACCTACCGCGACGACATCAAGCTGTTCGCCGAGATGGGGTTCAAGTGCTTCCGCACCTCGATAGCGTGGAGCCGCATCTTCCCGGAGGGCGACGAGCAAGAGCCCAACGAGGCCGGGCTCGCGTTCTACGACGACATGTTCGACGCTCTCCTCGAGGCGGGGATCGAGCCCGTGATCACGCTCTCGCACTTCGAGATGCCGCTCGGGCTCGTGAAAAGGTACGGCGGCTGGCAGAGCCGCGAGCTCATCGACCTGTTCGTCCGGTTCGCCGAGACGTGCTTCAGGCGCTACCGCGACAAGGTCACGTACTGGATGACCTTCAACGAGATCAACAACCAGGCGAACACCGCGAACGACCTCTTCGCGTGGGTCAACTCCGGGATGCGACCCTCGACTCTCGGGGACCCCGAGCTCGCGATGTACCAGGCGGCCCACTACGAGTTCGTCGCGAGCGCCAGGGCGGTCGCCCTGGGGCACGCCATCAACCCGAACTTCAAGATCGGCTGCATGGTCGCTGCCGGGCCGGTCTACCCGGCGACCCCCAAGCCCGCTGACGTCCTCCTCGCGAACGACGCGATGCACGGCACGCTCTTCTTCTCCGACGTCATGGCGCGCGGGTCGTACCCCAACTACGCGAAGTCCATGTTCGCGCGCAAGGGGTGGAGTCTCGACATCACATCCGAGGACCTGGAACAACTTTCTGCCGGCTGCGTGGACTACGTCGGCTTCTCCTACTACATGAGCCACACTGTGGACAGCACCGCGACGACCGACGTCTCGACCGCGGTCGAGAGCTCGGACGTTCACATGGTGCCGAATCCCTATCTCAAGACCACGGAGTGGAACTGGACGATCGACCCCGAGGGCCTGCGCTACATGCTCAAGGTCTTCGACGAGCGCTACGGCAAGCCCCAGTTCGTCGTGGAGAACGGGATCGGCATCGTCGAGACCCTCGACGGCGAGGGCACCGTCGCCGACGACGCGCGCATCGACTACCTCGGCTCCCACATCGCCCAGATGAGGAGGGCGGTCGAGGAGGACGGCGTCCAGCTCATGGGCTACACGCCCTGGGGCTGCATCGACCTCGTGAGCTTCACGACCGGCGAGCTGCGCAAGCGCTACGGATTCATCTACGTGGACAGGAACGACGACGGGTCTGGGACGGGCAGGCGCTTCAGGAAGAAGAGCTTCTCCTGGTACAAGCACGTCATCGAGACCAACGGCGAAGAGCTCTGAGAAAGCATCTCCGTGCATTTGTTTCACGGCTTCGCCTGCCGACAAAGACGATTTCGAAAATGGCTTTCCGAACGACACAGATCCCTGGTCGCGGCAGGGACGAGGGCGTATTCCTGATAGCAGCAAACACGACGCAGGGGCAATGGCAGTGACCGCCCCAGGGGGAAGGGACAATATCATGAAGCTTGCAATCGTCGGGACCGGGATGATCGTCGACCTGGTGGGAGCGCATCTCTCCGAGTGGGGCTGCGACGTCGCAGCCGTCGTCGGGACCCCCGGAACGAGGGAACGGGCCATGGGGCTCGCAGCGAGCCTCGGCGGCACCGGCTGGACGGACTACGCCCAGATGTTGGAGCAGACGACCGCCGAGGAGGTGGACACCGTCTACGTCGCGGTCCCGAACTTCCTGCACCACGACTTCTGCCGGCAGGCGCTCGAGGCGGGCCGCAACGTGATCGTCGAGAAGCCCATGTGCTCGAACGCCCGGGAGGCGGCAGAGCTTGCGAGCCTCGCTCGGGAGAGGGGACTCCTCCTCTTCGAGGCCATCTCCAACGTCTACCAGCCTACCTACGCCCGCGTCCACGAGCTGCTGCCCCGGGTCGGCGACGTCAGGGTCGTCTCGCTCAACTACTCCCAGTACAGCCACCGCTACGACGCCTTCCGCGAGGGCACCGTCCTGCCGGCGTTCGACCCCGCGAAGTCGGGCGGCGCCCTCATGGACCTCGGGCTCTACTGCCTGCAGTGGGTCTGCGGCCTCTTCGGCGAGCCGGAGTCCGTCTCGTACGCGGCGAACGTCGAGCGCGGCATCGACACCTCCGGCGTGACGACGCTCGACTACGGCACCTTCAAGGCCGTCGCCGTCGCGGCCAAGGACTGCGCAGGACCGAGCGCGAGCGTCATCGAGGGCACCGACGGCTACATCCTGCAGGCGACCCCTCCCAACGCGTGCGGGCCCGTCGAGCTCCACCTTAACGACGGTACCGTCGAGACCTACGACGAGAACCCCGAGCTGCAGTGGGAGAGCGAGTTCCGGGCGTTCGCGGCGGACGCCGACGGGGGCGACGAGGGGCTCGCGCACTGCTACCGGATGCTCGAGCAGAGCCTGCTCGTCTCCCGCGTCCAGACTGAGGCGCGCCTCGGCGCGGGCGTGCGCTTCCCCGCCGACGAGGCGTAGGCAGCGAGGGGGGGATGGAATGGGAACCTCGACGTACAGCCAAGACTGTCTCGACACCATCGTCGAACAGGAACGGATTCTGAGGTACGACAAGACCTTCACCAGCAACGACGCGCTCGACGTCGTGGAAGCTGCGAGGAATCTGGCGCCCGAGTACGACAGGGGCTACGGCATCAGGGTGACGCGCGAGTCGGACGGGCTCGTGCTCGCCCAGTGGATGGCCGACGACAAGGCCCCGCGCAACGTCTCGTTCATGGAGGGCAAGCGGCTGGCTGCCCTGGGCTGCGGGCACGCGAGCCTGTACGCGTACGTGGAGCATGAGCTCGACGGCACGCACGGGGAGTGGTTTGACCTTTTGGCCAAGGGCGAACCTCGCGAGCTGCCCTTCGGCGGGGCGTTCCCCGTGCGCGTGGGCGACGCGTGGGTGGCGACGGTCTCCCTCAGCGGCCTCCACGAGGGCAGGGACCACGAGGTGGTAGTCCGCTCGCTCTGCATGGCGCTGGGCAGAGTCTATGGCACTGACGTGCCAGTCTTTCCTGGCGTGCCGGCATAGGGCGGCGTACGTCATGGACACCTGGCTCAATACGTGCACGCTCTAAGGAAGGGGCCCTTTATGGCGGGCCGTACGCTGAACATCGCCTATGTGGGCAACGGCAAGAGCACCAATCGCTACCACATTCCATTCGTGCTTGCCCGTCCAGAGCAGTGGCGCATTGCGGCTGTCCAGGCACGCCACGTCGATCACTCGACGTGGGCCGAGGTTCCTGGCGCGCGATACGTCACCGACCTCGACGACGTCCTGAGCGATTCCGATATTGACGTCGTGGAGATTGCGACGCCCTCGGCGACCCACTTCGAGATGGCGAGACGTGCGCTCGAGGCAGGAAAACACGTGACTGTGGACAAGCCCTTCTCGGCGACTTGCGACGAAGCCGCCGAGCTGTTCGAGCTTGCGGAGCGTAGGGGCGTCACCGTCCAGTGCTACCAGAACCGTCGCTTCGACTCCGATTACCTGACCGCGAGGAAGGTCTACGAGAGCGGGAGGCTCGGCCACGTCTTCGAGGTCGTTACCACCTACGACTACTGGAGACCGTCGATGCTTATGGGCTGCAAGCTCGACGTGGTGAACAACGCCGCCTACGGGCATGCAAGCCACAGCCTTGACCAAATCATCTCGTGGTTCGGAGTGCCGGACCGTTGGTCTGCCGACCTTCGGCAGCTCCAGGGGGAGGGGATGGCCAACGACTACTTCGACTTCGACCTCCATTATGACTCGCTCGGGCTAAAGGCCACGGCACAGGCAAACTATGCAACCGCGCTCCCTCGACCGAGTTTTGCCCTATACGGGAACAAGGGTGCTTTCGTGAAGCAGGACAAGGATCAGCAAGAGAGAGACCTCAAGCACTATTACCTGCCCGCGGGACACGAGGATTTTGGCATCGACTCGCCTGAGCAATGGGGGACGCCGCGGTGGGAGGATGAGGGCGGTCTCCACGAGGAGCGCGTTGAGACGGTAAGGAGCACGTACTCCCAGTTCTACGATGCTCTCTATGAGACCGTCGTCAACGGGGCCCCGCAGCTCGTGAGTCCGGATGAGACGCTCACGCAGATTCGGATTCTCGAGGAGAGTACGTCTAGGCTTCGCTAGCTATCACGTGCTCAAGAGGGTCGGCTCCGCCGTCATTCTGGCAGAGGTCATGGAAGGCGCAGCTGAATCATGGCATGTATGCGATGCCCGTCGGCGAGGGTGCGGAAGCTCTCTAGTATGAAGGCGCTCAACGGACCAGAGGTCGTGCTTTGTCCTAGGACGTGCTCGCGCTCGAAGACGTGCGCAAGCCAGTGCTCATGCGGACCATCTTCCGCCTCGGGTCCGTCTACTCCGCCCAGGAGCTCACGAGGCGCAGGAGCTCGCCGCGACGCATGGTGTACGACACCGCCCTCATGAGTGCGGTCTCCGACAAGGGCAGGAATCGTCTCCTCGGGGAGGGTGACCTTCGCGGTTGTATGGTCGAGTCGAGCGTGGGGGCGTCCCTGCTCGCCAGGGCGCTCGAGGAGGGCGTCTCGCTCGAAACGCCTGTCAACACGAGGTGGGTGGTGCGTCCTTCTAGTGCCGTCGCGCCTTCGGAGCTGTGAGTTCAAAGCTCCTGTCGAGAAGGTCGAAGACCATCTCCTCGGGGACGCTGCCATCGAGGAGGATGCTCACCCAGGCGTCCTTGTTCATGTGGTAGGCGGGCAGGATTCCCTCTGCCCCACGTGCGATGGAGGCCACATCGGGGTCGCATTTGACGTTGAGGATGTCAACTGGCTCCTCTCCGACCAAGCCGAGAAGGTCGCGCCGAACGTTCATGAGCAGCCCAAACCACTTCCTGTTGCCTGGATGCCGGAGTACGCACGAGGTGGCGTAGGTGCCGTTCCACGGCCAGTCTGGCTCGACGCCATAGGTGTCGGCGACGTATGCGATGACCTGCTGCCTGCCCGTGGTCTGCTGTGCGTCCATTAGGTCCCCTCTCTATATAGATGAGCGTAGCACGGCGCCTTGGGTGGGGGAGCGAAGTAGATTCTGGCGGCAGTGCGCTGTCGGAGTGGAGCGACACAAAGGGTGGCTACTCGAGCCCCAGAGGCAACCACTCCTGGGGCTCGACGCCTGTCGCGCGAATATCCTCAACCCTCCACTTTGGGTTTAACCTTGTCGCTTTCAGGAATGGCTTTGCGGCCAGCACAATTTGTGGCCCCGGCGACGTCGTTTGAGGGGGTATTTCGACCTTGGGGCGTCGGAGAATCACCAACGCAACGTGGTCAGAAACCCAAATCTTTTACCGTTTACACCCATAAACGGGCCGTTGAACTTGGCTGAACGGTCAGGGAACACGCTGCTTGTCCGCCGAATAACGTCGTTCGGGAACGAATCGCGTTGCCCGTGCAATTGCTACTGAAAAGACCCCCAAAGAAAGCAAAATGAACCTGAATGAGTGGGTGTGGTATGCGCCTTGCTCGTTTTTGCAGACGCAAGAGTAAAGGGGAAAGACATGAAGTCGACGAGAAGAAGGCAGATCGGGCTCAAGAGAGCGAGGAACGTGCTCACGTGCTTTGTCGCGTTCACCTTCGTCCTCCAGTTGGTCCCGTCCGCCGGGCTGAAGGCAATGGCCGCGGAAGCGGGCGTTACCGCCCAGGCTACGACTGAGTCTGACCAGACGACGCAGAACACGTCGTCAGCGGACACCGAGACATCGACGACGGACGCCACGACGCCCGCGGCGACCACCGAGACGTCGACGACGGACGCCACGACGCCCACGGCGACGACGGAGGCGACGACGCCCGAGACGACGACGCCCGCCGCGACTACGGAGGCCACGCAGGCCGAAGCGCCCGCCGCGCCAGGCTACGCCACCTCGGACGCCGCGATACGCACCGCGAGCGCCCAGGACGCGGTGCCCGGCAAGCATGCCACGTCGGTGACGGCGAGCCAGGACGGCCTCACGCTTCAGACGGAGGCCGCATGGGTCGATGAGACGCACGCCGACGGCAACTACAACGCCACCGACGCCCTCACGGTCTCAGGCATCGCGGCCGCGAAGCAGGCCCTGTCCGACGCGAACACCCCCGCCGCCGACTCCAAGGTGGCCGTCTCCGAGGTCATCGCCAGCGATTGGTCCATCGACACCACCACGCTCGAGTCGGGTCTCGAGAACGAGAAGTCTCAACTCGCGGCTGAGGGTATCGACGAGTCGTATGCGATCGACTGGGTGACCTACCAGGATGACGGGACCCTCAAGGCAGTGGACGAGGGAACCACGAACTCCTACGCGCGCATCACCTACACGCTCGACTTCGCCAAGGTGGCCGATGACCCATCCACCGAGAAGCCCTACGACTCCGCCACCGTCACCCTTCCCCTGACGCTCTCGGAGTCCGCACAGGCGAACATCGATGCCTACGAGCCCCTCTCGAGTGACACGACCTCGACCTACGCCGGCACCGCCGACGGCGACGGAACACTCTACTCCGGTGGCGCCACTGCCACGCTTGGCGCCACCACCGTGATCGCTACGGCCCCCGAGCTCCAGGTTACCGAGGCTGAGGTTGCCTTGGCGGCTCAGAGCGAGGATCCCGTTATCACCCCGCAGGACGATCTTGGAACCGGGTCGTCATTCCCCACGACTCGATCTGACGGCACCCCTCTCGTGGAGGGCGATACGTTCACGTATCAAGCAAATGGCCAAAAATACACTTATTACCACGATACAAGTGGAAACTATCATTGGTACCAGAACAAACTGTTGAATGGCGACTTTCAGTGGCCGTCTCTGTCGGCATTTCAGTCGACGTTTGGCAATCAAGGCAGCCCCTACATTTACGTAAACGTCGATACGGGTTATGACGCGATTCATCACATCATATTCCCAAACTGGGACCCCATCAGTTTTGCCTGGAGATCTAACGAAATTCGAAATTGGGGCGGACCGAATGGC
>LAHS01000243.1_pt1 | contig 25186 bp, 30 predicted proteins | sample 329651 | NCBI WGS metagenome assembly LAHS01 (sample SAMN03275699, study PRJNA271635) | activated sludge metagenome | isolation source: sample C-1 Sludge from hydrolytic chamber (first chamber) of Anaerobic... | reverse complement strand
ACTTTGGATGGGTTTCTCCACAATATCATAGTAGGCAAGGGTCTAACGGCATTGATGATGCGCCGTGCCCCCTTTTATCGTGTGACCTATGCCGTAAAGCGTTCCGCACGCATGACGTTCTGTTCCGTCTTTCTTCTTATATACAAAAGAGACGATACCTTTGCGTAGTTTGCTGACCAATGTTTCAAATAGATTTTCCATTGTAGTGTTATTATTGGGTTAAAGCTATCGCCGAAGCAAACGACTTGGCGATGTGTGGATTATTCCATGCTCATGAGTTCTTGAATATCTTCCTCTGAATTGACCTCCGTCTGCTTAAAATAGAAATGGGTGTCAAGCGAGCCGTTCACATAGCAATCGAATTGCTCTCGCTCGCAGCCCTTATCATCAACATATTCGCTTACCACTTTGAGCCAAAGGATTTCCATTAGGTGATTTCTGACATTTGTCAGATCTCGACCTGCACATTCAAAGGCTTCGTCTAAATCCTCGTCTGACCAGTCGTATCCAAAATTGGACTTGAAGTTATCCAACTGATAATCACTGCTTGGGCAAAATCCTAAGGAGACCAAAATCATTTCATTATTTGTCATATCACTATGTGTTTATTCGTTATACAAAAAGCTGTTGTTAAAACCATGTGGTGAAATAGTTTTCCAAATTGTACTCATATTCATGTTTCCACTCTTCATCATCGGGAAATTGAGTACGCAAACAGGCTTCTGAACAATAAAATTCTCTCCCCATATCAAGGCAAAAACCATCATTCATCAGTTCACCGCAAACATTACAGCGTCTGCATGGTTTATCTGTTTCCAGCCAATAGTCAACAAAAGCATCAACCAACTCATCGTCTTCCATAGCATTATCCCATACTTCCTGAAAAAAGTTGGCGAAAGCGAGAAGTTCTTCCTCTTCGTAGTATTCCTTGTCAGTACCATTGACTGCCACCGTCAAGCGATTGAGAATTTCTTCAATTTTATTTTCCATATCTGTCAAAATTTAAGTTGTGATACATTTCCCTTTAGTTCTCTGCTGTTTTTTAGCAGGAGTCTGTCGGGGGGTCAAATTTTACGTGCAAGAAAGGAGCAAGGTCATCAGGCAGATAAACAAAGTAATTTGGCGAGATTTTCATGGAAAACCCAAATCTATGATTTGTGGAAGGCTGCAATGAAAATATCTCCAAATAGCAGAGCGGTACTTTGAGTTCTGCCGGCCTTGCTAACTTTGCAAAGGAAAATAGAAAACCGACGGTCTTCTGTGGAATAGTTGGAAACTAATCAAGATAGATATTTTAAAAGAATATCATTCAAAATATCGTATATAGTAACTATTTTGTAATTTTGATGTGAAACAAAATCACAAAAGAGGCTTATGACAAAGGTTATTCATGTTCAACTGATCCAGGGAAGACGAAACTACTATTTTGGTTCTATCCCTGCCATATACAGCGTACTGTCGGCAGAGGATATTGGCAGTAGGCAATGTTCGCTGGAGCGAGTGGGGTTAAGCAAAGGAGGAGTTGTGCTTAACAAGAAAGCGATTATCCGTGCTGGAGAGCTTATCAGGTCGAAAACAGCAACAGAACATGGAAAAAGACGGTTTTAACAATTCGATTTTGGAAACAAAAACGACGAAAATGATATGATTTGAAACAAAGGTTCGATTCCGCCCTTTTAATAAAACTGCAAAACATTGATAATCAGCAGTGTGCAAGTTATGAAAAAAGTCAACACCAAATAAAAAATATTTCATGATAAAAAATTCTTCGGAGAAAAAAGTGGGGCAAAAACTGGGGTAAAAAGTGGGGTAAAAAGTGGGGCAAAATAAAATAATGACCAAACAAAAAGTCCCTAAGTTGTTGTAACTTAGGGACTTAACTCGCTATGCGAAGCGGAGAGAGAGGCTCTTTCTCTTGAACCTTCAAACAGCATCATACACACTCAATCTATTGTGTAATAGCAATTTATACAGAATGTTAATAAAGTGAGATTTCATAGAAAATCTTTGGTAATATCAAAATTTGGGTGTAATTTTGGGTGCAGAAATCTATACACCCCAAAGCATGAATATCAAACGAAACATTATCTTCACGCTGGAGAGTAGAAAAAAGGATGGTGTTCTTATTGTTGAGAACGTGCCTATTCGTATGCGTGTCAATTTCGCTTCCAAGCGGATTGAGTTTACGACAGGCTATCGTATCGATGCAGCCAAGTGGGATGCGGATAAGCAACGTGTAAAAAATGGTTGTAGCAACAAGCTGAAACAATCGGCTTCTGAAATCAATGCTTCACTCTTGGGCTATTACACCGAGATACAGGAAATCTTCAAAAAGTTTGAAGTGGAAGAGATAATGCCAATACCTGAACAAATTAAAGAGGCATTCAATGCTCTTCACAAGCCTATTGAGGAAGAAGTCAAGCTAAAGAAATCAGCACCTAATGCATTCTATAAAGTATTCGATGAGTTCGTGCGAGATTGTGGACGGCAGAATGACTGGACTGATTCCACCTACGAGAAATTTGCAGCGGTAAAAAATCATCTGATGAATTTCCGTGACGGGCTTACGTTTGATTTCTTTGACGAGAAGGGGCTGAATGATTATGTTACTTATCTCCGTGACGTAAAGGAAATGCGCAATTCAACCATTGGCAAGCAACTTAGCTTTTTGAAATGGTTCTTACGCTGGGCATTAAAAAAAGGTGTGCATCAGAACAATGCTTATGACAGTTATAAGCCAAAACTCAAAAGTACACAGAAGAAAGTTATCTTTCTTACATGGGAAGAACTGAACAAGCTCCGAGAGTTCGAAATACCTGCTACCAAGCAAGCCTTGGAGCGAGTGCGTGATGTTTTTCTCTTTCAATGCTTCACGGGCTTACGCTATTCGGATGTGTTCAATCTCCGTAGAAGTGATATAAAAGGCGACCACATTGAGGTTACAACGGTCAAGACCTCCGATAGTCTGATTATCGAATTGAACAATCACAGCAAGGCGATTCTTGATAAATACAAGGATGTAGCGTTTGGACATAATAAGGTGCTACCTGTGATTACCAACCAGAAGATGAATGATTACCTCAAAGAACTGGCAGAATTGGCCGGTATTGACGAACCAGTACGCCAAACTTATTACAGAGGTAACGAGCGTATTGACGAGGTTACGCCTAAATATGCCCTGCTGGGCACGCATGCAGGGCGAAGAACGTTCATCTGCAACGCACTCGCATTGGGCATTCCGCCTCAAGTTGTGATGAAATGGACAGGGCATAGTGATTACAAGGCAATGAAACCATACATAGACATTGCGGACGACATCAAAGCGAATGCCATGAGTAAATTCAATCAATTATAACACCGAAACCATATGAGCCAAGAAATAAATAAAACAGAGCACCAAGATTTAGCTCTCATTGTACGAGCTATTGGTACTGACCTGGAGCATACGCAAGTACGCTTAATAACCTCTGCAAACGCAGATATGCTTTTCCACTATTGGAAAGTGGGGCATTTTATCCTCTACCTCCAAAAGAAAGATGGTTGGGGAAGCAAAGTCATTGACAACCTTTCTAAGGCGATACGTTCTAAATATCCGAATAAGAAAGGGTATTCCACTCGCAATCTTATCTATATGTGCCAATTCGCAAAGGCTTATCCTATGGAGGTTCTAACAGAAATGGGTAAGGTTGAAAAGTTGCTTAATAGTCCTTCGGTTGATAATGTATTACAACTCACAAATGAACTCAATCAATTTACGCAAGAGCCTCTTGCGCAAATACAAGCAGCAGGTATTCAGGGAGATATAACTACGCAAGAACCTCTTGCACAATTAGGAGAGGTTTCTGAAACGCTGTCTGCTATCTATCACAGCGATATCAGTCAGATAGAGGAAATCTTCAAGCACTCTGCCATTGTTCGTATCAACTGGGCAAGTCATGTGATTTTGCTTAACAGCAAGTTGCCTTTGGGTGAACGCTTTTGGTATATTACGCAAGCGGTTGCCAATGGTTGGAGCAGCAATGTTCTGCAAATGCAGATTGATACTAATCTTTTCGCTCGGCAGATTGCGGCAAAGAAAGTGAGTAACTTCTCGGCACGATTACCCAAACCGCAAAGCGACCTCGCCAACTATCTAATGAAAGACCCTTATATCTTTGACATGATGGGGCAAACGGATAAAATGGCAGAAAAGGACATCGAGCGGCAGCTGGTTTCGCACATCACGAAGTATTTACTCGAGATGGGCAGTGGCTTCGCGTTTGTAGCACAGCAGAAGCACTTTGAAGTAGGCGACTCTGATATCTATGCCGACCTCATTCTCTATAACATTCAACTGCATGCCTATGTGGTTATCGAACTCAAAGCGACACCTTTCAAGCCCGAATATATGGGACAACTCAACTTTTACATCAATGTCGTGGACGATACCCTCCGTGGCGAAAACGACAACAAGACTATCGGCTTGCTCCTCTGCAATGGTGGCGACAAGGTAGTGGCGCAATATGCACTTTCAGGTTACGACCAGCCTATTGGTGTCAGCGACTATCAACTTTCAAATGCAATCCCCGATAATTTGAAATCTGCTCTCCCTACGGTGGAGGAAGTGGAGGAAGAACTAGGTCGTGTAATTGATAACACCCATAAAGGAATAATCTAAAACAAAACTTATGAATAGAAATACAACAAAAGGTAGCAGAAACTTCTACGGCGAATACTCTCTTGAACAATGGATCAATTTTGTGCTCAAAAAGGAAATTATTTTACCCAATTATCAACGAGCTTTTGTTTGGGAAAAAGAAGATGTTGAAGATCTTATTAACAGCTTAAAGAATGGCTTATTTGTCCCACCTATAACTATAGGAAATTATGGTGGCAAGAAAAACTACATCTTAGATGGGCAACAACGCCTATCTGCAATTCTCATTGCCTATATAGGGCTATTGCCTGATAGGGAAAAATTTAAATTCCAAGGTAAAGAATATGCATCTCCAGCCAACGAAAATGATGATTTTGATGATGATGATGACTGCATGCCTATTGAATGGCAATTCAAGTATTTCACTAAAGAAGGACAGGATAGGCAGACCATTCTCAATAAAATAGACCATAATAAATATAAATCTGTTGACTATGGATTAGACAATAGTTTTTGGAAGGACTCATATATAGGATTCTCTCTTATAATCCCAATCAGTGATAAAGAATCAGAACAGCAAAAACTATATTCCTCTGTTTTTCGCAACATAAATATTAAAGGTAAATCGCTCACACAGATAGAGAGTCGAAAATCACTATATTTTTTAAGAGAAGGCTTTGATAAATGGTTCTCTCCTCAATTTGCAAATGGGATAACTATCAATAATGCTCCTATTGACTTTGTACGATACCTATCATTGTTGTCGCAATATAAGAAGAATGGTAATACAGGAAGAATTGCCCAAAACTATAAGACTAAAATGGAGAAATACTACGAGTCTTATATCTTAGCAGAAGTCAACAAAGAGGATGGTCCTATGTTTAGCCTTCTGTTAAATTCAAATCCCCAAGACCGTTTCCAAATGCTTGATAATAGTCTACAAGCAGAAAATCTCTCCCCAAGACTAAAACTCAACTCTATCATAGATGCCGATATTTATTTATTTGGGCTAATGTATTACACAATTGCTGAAGGCAATACTATACATATAACTAAAGAATTACTTTCTAAGATAGAAGACAAGGTACGAGAACTAAAAAATGATTACAAGCACACCAAATCACCATCTGCTCTTAAATACCTTCGCAGTCGTATCCAGAGTTCTATTGATCTATATCGGGAGTCTTTAACTGATGAAACAAGCTCAAGCGATGAAGCATAAAGATTTTATTCTTACACCTCTCTCCTCCCTTATAGAGAAGACATTGCATCCTTTGGACTTATACAAGGGGCAGGTTTGTAATAACATTATGAAGGAGTACATTTTACAGACTCTTTTCATGAAGTTAACTGGGTGCATGGAGCAAAAATCAAAGTGTATTTTATGGGATATTGCTACCCACGACTTTGAGTATCGCCGAGATTTTTTGCGCGATAATTCTAAACAGGGAGAATACTCTACATACGATAGTAAGAACCAAGTTTATAAGACTCTTACCAAGCAAGTAGGAAGTATTGATGATACTAAAAAGGGTGAATTACTGACCCAATTAAAAGGTTTCAAGGATAATATCCTCGAGAAAAGCATTCTAAAGGTATGGCTTTCTCGAGAACTACGAAATCTAAAAATCAAAGATCTATTTGCCATAAAAAGATGGGCAGGAAATAGTCTCTTAGAAAGTCCTCTCAATGATAAAATATATACAATCCTATATGACCATCGCAATCGTTGTGCTCATAACGTTCTCTCGTATCAAGGCAATGTGCTGAGTCCGCAAAAGATAAAAGAGATGGGAGATGCTAACTATGCAACTTGGTTTACCATTTTGGTCCTTATAGACCTCATTTATATAGAACTGTACGAAAAGTTCACTCTCAAGTGTAACTAGTAGCGGTAGCGGAGGTCGTAATCGGAGGCAGTTTGCAGCTGGTTGGCTCCCATAGCGAAGGACCTGCAACTGACCATAACCAGTCCACAAACTAACAGAAGCAGCATGCGCTCGGCTAATTGCACGCTGGCAAAGAGTGAGTAGTTTTATACTCTACGGGCTTTTGTTGCTCTCTGATGAGTTGCTGTAAGGCTTCAAACTTTGGGTCAAGTTTTTTGCTCGACTGCGAGAGTGCCTCCAAAACAAAAAGTTGGTGCTCTTTGATTTTGGCTTGCGTCTCTTTGGAGAGATGGATTTGCACGGTCTCTTGTGTCGTGGTGCGCTCTGCGTTTGTGGTGACAGGCTGTTCTGCAAGCGTGGTGTGCAGTTCTGCTTGCTCCTTGTTGATGGCTCTGCATTCTTGTTTGAGTTCTTCGAGCATGTCGAGAACTGGTGCTATTTCGTTGTTCATACGATTGTAATTTTGAAGTGATTAAATTCTACGTTTACGATTAGCTCTGCTGCGGAGCTTCTTTTGAAAGCGAAGTTCATCAACATCTATACCTCCACTTGGTATCGGCATCGTAAATATTTCGTCAAGTGCCTCGGATAAATCGGAAGTATATACGCTTTCATCTGTCGAATGTGCCATTGGCTCTTTTGATAGATGCTGTTGCGCTTGCTGGATGTTTCGCTCTATCTCTGCATTGAGGCGCGAGAAAGAGCAGGAACGGTCTATCTTTGAACCACAGAAACTGCAACCGTCCTTTTCAAAGATGATTCCTTGCACTACATCTGTATTGCCTTTCGTCTTGAAACGAGTGGCAACATCCTGTTGTTCTAAACCTGAAACAAAATCTTTCCAGTTCTGCGATTGAGGTAATATAGCTTTGATGGCATCGAATATCTCATAGCGTAATTTATCTTCTCCTCGCAGTCGGTAGCGGTTTACCGCCTTCTTCCCCTCTCCAATGGTCAAACCATAACGCTCGGTTAGTTCTCGGCAAACTTTCGTAGAGCGGTATTTCTCGTTGCGGTCGCTGATGGTCTTGCCATCGTTGCCGATACGATTGATACAAATGTGAAGGTGCGGATGCTGGCGGTCGCTGTGCCTTACGATAAGGCTCTGCGTATTGCCATAGCCCATCTTTCGTAAGTATTCATTGGCAATCTCCACCATCACATCGTCTGTCAGTTGCTCGGCATCGTTAGCTGAGAATGAAAGTATTGTGTGGCATACGGGCTTGTGGACGTTCGGATGCATGGAGGCTTGCAGAGCGAACTCGTGAGCGCATAGGTTTTGGTCGGTAAAACCTATGTTATTACTCGCCAAAACCATAGCTTTTCCTTCCTGTTTGCTGAGCATATAGTTGATGACACCTCCGAAGTCTGCTCCTTTAATAATCTTGGCTATCATGGTTTCAAGCGTTTGATGAGTTCATAAATGAGTACTTTCAGTGCATTCAAATCTTCATTGAGTGCAGAGATGCCAAAAGCATTGAGCCGATGAGCTATCTGATTGAGATTGTTTGCCATGCCCGAAACCGTACGGATGAGTTGCATTTCTTCGGGTTTGATTCGGTTCTTTACTTCTGCTTTTGCAATGAGCCGACGTAAAAATTCAGTACGAGTGATAGAGGCTTCTCGTGCTTTTCCCAGCAGGGTATAGTACTCCATCGTGTTAAGCCGAAGAAGCACTTGGTATTTCCGTTTCTCTGATAAAGTTTTGGTGGGGCGCCCACCTTTATTCTTTTGTTCCATAATCATTCTTTTTATTGATGAGACCAACGGGATTTCTCCTCTCAATTTGGAGAGCAAGTAGGTTTTGAGATACTCAAAACACAAACTTGCTTCCCAGATAAACACTATCTTCTGATGCCACGTTTCGTGGTCGGTAATAACGGCTGCTTTTCTTTGAGTTGGGACTTAGAAACGAGCCATTCATTGAGGTCTTTGTAATTTCGGTAACGAGCAGAACCATCAATGATTTGCGGAAATATTTGCTTCAAAACGGCAAAAGATTTGCGCCCAACATCGTCATTATCCAGAAAACTTTCTACTTCTTGATAGCCCGCAATCTGTTCTTTGATGCGTGGCAAAAGTACCAAAGGGTTGAGAACAATAGCATCGCTCTTTGAAGATGGATTAAGCGTTTGCCACGAGAGAAAGTCCATGAAACCCTCAAAGATTTGTAGGCGGTCGAAGCATTTTGTAATCGTTGTAATAGCCTTTGGTGCAATACATCCTTTGAAATACGAGTTGCGGATTTCCCACCCGCCAGCATCGTTTACAAATCCGATGGCATAGTATGTCCGCTTCATATTGCGGAATAGAACTTCCGAGCAGTAGGCTTTGGCTACGGAAAGAGGAACGGCACGCACTGAGAGGTAACGAAGCAGATTGGGATTGGAGAGTGGTTGGGCTGAAAGAATTTCCAATTTGCGTTCGAGGTTTTTTCTTTCACCACCAAAAGAAAATCCTTGATGCGCTACTTGTTTTGCACCACTAAGTCGGTCGATGGCTTCGCTGATAGAGCAACGAACCAAAGCGCAGACAAGGTCAATGATGTCGCCATGCTCACCTGTCCCGAAGTCATACCACTGATTGCGCTCGATATTGACTTTGAATGACGGTGTGCGCTCGTTGCGGAGTGGAGAGCAATACCAATAGTGAATTCCATGTACTCGTGCAGGCGCATAGCCCTGTTGTTGCAAATAATCTGTAATTGCGATTTGCTTGATATGTTGTATATCCATTGTGATTTTGTTTTGATGTTTGAAATGAATAACAGTCAGCCTTTTTCTTTTGGAGGCTGGTTGTTGTTTGTTTGGTCGGATGGTCGTACACTATAGGCACTACTTTGCGACCGACCAAACTTATTTCTCTTTGGTCGGGTTGGTTCAGGTATATATAGCCTGTGTCCGACCGACCAAAGGCTTTAGAGCGGATTTTCTTGGTTGAGCCGATATTTCCCTCGCTCTTCCTTTATCAGCAAACCTTTGTTGAGCAGAAATAGCAGAAGTTCTTTGAGTTTAGTTTGCCCATACGCTTGCCCTACAACCTCTGCATAAGCCTTTTTGAGCGCTGCGATGAGTTCACCATAGGGCAATACTTCGCTCGAAGAAAAGGCTTGTGCCAATGCTTTTCCATGTTCGGTATCGCTTAGTTCGTGGTAAGAGCAGCGATGAAGCTTGCGCTCATTGTCCGGGTAGGTCGAATCTATTTCAGGAACGCACACCTCATCTTCCATTTCCTTGAGCCGAAAAGCGAATTTGTCAAAGGGTTTGGAGCGAATGATGGCAGGAGCAACGATACTTCGCTCAGGCAGCGTGTTGTCTTTCGTGATTTGTAAGACTGTCTCTGCCTTGTTGTTGAGTTCCGTACCGATATGCCCTCGTGCATTGTCGTCGCCTTTATTGAGGTGTAAGACGGTTTGAATGTGGATATTCTGCTCGCTCGTCCACTGCATCAGGTCACCCACCAATTTAGTTGCCTCCGTTGAGTTATTGATGTCAAGCATCAAATCACGAATGCCGTCAATGACCACGAAGCCCACGTTAGGAGTATTGTAAATGGCGTAACGAATGATTTCTCTACGCTCATTGGGATCGGCAATGGCTCTGAGATGGCTGAACTTCAAAAGCTCGGGCTCTTTGTCTATTGGCAGTCCTGCCAACCGCAGAATACGTTGCATCACCAGTTGGCAATGATAAGGGCTTTGTTCTGTATCAAAGTAAAGGATATTGCGTTTACATTCGGGAAATGATGCACGATACTCCAGCACCTGCCCATTAACAAGGGCTGCAGCTACGATGGCACTTACATTGAAAGTCTTCTTGGCTTTCGCCTTGCCTGTCGAGACACTAAAATTGCCCAGCGTGCCGATGATGGCATCACCTGCTTGTAGCACTACGGGCGGAAGCGAGAACTCGTCCGTAACGTGGATAAGTGAGGCTTTCCAAATGTTTTCATAATCTGTCGTATTCATCCTCGCCCTCCTGTATTTCGCCCTGCCAATTCCAGCGCAAGGTCGGCATCCACAATAATCTTGCGACCCACTTGCGTAATGGCACGATTGATTTTCCCACTCTGTTTGATGCGATTGGCAGTGGGCAGACTGCACCCAAAGAGGCGTGCGATGCCAGCCAAGCCGTACACATATCGTTTTTCTTCTTTGGAGGAAGCCTTACCCTTTTCTTCACTTGAGGACACATTGCCGTGTTGTGCAAGGAAAAGCAGTTCTTCACCAGTCATCTGCCACACAGGCTTGCCCAGTAATTCGTTTATCGTCATAATTCCTTGTGTCTTGAAGTTAATAACTCACCCTTGCGCATAGGGTATTTGTCAGTTCTGACGATGCAAAAGTAGAGGGCTTTTGATGTTATTCCAAGAGGCAGGGATGTAGCGGGAAGTATCGGGAAATCAAGGGCTATCAACAACGCTCAATAAATATTCAAAGATTAGGCTATTTCGGGAAAATGTATATCTATTGCCAATCACCATTGACTACTTAAGAGATTACGTTAGTATCCTCTCATAAGAAAAATCACCCTATCAATGTTAATGCCAATTTTTTCTTCGTTGTATTGTGGCAATATTTCTACCTTTGTAAGAGAAATAACAACAATCCCATGAAATATCAGTGATTGAACATTATATTATAAAGACACATTGGGGCATATAAGGCATCCTCTCCAAAGGATTATTCCATTTTGGAATTATGCCTTTCAAAAAAGAATCAAAGATGAACAAGAAAAATAAGCACCTTAAAAAGAAAAGGCGACAACCTGCTCCTAAGCAGAAGAAACGAAAAACGATAGCAAAATCGTCAATTGAAGGCGATTATACATTTGAAGCCCAAAAGCGTGCTATGGGCAAGTATCTGTTTAAAGTCTTTAAAGATAAAGATGCTATTAAAACTGCTCTAAGGGAGCATATTGAGATAGTTGAGGGTTATTTTAGAAAATACGATTCAGTTCAGCTACTTGGAAGCATTGGATTATATTTGTTAGACCACCTACCAAACATTGAAAAGCACTTTATAGCTCAGATGAATGGCACAGATATGCGTCTGGATGAAAATGCAGAAGTGATAGCAGAATATGCTATGAATTTTGGACTTGCATTACCCAATGATGGGAAAGACTCCCCCACAGATGATGTCATAAAGGATTTGAGAGATAAATTGAAGACTTTGTTTGTAGCTTATATACATCTTGATATGCCATTAGGTGACGAGCCTACCCAATTTATTGATTGGATGATTCATATGGATACCATCGCTGTTCGTGGCGATGGTTATCAAGTTCATGTGTATGAAGTATTTAAAGAAATGTTCTTCCCACATACGACCTTTTACCAACAGCAATTCGGCTATAGTGTTGACCAACTATTTGATTTCTTTATGGATCTGGAAAATAGGGTTATATGCAAGATATGTAGCCAAGATACTATCTATGGTGCAACAAAGATGCATGATCGGTGGGTGAAATGGGAAGAAAAGACTTTTGGGCCTATTGGCAATGAAGTTAGATTAGAGAATAAAGATTTCTCAAAAGGTATATTTGGTGCGTTCTTTGAAGCAAACCCAGATGTACCGCATACGGAAGATGGCATGCAATTCCTTATGTATCAACCAGATGATTATAGAGGATCTGATATGATATTTTGGGTCTATCCTCAAAGCGAGGTGGAGACAAGAATCCTAGATTCTCTTTCTATGAAATTTGGTGATAATTCTGCTTTTCTTGTAGAAAGCGAATTCAAAGGCAGTATTATGAATGGTCATAGTATTTTTGAGAAGCCGTTCGTTAAAGATGGTGATAAATATTATTGCTTTACTCCTATGATTCCTCATAGAAATCTGTTCTTGATTGCAGAAAAGCTTATGATGCGCAATGAAGCCTATTACCAGAAGAATTTCCAGCAGAACACGAATCCAATTAGCCGAGACGTTTATATTGAGAGTAAAGTAAAGTCCGTCATGGAATCATTTTTGTCCAACGTCACATTCTATTCTTCCGTACACTACAATATAATAGAAGAAGATGGTCAAAAAAAGAAACCAGAACTTGATATCCTTGGTATCTCAAATAAAGCTATCTATATTATAGAAGTTAAAGCACATGAACTTTCTTATAAAGACAGAGTTAGGCTAGATGGAGCCAAGGATAAGTTCAAAGCATCTGTTGCTGAGGCATGTAAACAATGCTGTAGAGCTGCTGATTTTATTTATAATTCTACAAAACCTGAATTTGGCACACAAGAAGGAACAGTTACTATTGATAAGAAGAAGCCAATATATAAGATGGCTGTAACCTTCCAACATTTTTCTTCATTGTTGGGGCAGATGGATAAGCTTGTGACTACTGGTTTGATGGAGGAGCATTTCCGTGATACATGGGCTGTGTCATTGTTTGACTTGATGGTCGTTGCTGACTTTATTGAGTCGGAAGATGAATTTTTATGTTACCTTGACATGCGGAAAATTATAAATACAAATCATAGTACATTTCATGATGAACTTGATTTGCTAGAACAATTTCTAAATGAAGCTCTTGCAGATAAAGTTAATACAGATAAGCCGATGATGATTATTGGAGGTTCTAAGCATATTGATGAGGAGTATGCCAAAGATTTTTATTTCCCAATAAGTTCTAAAAAGCAATAGTCTACAATCTTAAACAAAAATCCTTTGAGGGATTCTAAGCAATCAGTAAATATAGTTTCTGCGAAGTTTTGGGTGTAATAAAGGGTGTAAATCGCTTAACTTGCTGATTTACACCCTTATTTGCGGAGAGAGAGGGATTCGAACCCCCGGTGCCTCGCAGCACGGCGGTTTTCAAGACCGCTGTAATCGACCACTCTACCATCTCTCCTAATGATGGCTCATATTGCTTCCTTTTACAAAAGCGAATGCAAAGGTATAAATTTCTGGTCAAAACTATGAACAGGAAGAACAAAAATAACGAAGTATTAACCTATATTAACTATGCAAAGTCAATGAACGTTCCTTAAAAAAAGTAATTTTGCATAATAATGACAGGAGGCTTCCTCATTAAAAATACGAGGCTATCTTATTAATTCAGGAGGCTTCCTCATTAAAAGAGAACGAGATGATATACCCTACAAACTTCGAATCAAAAATAGGTTTTACCGAAATACGAACCTTGCTCAAGAAACATTGCATGTCTATACCAGGCAAGGAACTGGCCGACGGGATCGCTTTCCAGATCCAGGCCGACACCATCAACACCCAGATGGAGCAAATACGAGAATTTAGGCGCATGCAGCAGTTGGATGAGGAGATACCTTTCAGCAGTTTTTCCGACCTAAGAGAAACCTTGAAACGCATTCGTATAGAAGGCTCATTCATGGAAGAAGAAGAGTTTTTCGACCTACGACGCTCACTCGACACCACCCGAAAACTCAAGGAATTCCTGACTCGCGGCACTGCAACTACAACTGTCTCGCAACCAACCGAACCCAACGAAAACGAAAAAGACACAGCCGAAGCTCTGTTCCCTGCCCTGGCCGCATTGACCGAGGGCGTCATCACTTTTCCGCTCATCATTCAGCGTATAGACCAACTACTCGACAAGTTCGGGCATATCCGCGATACAGCTTCCCCCGATCTGGCACGTATCCGACGTGAGTTGGCACATACACAGGGCTCTATTTCGGGCATCCTGAACGGTATCTTGCATGCCGCACAACGCGATGGGCTATTAGATAAGGACGTTGCTCCAACCATGCGTGACGGCCGACTGATGATTCCGGTAGTGCCACAGATGAAACGCAAGATACAAGGCATTGTGCATGACGAAAGTACTTCGGGCCGCACGGTATATATTGAACCGACCGAAGTGGTAGAAGCCAACAATCACATACGCGAGTTGGAGGCGGAAGAAAGGCAGGAGATTGTCCGCCTGTTGAAAGAGACAACCAAGCTCGTGCGGCCTCATGTTGCCGAAATTCTTTACTCGTACCGGTTTCTGGCTTACATGGATTTGGTGCAGGCCAAGGCCGAATTGGCGAATGAATTCGATGCTTTTGAGCCGACGGTTGTCGACACGCCCGTAACCGACTGGATAAGGGCACGCCACCCGTTGCTGGAACAGAAACTCAAACGGGGTGGCGAAGCCGATCGCGGCATTGTGCCCTTAGACATCACCCTCACCCCCGAGAAGCATATCCTCATCATCTCCGGCCCCAACGCAGGCGGAAAATCAGTCTGTCTCAAGACCGTAGGCTTGCTGCAATACATGGTGCAGTGCGGCCTCTCCATCCCCATTGGCGACCGTTCGAAAGTGGGCATCTACCAGGATTTAATGATCGACATCGGCGACGAGCAGAGCTTGGAGAACGACCTTTCCACCTACTCCAGCCACCTGTTGAACATGAAGAACATGATGCGGCAGGCTTCTGATAAAACGCTCATCCTCATCGACGAGTTCGGCACAGGCACCGAGCCGCAAATTGGCGGCGCCATAGCCGAAAGCGTTCTCAACCAGTTCTGCCGGCGTGGCGCATGGGCCGTTATCACCACCCACTACCAGAACCTGAAGCACTTTGCCGATACGCACGACGGCGTGGCAAACGGTGCCATGCTTTACGACCGCCACGAGATGCGCCCCCTCTTCCAGCTCTCCATCGGGAGACCGGGCAGCAGCTTCGCCATAGAGATTGCCCGCAAGATAGGATTGCCCGAAGAGGTCATGGCCGAGGCCAGCGAAATCGTTGGCTCCGAATACATACAGAGCGACAAGTACCTGCAGGATATCGTTCGCGACAAGCGCTACTGGGAGGCCAAACGCCAGACCATACACCTGCGGGAGAAGGAACTGGAGCGCACCATGCAGCGCTACGAGACCGGCCTTACCGACATGGAGCGCCAGCGCAAGGAAATTCTGCGCCGAGCCAAGGAAGAAGCCATGCAGCTGCTGGCCGAAAGCAACAAGAAGATAGAAAACACGATACGCGAAATAAAAGAAAATCAGGCCCAGAAGGAGGAAACCCGCAAAATAAGAGCCCAACTCAACAAATTCAAACAACAGATTGCCGACGTAGATACCAAGGCTAAGGACGAAGAGATTGCCCGCAAGATAGAACAAATCAAACAGCGCAAGGAGCGACACCAGAAACACAAGGAAGAAAAGGCCAACCGGCAGAATCAGGCTGCAGAATCGCTGCGCAAAGCCGCCATGCGACCGTCGGAAGAAGACCTGAAGCCGAAGGTGGGCGACACTGTCCGCATAAAAGGTCTGTCGTCCGTAGGCACATTAGAGTCTGTTGACGGCAAGATGGCAGTGGCCATCTTCGGCGGCATGCGTACCAAGCTGCAGCTCGACCGGATTGAGAAGTTCTTCCCCCACCCTGCCGACGGCACGGCAGAACAACCCGCCAACAAGACCAAGGCCACCGAACTGCAGGAGAGCTTGCAGTCCTACAATATGTCGCACATGACGCAGGAGACTCTTGACAGCCACAAACGCAACTTCCATCAGGATCTTGATGTACGCGGCATGCGGGGCGACGAAGCGCTCAATGCCGTACAATACTTTATCGACGACGCCATCCTGGTGGGCATGGCGCGCGTGCGCATTCTGCACGGCAAGGGCAACGGCATCCTGCGACAGCTCATCCGCGATTATCTGGCCGGCATTCCCAACATCACCCGCTACGCCGACGAGCACGTACAGTTCGGCGGTGCCGGCATCACGGTGGTAGATATCGGATAAACTCAGCAGAACATAAAAAAGAAGGAATGAAACCCATTAGTTCATTCCTCCTCATGTTTTGAGCCTCTTGTCGGATTCGAACCAACGACCCCGAGATTACAAATCACGTGCTCTGGCCAACTGAGCTAAAGAGGCGGGTGGGCAAGCGGTTCATATCGCACCGCTACAACCAAGTACCCTTGCTATGTTCCCATCCTGGGGGATTCCGAGGGAGCTGGCCGTATGAGACTTGCCCATATCACTTTTGCGGGTGCAAAGTTAGTCTTTTTTCTTGACTTCTGCCTCTCTCCAACCATAAAAACCCATTTGCTTAGCATTAATTAACAAAGACTATAGCCCAAGCAGATAGAGATAAAACGCAGGAGTATGCAGCAGAATTACAGGCACAAACACAGAACAATCGTTCCTCTGCCTCATGCCGATGAATACAAGGTGCACAATGCGGCACGGTCTAACGCCAAGATTTCACCCTCTTAATTTTCTGATGAGTTTGCGAGCTCCTTCCATCCGATAATCCTGTCTCTGTCTTCGTTACAGATTACGCGGGCAGTATGCTTCTCTCGAGCACCGGTCCCAGAAACTACATAGTACACAACAGTGGCGGCATAACGTACTTCGTTATTTTCCTTATAGTCCTCGCTTAAGAACTTTTCGCCAAATTCTACCTTTTCGCCATTGGTAAGCTGGGAAGAAACATAAGCAACAACCGCTTTCTCAAAATTCTTGTTCTCCCTATTTCCATGACCAGGCAAGTGTATATGCCCGCTTGTTACAAACGCAACCAACAGAACCAAGGCTATGCAAGCTGCAATCTTCATAAATTTACTTTTCTTCATCTTTGTGTAAATTCTATTATATTAAACATTGATACAAAGTTACCATCGCATTTTATTTTTCAGTATATTTTCAAATTAACTGCACACTCCACAGGCTAATATACCCTTTTCCCTCATATTTCTGCAAGGGCGACATAGGAACTCCATTTGCTTGTAGGTAAGTTCAAGGCAATGCGCTCTCGTACTCATAACTATCTTTTTCTTTTCTTTCTTAGCCATCTATAAAGCTCCCACAGCCAAAAGAGAATGATATATATTATTAACAAGTCCCATTTAACTTCTCAGCTTACAGGCAAAATACAATAAGGATAGGAGGACATACAGCAATTATAGACGCTATTACGTACGTTATAATTATAGCTATAAGAGGCTTTCTTTTTTTACTCATTTTATTTTGTGATCTCCAAATTGTATCGTTTTTAATTCTCCTACAAAGGAATTAATCATCTTTCTCTATCGTATAATAAAAATCTACCGCTGTGTCTTCAAAAAGAGGATAGTCGTCCAGTTGACATATTAATAATAGTCGACATATTCATTATGGGGCTCGGTGTACTTCTTGCCTTCTGCATCTTCAACGGAAATACTGGAACTATAATTCCTAATCAAAACTATCAACTCGATTATATTGAGATCTAAAAATAGCTATTCCAGAACTATAATCTTCGATTCTGTCAAAATCTATCCAATTAACTTCTGATTTATGTAACGAATGAAATGTAAGCGTACATGATTTCTTTTGCATGGTTAATATAATCTCATATCCAACTTTCATTTTTTTTAGTATCTTCTCCAATCTGTTTACAAAAACCAGAGCATTTGATACGACATTTTTAAGACAAAAGTCTTCAATGTGGATATTATTAATAAAGCACTCATATGCTGTCATGTCATCAAATAAATCTAGTGTTATATGTGGATTGTTAACATAAAAACGGCTAAAGAAAAGACATTGCTTCTTTGCAACAATTCCTTCTTTTAGAAGAATCTCAAGCCCTTTGGACAGTCTATTTGAAATAGGCTGTCCTTTTAAAATGGACATCATCTTTTTATTTAATATTATCATTCTCCTAGGTATTTCTGTCCTTGCTTTACAGCACGTTGAACATCTTTGTTCTCTCGTAATAATCGGAATGCTTAATATATTCTTTCGTTAGATATTTTTATGACTTCCAACAATCATAATAAAACCATGATATTACTTGCCATGCGTCAAATTTAATACACATCCATTACTCTTATTAATAGCCATAATTACAACACCGCCTTTCGTTGTATGCAATGTTCCTTCTACCGTCCAGTATTTATCATTGACAAGTGTTATTTGAAGTGGCAATTCGGAGATTAACTGTCGTTCTCCATACACTGCTTTAATAATGGGTACAGCTACGTTACATGCTGTTTCGGCATCAGGTATAACGTCCTTTTTAAACATAGTTTCTGTATTTCCGGAGTTTACCGAAGTTGAGTAATTTATACCTTGAACCGAATCTTGGGTTTCCTTTTCTGTTGCTATGCCTTTATTAACAAATAGAGTTCGCTCTTTAGTATTATAAGTGCGATAATAATACCCTCCGAGGAAACAGAGTATTGCTAATATCGGAGCAAAAATATATTCTTTCTTCATTATCTGTCAATTATACTTATTGCTTGCCTTCCTTCTTGAGGTTGGCAGTCTGCTTGGTCACCACATTGCCCAAAGCATCGTAGGTGAAGGTGGTGATACCGCTGGCAGGATGGCTGACCTCCGTACGGCGGTCGCCCATGTCATAGACGGATGTCGTCACGTTGCCCTCGGTGTCGGTTACCTTCATATGCCCATAGCCATTACCACTCATCAGATACCATGCAAGTTTCTGGAATATATTTGCTCTTGAACCATTCTGGAATTTTAAATAGCTTTGAAACTATCCCATATTCACATCCATCATATAAAACAAACAGCTTAATTCCTCCTTTTCTAATTTCCATTTTCTGAATGTAAGCACCAAAAGAGTTTATTCTTTCTTCGTTAATAATTTTTTCTTTTATATATTTGTTTAGTGTCAACTTCTCAAAGTAAACACAGTGAGTCTTTTTTAGCATTTCTTTTATAATAGTATTTTCAATGCTTGGGGCTTGAATTAAACATTCTGCCGTTTCAGGAAGAATATTTAGTACGTCTATAAAAAAAACATTTTCTTCTTGTTCCATTTATTCTAATACTTTATGTCCATTATTCGGAAGAACTTTCTTGTTAGGATACAAATCGACATTCATGTGTCTTTGCGGTGTCATACTTCACGTTATTCTCCGGATGGTCGGGATAGTTGATAGCCGTCAGACGTCCGTAGTCATACTCATAGTTGATGGTCTTGCCTTCCTTCTTGAGGTTGGCGGTCTGCTTCGTCACCACGTTGCCCAAAGCGTCGTAGGTGAAGCCATTACTTGTTGTGTATATAGCTAATTTTTTCAATAATCCCATCTTTATCAAGATACAGGATTTTCCCATATTGCATATTATTTTCGTATTTCTTGATTGACTGCAAATAATGATTTACAGAATCAAAATAATAACCCTCTCCACATTTAAAAAAATGGGAGCCACGCCTACTACATTGTGTAAAGATAGCTTCCAAAGTTCCTTTCCGACCTATAACAAAGCATAATGTTCCTATAAACAAAATGCCTTTTCCCTTTTGTTTGTAGTAATCTATAGAAACTTTGTTAAAAGATTTCTTATTTATTCCTACAATTTTCAATGAATCAATATTATTATATATAGTTTCCTGACAAGCCTTTTTGATTAATGATACAGAAACTTTTTTTTCTAATTCAGTCGGTTCTCCCTCCTCATCATAATATACAAGTTTTTCCACTTCTCCTGAATCAGTATAATATACTGCCATTCCATGGAGCTTATTCTGAATTTTCGTAAAGGAATGCGATAATCTATGCGTTTCATCGTCAAAGTGATATACCCGTTCTATTGTATCCTGCCCTTCTACAATATTTTGCACACTTACGCTAATCAAACATGACCAACTTTTACTAAACACTATTCTTCCATTACCGACAGTAATATAATCCTCTAAATAACGTTTACCACCAGAATAGTATTTAATATTAAAAGAGCTATCAATCATTGTAATATCCGCATCTTGCACGATATCACCTTTTCTGCTGTTGGGAGTAGAATTAGGCGATACCGAACAAGATGTAAATATTATAAGTAATAACAAAGAATATATTTTTTTCATTATTTCTTCCTTGTTGGAGTAAAATTCAAACGAATTGTGCTACTTCTATCACGTACAGAAGGACTATTTGGGCCACCCATACCACCTAAAGTTGGTAATTGTCCACTAATTACAGGCGAGTAATCCGTTCTTCCAACAACACCTGTGACCCTGGCTCCACTTTGTAATGATAATTGCTCTGCAAAACTTCGTCCTATATCTACTGCTTTTATCATTGCATCAGTTGTAGTAAAAGTTTTCTCTCCAAATCCAAACAACGATGCAGAATTACATGAATATAAATCTATCCTTGCATTATTCGCAAAAGCTTTACGGCTTAACTGTCCTATATTATAGTTATTCATATTTGTAGGATTTCCTTGAGAGTCCATAACTCCAAAAGTATTAGTTTTGGAATTATACTTTAAAATATCTCCATTAGATGGAAAATCCACTCGGAACTGGCCCTGTAGGCCTATGCTAAGTGGTCCACCTAAGTTACTGCACATTTCGCAGGCAAATATACTCTTTTTCCCTCATATCTGCAAGCATCGAGCGTGATTTTCCGTTTCTCGCTTATGGCAAAAGCCAACAAGCCATAAGCAATGGCATCTTATATTGCCCGCATGGGAAGAGGAAATACCCTGCGGAGACCGAGGCGATTGGTTGAGATGAAACGATTATTTGGCATTATCAGCAGTAATGTGCAGACTGTTCATATAGGTTCTGGTGCACACAGGAATGAAAAAAGAAAGCCGGTTTCTTTTGTCATTCCATCCGTTTTCACTATCTTTGCATTAATATCAATACTTTACGATTATGACAACCTTAGAACTCAACGAGGAACTCTTCCGCCAGCTCGCCGTAATTTCCACTGACGAGGGCATGATGCGCAAAGCTATCAAGGCTTTGAAACGCATTACCGGAACGAAGGAAGACAAGACACTAATGAGCCGTGAAGATTTCATGGCTCGCATAGAGCATGCAGCACAGGGAAAAGCTAAATCCTTTGGAAGTGTTGAAGACATAGACAAGTACGTCCGCAGCTTATGAGATACGACGTGCAAATTAAAGAGCAGGCTGCCGAAGACCTGAAGCACCTGTTACGCAACGAGCCAAAAGCCTACAAAAAGGCGTTGCAACTCATTGCAGAACTGTATGAACATCCCACCAGCGGCACAGGACATCCTGAGCCGCTCAAAGGCTTTGAGGCTTCCCGATGGAGTCGGCGCATCACCCAAAAACATCGCTTGGTGTACGATGTACTGAGTGACGAAGTCGTTGTGCTTGTGCTTACAGCCTATGGTCACTACGATGAAAAATAGCTTCTAACTACGTTTTCTCGCTCCACTTTCATTATTCCAAATAGCATTTTCTTATTACATTCTTTTTGACAAACACCCTCTGTAGTTTCGCGTTTTGGCGAACGGAGGGGCGTTGGGGCGTAAATACGCGAAAACGGGCGGTGTACATAAGAGGCTGATAACCAGGTGGTTGTAATTTACTGATGTTTTCACGCGCCCTTGGAACTGTCCTTCAAGGGTGGAAAAAGTGATTTTTCGGGTGCCGAAAACCATGCTTTAACCGTCTTGGAGCTATCCTTTGAGGAGGCTGAAGGCGTGCTTCAAGGGCGCTGAAGGCATGCTTTTACGTGGCCGATGGTAATTATCGGAGGCCGAAAGGGGTGTTTGAGCGGCGTAGGTTTTCTATTTCGAGCGAAATCAGTACACGTTTTTCAGTCATGTTTTCTTTACAAACAAGCCGGCTGCCCCCCACCTTCCCGGCCGGCAAACCGGCCTGAACAGGGCGCAGGACGAAGCATGCCGGACTGCAAAGAGCCCGGAGACGGCGCTCTACCTGCACCTATCCGGCCCGCTGCTGCGCCTAATTCGCACCGCCCGTGCTAAGGTAACGAGGCCGACGGCGCAAGTTTCTATCAAAAAAATGTAAATGTTAGCAAACTTTCTCTGTTATCTGAATGAAAATGAGTACTTTTGCATCGCTATGAATATGGGATTTGCGCAAGCGTTAGTTCAGCTCAAGGCCTTCGCCCGACAGGATGGCCTCATCGTGCTCCTGCTATGGGTGGCCAGCTTTGCTGCCACCATTCTCATGCCCCAAATGCCCTGGGGCAACCTGCTGGCCCTAGCCACACCGTTCGTTGTTTACTGGCGGCTGGCCGGCTTCCGCGACTATGCACTCGGCGGGAGCATCAGCTTCTGGCGCGCTTTTGCCTACTCGTGGTACACGCTCTTCTACGCATCACTGCTCTTCTGCATCGTACAGTACGTGTATTTCCGCTTCCTCGACAACGGTCGCTTCTTCGACATCATGAACTCAGGGCTCAGGATGCTGGAACCCATCTACAAGGAGCAGGGGCTCTCGGTGCAGGAACTCAAGGACTCCATGAGCCTGCTCCAGACGCTCAAACCCATACAGCTGGCCTTCGTGGTGCTCACGCAGAACATCTTCATAGCCGTGCTGCTGAGCCTCCCCATAGCCCTCATAGGCAGGCGGAAGAAGAACGGCTGAGGGCCGGAAGGCGGCTTTTGACAGTGAATTTTGATTTTTAGAAATGGATATATCAGTTGTAGTACCTCTGTACAATGAGGAAGAATCTTTGCCTGAACTGCATGCCTGGATACGCCGGGTGATGCAGCAGAACGGCTTCAGCTACGAGATTATTTTCGTAAACGACGGCTCCCGCGACCGCTCCTGGGACGTCATAGAGCAGCTCGCGGCCCAAGACGAGAACGTGAGGGGCATCAAGTTCCGCCGCAACTACGGCAAGAGTCCTGCCCTGTACTGCGGTTTCAAGGAGGCCGAGGGCGACGTCGTGATTACCATGGACGCCGACCTGCAGGACTCGCCCGACGAGATCCCGGCGCTGTACCGCATGATTACGGCCGAAGGTTACGACATGGTGTCGGGCTATAAGCGGAAACGTTACGACCCGCTTACCAAGACTCTGCCCACTAAACTGTTCAACGCCACGGCCCGGAGGATATCGGGCATACACAACCTGCACGACTTCAACTGCGGTCTTAAGGCCTACCGGAGGGACGTAGTGAAGAACATTGAGGTGTACGGAGAGATGCATCGCTACATTCCTTACCTGGCCAAGAGCGCCGGCTTTGCCAAGATAGGCGAGAAGGAGGTACACCATCAGGCCCGCAAGTACGGCAAGTCGAAGTTCGGTATCAACCGTTTCTTCAACGGATACCTCGACTTACTCACGCTGTGGTTCCTCAACAACTTCGGTAAGAAGCCCATGCACGTGTTCGGTTTCTTGGGAAGCGTGGTCTTCTTCATCAGTTTTGTAGCCTTGGCTGTGCTTGGCGCCGGCAAACTCATTGAACTCAGCAACGGCGTTTACGGTCATCTGGTTACCGACTCGGCCTGGTTCTACATCTTCCTCACCACGATGCTCATCGGTACCCAGTTCTTTTTGGCCGGCTTCATCGGCGATCTCATCAGCCGTTCGAACCCCGGACGCAACGATTACCAGATAGAAAAGACCATCAAATGCGAAAAGTAACCGTACTCCTGCTCATCGGCTGCGCCGTGCTGGCAGCCTGCTCGACCGTAGACTGCCCGCTTAACAACACGGTAATGGCCACCTACAAGCTCACCGGCAGCGCCGTTCCGCTTGCTGCCACGCTAACAGTAAGCACCGCGCGGCCCGACGGCAACGACTCTGTTCTGCTGAACCAGGCGCAACAGCCGGACAGTTTCAGCCTGCCCATGAGCTACAGCCATCCCGAAGACGTGCTCTACTTTGAGGTGCAGGGCACCACACAAACGCTCAAGGACACGGTGAGGATACAGAAAACCGACAGCCCTCACTTCGAGTCGGTGGACTGTAGTCCGGCCATGTTCCACACCATCACGGGCGTAAGTTCCACCAACCACGCCATCGAGTCCATTGAAATAAACAATCCCAACGTCAGCTATGACACATCCAAGGCTCAGTTCCTCCTTACTTTCAAGAGCAATATCAATTAGCATCCTACTCCTTGCAGCCCTCACGGCGAGCGCCCAGGGGCAGCGCAAGAAGATGGTGCAGCAGCCTGACACCATACCCCTGCTGCGCGGAGTGTCGGTATCGGCCGACCTTGTGGGCCTGGGCCAGATGCTTTGGAGCGACTATGGACAGTACGAAGCAGCACTGAGGGTGAACCTGAAAGACAAATACTTCCCCATCGTAGAGATAGGTCTCGGCAAGGCGGATGCCGACGACGTGACGACCAAACTTACCTACAAGACCTCGGCTCCCTACGGGCGTATCGGCATGGACTTCAACGTCATGAAGAACAAGCACGACGACTACCGCGTCTATGTGGGGTTCCGCTACGGCTTCACCACGTTCAAGTTCGACGTTGCCGGCCCCCCACTGTCCGACCCGGTGTACGGAGGAGAGGCGCCCTTCAGCTATACCGACAACAAAAGTACATGGCACTGGCTCGAAGGAGCGGCAGGAGTAGACGCCCGGATATGGGGCCCCGTGAGGCTTGGATGGAGCGTGCGGTACCGCCGCCGCATTACGGCAAGCAACCCGGAGATAGGCCAGCCCTGGTATGTTCCGGGCTTTGGCAAGGCCGGCGGGTCACGACTGGGCGGCACGTTCAACGTTATTTTAGAGATATAACCCCCGAGGCATGACGAAAAAACGCAAGCAATTATACTGGCAGCTGCCGTTCCTGCTCTTCCTGATAGTGGGCACGGTGCTCATCGTCAGGCAGCAGCATGCCATGCCCTACAGGCAAAACCACGGCATGATATTCGGCACCGTGTACAATATCACTTACCAGAACGACGCCGACCTGCAGCCGGAAATCGTCCGGGAGCTGCAGAAAGTGGACCGTGAATTCTCGATGTTCAACCCCCG
>LAHS01000278.1_pt1 | contig 25223 bp, 21 predicted proteins | sample 329651 | NCBI WGS metagenome assembly LAHS01 (sample SAMN03275699, study PRJNA271635) | activated sludge metagenome | isolation source: sample C-1 Sludge from hydrolytic chamber (first chamber) of Anaerobic... | reverse complement strand
CGCAATGACGAGGGCACGCTTTCGGTAGACTGGATTGCCACGTATTACACCAAAAAACTCATGCTGACTTTTTTGGGGATTCCGTTGCTTCGCTACTCGCATTGATAAATGCATCTAACATCTATCACCTAACACCTAGCTCCTATCGCCTAACATCTATCACCTAGCACCTAACACCTAACGAAGTCCTACCAAAAGCTTTCGAAGAAAGATTTTTTGCGATTGGTTAGGAGCGTTTGAGCTAACTCGTTGTAAAAAAGAGCTTATTTAGGAGCGTTTACTTTAACTCGTTGTAAAAAAGAGCTTATTGTGGTAAAATAATCAAGGTGAAATATGAAAGGAAAATTTATTACTTTTGAAGGCTGCGAGGGCGTAGGAAAATCAACTCAGCTTCAGCTTCTCACAGATTATTTAGTTAAAACCGGAGTAGATTATCTTTTGACAAGAGAGCCGGGCGGTACTCCCGTTTCCGAAAAAATTAGAGAGATACTGCTTGATAAAACTCTTGAAATGGACGCTGTTACCGAAGCGTATTTGTTTGCATCGGCAAGAGCGGAACATATAAAGCGTGTGATTATACCTGCCCTAAGTGAAGGCAAATTGGTTATTTGTGACCGCTTTATGGATAGCTCAATAGCATATCAGGGGTTCGGAAGAAATCTCGGAACCGAACTTGTTGAAAAAATCAACGAAACCGCGCTTTTTTCAATTAAGCCCGACGCAACGGTATTTTTAAATCTTTCTCCCGAAAATATGTGGAGAAAAAATTTTGGGGACGACCGCATTGAAAAAGCGGGACTTAATTTTCATAAAAAAGTTTACGAAGGATTTGTATCTCAACTTAAAAAAGAGGAAAGATTTATCAATATAATCCCTCAAGAAGACAAATACGAAACTTCAAAAAGTATAATTGCTGCCCTAAAAGAAAAGGGAATAATAAAATGAGCGTAGACTTATTAAAGCTGCTTTATAAAACCTCGGCTTATAAAACACTGGAGCGGGAGATGAAAAATCCCTCGCATACTTATCTTTTAATAAGCGAGGACGAAGATATCATTCCCGTTTTTTTTCACGAGCTTGCGATAATGCTTTTATGCAATCAAGGGTTTTGCAGAAAATGCGCTACTTGTAAAAAAATATTATCCGATACTCACGCAGACGTTCATTATATAACTAAGGAAAAGGGACTTTCCAGTAAAGACGTCTCCGAACTTATAATGGAAGCGTATACCGTATCGGTAGAGGGCGGAAAAAAACTTTTCTTTTTTTACGATTTCGGTTCGCTTAGTCCTATCGTTCAGAACAAACTTTTAAAAACGCTTGAAGAACCTCCAAAAAATGCGATTTTTTTCCTTGCCGCAAAGGGGGAATCTTCCGTTTTAAATACTGTTAAATCGAGGGCGAAAAAAGTTTACGTTGACCTTTTCTCCCAAGATACGATATACTTGGCTTTAAAAGAAGAAGAAATAAGCGACGAGGCTGCTGAAATTTCCGCAAAAGCATCGGGTGGACTTATAAGCAAAGCTTTAAAAACCGCTTTCGATGAAAAATTTTTAACGCTATATAAAGAATCTGTGAATATTCTTTTAACTCTCAAAAAAAGCGGAGATATAGCAGAGTTTTTTAATAACGTATGCTTTACTAAAGATAATATCGATGAAACCCTTGATATATTTCAGCTTATAATGCGTGAGATTTTGAAAATGCTTTTAGAAAACGGTAAAAGCAACGTTTTTTTAAGTGAAGAAATACAAGCGCTTTCTCAAGATTTTTCTAAGGAAGCCGCTTCATACATAATCGGCTTATGCGTAAAAATGCTTAAGGAAATAAAATTTAACGTAAGAATTCCCGTAGTGGTCGAACAATTTCTATTTAATATACTGGAGGCTAAATATAAATGGCAGAAATAGTTGGGGTAAAATTCAGAAATTCGGGCAAACTATATTATTTTTCACCCGAAGGTGTGGAATTTAAGGAGGGCGACGGCGTAATCGTCGAAACCCAAAGAGGAATAGAATACGCGTACGTTTGCCAAGGAAACAGCGAAGTCCCTGAAAGTCAAATAGTGTCACCTCTAAAGCCTGTTTTAAGAAAGGCGACAAAAGAGGATAACGAAAAACAGGAATACAATCTTTCCCTAAGAGATAACGCCGTACTTCAAGCCGTCGAAAAAGTCAACGCAAGAAGCCTTCCTATGAAAATCGTAGATGCGGAATACACTTTTGACTGCAGTAAGATTATTTTTTATTTTACCGCAGACAACCGTGTGGACTTTCGTGAGCTTGTAAAGGATCTTGCTTCAGTTTTCCGCATAAGGATAGAACTGAGACAGATTTACGAAAGAGACGACATCAAAATGAGGGGAGCGCTCGCTTCCTGCGGAAGACCTTGTTGTTGCGTAACGCATCTTCAGGACTTTGAAAAAGTTACGATAAAAATGGCAAAAATTCAGGGGCTTTCTCTTAACCCTACAAAAATAAGCGGTTGTTGCGGCAAGCTTATGTGCTGTTTAAAATACGAAAACGCTTATTATTCGGAAATGTTTAAAAAAATGCCCAAGGTCAAATCCCAAGTAACGGTTGACGGAATAACCGGTATTGTCGAAAGCAACGATATAATTAAACAGCTTGTTAAAGTAAAATTTACGGGAGACGACGGTTCAATAGAATTTAAAATCTATCCGCTTTCAAAGGTCAACGCAAAATTTCATCAAACCGAGGAGGACGTAGGAGGAGAAGAAATAACGGAAGAATAAAAATTTATTGGGGGTTAAGGTTGAAAAAAGTATTATTATTAGCCGTATTTGCTATAGCAGTTGCTATGCTTTTCTCTTCGTGCAGAGGAAAAACTCATGAAATTACAGAGGAGCCCGAAACATTTGGATTAGAGCTTATTTCGGAAGGTAAGGAATATAAATTAATTTCCGTTTCTCAATTCAACGGAGAGGTTATTATACCTGAAATCATTAACGGTATAACGGTTACAGCAATAGGCGGCGAGGCTTTTGCGAATTGTACCGGCGTAAAAAAAATCACAATCCCAAAAAGCGTAACGTTTATAGAGGAAGGTGTTTTTGCAAACTGTCCAAATTTACTTTACATAAGTGTACCCTTTATAGGACAAAGTAGAACCGAACCTAAAAAATTTTCATTTTTTTTCTCTCCGCTTAAAAATGAATTGATTACCTTTTTCTCGGTAATCGTTAGCGATGCTCCGTTAATATCAAACGCAGCTTTTAAAGATAATCCTTATTTAATTAGCATTAGTTTTGGAAACAGCCTTACGGAAATTGAGGAGAGCGCATTTGAAAATTGCTCGAAATTAGGTTCTGTAAGCTTTGGAAAAGGTTTGGAAAAAATTAATGGTTCAGCTTTCAAGGATTGTAAGAATTTAAGGAATATAGAAATTTCAGATAGCTTAAAATCTATCGGGACAGAAGCTTTTTGGGGCTGTTCATTTAATAATATTTATTTGCCCGACACTCTTACGGATATAGGTATAGGAGCATTTAACAGTTGTTCATATCTTACAAAAATAACTATTCCTTCTAATGTAACAGAAATAAAAGACAGTACATTTTTTTACTGTATGAATCTTCACGAAGTAAATTTTCCTGATACATTAATATCCATTGGAAATAACGCATTTGCGTTTAGCACTAAGCTAACTAATATAACAATTCCTTCAAGCGTAATTGAAATAGGAGAGAATGTTTTTGAAGAATGTGTAAAATTGGTTCAAATAACAAATTTATCGCAGGTTGATTTAAGCCCTTCCGATTCTTCTCAAGAAATCCGAACCTCAACCGAAGTACCGTTTACAGGGTTTCTATCCGTTGACGAAAACGGGCTGGAAACTTATTCGATAGGCGGAAGAAATTATATAATAAATTACCATGGAAACCAGATAAAATTAGATTTAACCAATACAAATTGTAACGCAATATATAAATTTGCTTTATTATTTTCAACAGTAGAAGAAATTACAATAGCAGAAAATATTATTTATTTGGATGCATACGCATTATACTCAATGAATTTAAAAACCGTTTACATTGATATGCCATTCGAATCGGCAAACGATTGGGATAAAGATTGGAACACCGGATGTGATGCGGAAATTATATGGAAATCCTAAAAAATTCCCTTAAATAAATGGGTTTTATTAAATTCTTTTATTGATTTCGATAATGCTTTCTTTAACCAGATTGGTAAAATCCTGAGCAATCATCTGCGTTACGACATTGACTTCCTCGTGAGAAAGAGGACCTTTTGAAAGACCGCAAGCAAGATTGGATATGGCGGATACTCCTACCACGCGCATTCCTGCGTGAACGGCCGTCATCGCTTCGACGGCGGTTGACATTCCTACTGCTGTAGCGCCAATAGCTTGACACATACGTATTTCGGCAGGGGTTTCAAAAGCGGGACCGGTAAGCTGACAATAAACGCCTTCTTTTAAATCTATATTTAAGCGGGCTGCAACATCCTTTACACATTCCCTTAGGGTTTGATTATAGACTGAGCTCATATCCGGAAAACGCTCGCCAAGAGCGCCGATATTGGTGCCGATTAAGGGTGAGGGCACAAAAGAGCTTATATGATCGGTAATAAGCATCAAATCGCCGGGCATAAAATCTTTGCCCATACCCCCTGCGGCATTTGTCAAAAACAGAATTTCCGCTCCCATAAGCTTCATAAGCCTAATCGGAAGCACTACGTCTTGAATTTCGTAGCCTTCGTAATAATGAACTCTGCCCTGCATAATTACAACGGGTACATCCGAAACGTAACCAAAAACAAATCTGCCTTTGTGACCGTGAACGGTGCTTATAGGAAAGTTTTCGATATCTTTATAATCGATAGTTGAAACGATATTGATAGTTTCTGCAAAATCTCCAAGTCCCGAGCCTAAAACAAGCGCAACTTTGGGACAGAAGGGAACTTTGTCTCTGATTGATGAAAAAATTGATATTAGCTTTTTATACGCATCCATAATTATCCCCATATTTAATTGAAAGAATATACGTTTTAACTTTGGTTGTCAATATTTTTTAAAAAATTATCGGATCGCCGATTAGTATATAAGAAATTAATACATAAATACCGATACATAAAACGGTTGAAATCAAATATATGAACAAAGAATATCTTCCGCAAAAGCTTATAGGCTTATGCCAGCCTCTGTCAAGAGCAGGAAATAAGCTTTTCTTGTTTTTATAAATAAAGGGAGAAAGGGCGGCGCCTAAAGCAAAAGCACCTAACCAAGGCAAAACAGGAAAATAATCGTTGCTGTTCCAATTTTTAGTGTATATAAACATTCCGAGTATGGGATTGTCGGTATCAATATAACGGTTGTAATACAAAAAATCGGGATAGCCGATATTGTAGACGCTGTCAAGCACAAAGGCGATAATGCAAACGATAAGCATTACTCCGCCAAAGATATAGCCCTTGTATTTTTTAAATTTTTCGTTTTTAAATAAGCAAAGGTTCACGATTAATTGAATTACCGCAGTAAAGAAAATGCAAACGGTAAAACAGTGCAAAACGCCGAATTTAATCATCGTATCTTCAACCTGACCGGAAATCAATCCTACTAAATAAGTGCCTCCGTTAATTAAAATAACGGATACGAGAGCAAGCTTTAAACCTCGTAAAAAATTATTTTTGGAAAAAGAGCTGCACATACCCGAAATTATAAAAAACATATACAAAAAAACTGGCCGCCAAGTTTCTCTAAGGCTTCCCATAAAATACGTATCGTAGCTATAGATCGCAAAATTTTTAAGTCCTTCGTTACCGCTATATACCCAATCGGTATAAAACATACCGACATCCGCAAAAATATGATCGAAAACAACCATGATAATCGCAAAACCTCTTAAAAAATCAAGCTCCCAAATACGGAGGCGTTTTTCTTTTAAAGTAGGGGAAGAAGCGGTATCGGTTTTCATAATAATCCTTAAGAGCGGTATTTATATTCTGTTTTTATGTAGTGAGGCGTTCCTCTTTCATCCGTTTGATAAACGATAAATCTATCCTCGTATTCGTGTATCAGCTTATCGGGCTCAAGGTTGCTCATATAAATTTTCGGAGAGTCGATTTTGCTTTTTCTATACGGAAGGTTGTTAGGACATAAAAATTTTCGGCTTCTTGCGCGAATTGGGCAGCTCTCCGCTTTTTTCTCTTCCGATAGCCTGTGCTTGTAAATGGTTATTGCAACCGAAGTTATAAGACTTAATCCACCGCCTATCCAAAATAAAATGGAATTAAGCTCCGTGGATATCAGCCTTAAGTCAAAGGCTAAGCAAAGAACCGTGCCGAACACCGCATACAAAATCGGGACGTATAGTCCGAATTGTTTAATAAGCGCAAAAATAAGCGCGCCTATCGCCTTAAAAGTGGTCCCAATCGCAGAAGCCGTGCTTTTTCCTGCAGAATGGATATCGTTCGACATAATAATCCTTTTTTTTATTTAATTATGTCCGTTCCCATATAGGGTATAAGCACTTCGGGTACTCTTACCGTGCCGTCGGCGTTTTGATAGTTTTCCAAAATGGCGGCAACCGTTCTTCCTACCGCAAGACCGCTTCCGTTTAGGGTGTGTGCAAGGCGAACTTGCTTTCCGTCTCTAAAGCGGATACCCGCTCTTCTCGCTTGGAAATCCAAAAAGTTGGAGCAGGAGGAAATTTCCACATATCTTCCGTAGGAAGGCATCCAAACTTCTATATCGTAAGTCTTTGCGGAAGAAAAACCGAGATCGCCAGTGCAAAGGGTAACGACACGATAAGGAAGCTTCAGTCTTTTTAAAATTTCTTCGGCATCGTTTAATAAGCTTTCAAGCTCGTCCCAACTTCTGTCGGGGTGCGAAAATTTAACAAGTTCTACCTTGTTAAACTGATGCTGTCTTATTAGTCCCCTTGTGTCGCGACCGGCGCTGCCCGCTTCCGCTCTGAAACAGGGGGTGTAGGCGCAGTATTTGATGGGTTGGTCCAAAGAGGGAATAATATCGCCTCTTTTTAAGTTGGTTACAGGCACTTCGGCTGTCGGAATAAGATAGTAGTTTGTGTTTTTAAGAGCAAACATATCTTCTTCAAATTTCGGAAGTTGACCTGTGCCTATCATACTGTCACGGTTAACCATAAAGGGAGGTAAAACCTCGGTGTAACCGCGGCTTGTGTGAGTGTTAAGCATAAAGCTTATGATACTGCGCTCAAGTCTTGCCGCAGCGCCGTAATAAACGGTAAAGCGCGTACCTGTGATTTTTGCAGCGTCGCCGGCGGATAAAATCCCCAGATTATCGCCGATATCCCAGTGAGCTTTAGGCGCAAAATCAAATTTAGTAGGCTCCATAAAAGTCCGTTTGGTTGGGTTGTCGTTGCTGTCACGCCCAACGGGAACGGTACTGTCGGGGATATTGGGTATCCCGTACATAATCTCCGATATCGCATTTTCACATTCTGTTATATCACCGTCGAGTGCCTTTATCTGTTCGCCCAAAGAGCGCATTTCTTCTATTTCTGCGGTAGCATCCTTTTTCTCTCTCTTTAAAAGAGCGATTTTGTCGCTTTCCTGATTTTTCTTTGCTTTCAAAACTTCGACGGCGGTAATATCCGCGCTGCGCTTTTTGGCCAGTTCTTTAATAGAGGAAAGGTCATAGCTTCCGCTTCTGTTTTTGAGAGCCTTGTCAACTTCGTCTATATTGCTCACTAAAAACTTTAAATCTAACATAAATAACCTCGTTTTTCCTATGTAATGGAACTATTTTAGCACAGTGTCTAAAAAAAAGCACTAAAATAATATGTAGCATTATATACTTTTTAATATTTTTAAAAAGCTATATGATGATTGACTTAATTTGATTATAATGCTAATATCTTGATTGCTTTATCGGGAGTGACTTATGGTTGTAAATAAAAAACAAATTTTAAATATATTAGGCTTTTTCGGCATTCTTTTATTGCTTTCCTTTATCCGCGCCCTTGCGACGTATATGTTTATTGTGCCTAACGCTTTTGCTCCCGGCGGCGTAAGCGGTATAGCTTCGATTATTTATAACCTTGTAGGGAAGTATAACCCTATGCTTGCGGAAAGTTGGTTTAACCCTGCCGTGACCGTTTTTATAATTAACGTGCCCCTTATTATTTGGGCAGTTAAGGCACTTGATAAAAATTTTGCGATAAACACCGCTTTTTGCGTAGTTTTTTACGCGGTATTTATGGGATTATTCAGCGTCGTTAAATTTCCCGTTTTTGAGGCCAGCAGCGGCGAAAGCAGTATTATGCTTCTTGCGTCTCTTGCAGGCGGCGCGATCAGCGGAATTTCCTTTGGACTTATGCTGAGAATGAACTCTTCGGTCGGTGGCACAGATATTTTAGGCAAGATTATTTATAAGAAAAATCCTTCTTTTGACGTTCCTTGGATAATTTTTTTATGCGACGTGGTAGTTGTAGTAGCATCAGGTGCGTTAGGAATATTCAGTATTAAAAATTCTTCAAGCACTAACCAAGCGATGGTAGCGATACTTTCGCCTGTTTTTTATTCGTTTATCACAATGTTTACATCTTCTAAAATTGCCGAAGTTTTTCAAGCAGGCTTGGAATCCTCTTTAATTTTCAATATAATAACCAACCGTCCCGAAGAAATAGGAAACCGAATTATTAAAGAACTCGGAAGGGGCGTAACGGTTATTAAGGCAGAAGGTTTTTATACCCATGAAGAACGGGACTTGCTTGTCTGCGTAGTTCATAAAAAACAAATTAACACCATGAAAAAAATCCTTAAAGAAATCGATCCCGAATCCTTTGTTTATGTAAACAACGCAAGGGAAGTAACAGGACGGGGCTTTAAGCTTTAGAGCTGTTCTTTTTAGCCAAGTAATTTAAAATCTCTGTGATTATTATCAAAACACCGATAAGCGCGGCGACGGTAAAAGGCATCGCTTCAAGAGACGTTTTTGAAGAAATCAGACCAACAAGCGGAGAAAAACTCAGCATTGAAACGTATGCAAAAGCCATTTGGTAACTGATAATTTTTCTGCTGACCTCGGGATTGAATTTCCGAGGCGTTTCGTGCATTGAACAAGGGTAAATCGGAGCAAGTCCAAACCCGAACAGCATAACTCCCAAAATAGAAGTAAAAAGCGTGCGAATTAAAATCAATGTAATTCCGGTAACGGCAATAGAAAGCCCCACCCTTACCGAAAGTTTATTGCCGATTTTTTTAGAAATAAAGCCGAACGCCACTCTTCCTATCATAATAGCGCCGTAATAGACCGATACAACGGTACCCATAAGCACGGGGGAATAGCCTCTTCCGTTAACGAGAAGGCTTCCAAGCCACAGACCCATACTTTGTTCCGCTCCGCAGTAAAAGAAAAAGGTTAAAACCGCAAGCCATACAGGCAGTTTTTTAAATGTTGCGGGCAAATTTGCACAGTGATGAAGCTCCTCTGCCGCAATATTGTCCGTAAAATCCTTTTTCCAAAGTTTTAATGTTAAAAAAAATATTACAGAAAGGGAAAGCTGAACGATTCCTACCGTAAAATAACCTGTTCGCCAACTTCCGCTTTTATGTATCAGCAAAGTAATCAAAAGTGGGCTTACCATAGCCCCTAGTCCCCAGCTTGCGTGGAGAAAATTCATAATTTTTGAGCCGTAATGCTCCGCTACGTAACCGTTTATCGAAGAATCGACTGCTCCTGCTCCGAAGCCTAAAGGGATTGCGAGTACCGCTAAAATCCAAAAACCCGGCGCAAAAGAACATGCTAAAATCGCGGCGCCGGTTACAGTGCAGGAAAAAGCGTTAATAAGTCCGGTTCCTATTCTTTTTACGAGTTTAGCTGTAAGCAAAGAAGAAATACATGCGCAGGAAGTGGTAATTATCGAAATAAGACCTGCGTAAGCTAGAGGAACGTTAAATTCTGCCCTAATAAAAGGCCAGGCAACGCCTGCTCCGCTGTCGGGAAGTCCAAGGGATATATAAGCGGTAAAAACTATAATTAAGAAAAAAACAGCCATAAGAAAATATGATAAATAATTATCAAAAAATGTCAAGTCAAAAGCGTTGCTAAAAAATACAATAAATTCTATAATTTCTATTGCATCTTATGGATAAAGAATTCAAATTAAAAAAAATAGCGAGAATTTTACTGTTTGCAGCTTCCGTGATCTGGGGCACTACGTTTTTTATAATGAAAAATACCCTAGATACCATGGGAAGCTCTTTTATAATGGCTGTGAGGTTTTCTACAGGCACGGTTTTGCTGACTCTTATTTTTCTTCCAAGACTAAAAAAATTTAATATAGGTTATTTTATGGGGGGAGGGATTACAGGCGTACTAACCGGTATCGCTTCTGTTATCCAAACTATCGGGCTTAGTTACACAACTCCGGGAAAGAATGCATTTCTAACGGCGGTATACTGCGTTTTCGTGCCGTTTTTATACTGGATAACCGCAAAAAAACGTCCCACGATATATAATATAGCTTCCGCGCTTATTTGTATTGCCGGTATCGGTTTTGTCACCCTTAACAAGGATTTGACCTTTAATATAGGCGATCTATTAACGCTTTTTAGCGGATGCTTTTTCGCTTTCCAAATTCTTTGCATAAATAAATTCGGTGCAAACAAAGACATTTTTTTGTTTAATATAGCCCAGTTTTTATTTACATCAATAGTTTGCTGGATTTCTTTCGCTATCTTTGAAGATTTTCCTACAAATGTTCCGCTTTCAAGTTGGCTCAGCCTTTTATATTTGGCAGTTTTCGGCACGACCGTTGCCTTTACTTTTATGACCTTTGGCGTAAAACACCTATCTCCTTCAAGCAGTTCTCTTATTATAAGTTTGGAATCCGTTTTCGGCGTTTTGTTTTCGATTGTTTTTTACAACGAAAAAGTTACTGTTTCAGTAGTGATAGGCTTTGTTTTAATACTTATCGCGGTAATAGTTTCCGAAACCGAACTTAAATTTTTAAAACTGAAACCAATAAAAAAAGACAATAATTAGCCGTTTTGTTTATTGATTAACATTCTTTTGCGTGTTAATATTGTTATATGATTTTACATATATACTCCGCTAACCGAATGAAAGATGCTACGACTGCTGTATTTGACGAACTAAAACGCAATCGTGCAAATAATTCTATAAAAAATGCTCTTTCAAACGAAAAGTATATTATTTTATCTCCCAAAAAACTTACGCTGTCTGTGGAACAAACGGTTCTAGAGCACCTTAATATCGAAGGCGCATTCGATATAGAAGTGCTTACGATGAGCCGTCTTGCGGAAAAAATGCAAAAGTTTTCGGGAGAATGTCTTTCGCCTCTTGGGGCGGTTATGCTGATGCGTAAAATCGTTAATACCTACGAAAAGGATTTAGTTTATTATAAAAGGTCCAGCAGAAGCAACGGATTTAGTAAGGAACTGTATTCGGCGCTTTTGGAACTGCGACGAAACCGAGTTTCTTTAAATGCGCTAAATAAGGGGATAGAAGAAAAAACTTTGCCGGGGGCTAAATATAAAGACCTTTCACTTTTATATGCCGCATTTGAAGCGGAAATAAAAAATAATTATAACGATATAGAAAGCAGGCTTAGTAATTTTGCGGAAAATATCGGGGATATACCGGAAATTAAAAACTGCAATTTTTATCTTGTAGACTATTACAGCTTTTCCGAGACCGAATATGCAGCTATAGAAGGGATTATTTCTTATGCAAAATCCGTAAGCGTCGCAACCGTGATAGGCGGAGGGGTAAGGAATAAATCCACCGATACCGCATCCAGAATAAAAAAAATCGCAAGCGATAGAAATATTAATTACACCGAGCAATATATAAGCGCAAAAATCGAACCTCCGTTTGACTTAATCCACGAAGAAATTTTTTCGTATAAAAAAACCGAAATTAAGCCGATAAATACTGATAAAGTAACGCTTTTTATAAAAGACGACGTCTACAGCGAAATAAAAACAGTTGCAAGAAAAATAAAAGCTTTGGCAAGTAAGGGCGCAAGATATAAAGATTTTGCCGTTATTTCGCAAAACGAAAATTTTATTCCGGTAATTTACGAGGTTTTAAACCGTTTTAATATACCGCACTTTATAGATTCCAAAAAAAGTCCGCTTCATTTTTCGGCGGTAAGATATATAATCTCCGCGCTTAACGTGATTTCTTCAAATTTTAAAGCCGAAGACGTGCTTACATTTATTAAAAATCCTTTCTTTGACTGCCCGTACTCGGATAAAGAGGTTTTTGAAAATTACGTTTTGATGTTTAACGTGGATAGAAACGCTTTTAAAAAGGAATTTTTACTTAATAATCCTAAAGGAGATTTAGCTGTTGCAGAAAAAGTCAGAGCTAGGTTTATCCGGTCAATTAACCCTTTCTGCGGGATTTACGTTTTGGGCGAAGACTTTATAGGCGCACTTTCAGCTTTTATCGAAGAAGAAAGGCTAAACGATAAAATAAAAAGAAGTATCCAAACTAAACGCGCAAAGGGCGCAGAAGACGCGCTTAAAGCGGAAGAACAGCTTTTCAAAATCATTTCCGACACCGTACGGGAAATGAAAAACCTTCTTTCAGGTCAAAAACAAAGTTTTGACGAGATGAAAAACATTTTGGTAAGCGCTTTTGACTTTTACGATATATCGCTTATTCCTTTATATGTTGACAGCGTATATGTAGGAGACTACAGGGATACTAGATTTGATAATCGAAAATATATTTTTTTGACCGGTGCAACTTTAGGAACTTATCCGCTTGATAAAAGCGAAAAGCCTATTCTTTCCGAAAACGATTTAAGCCTATTGTCATCGGTTGGGATTAGCGTTGAGCCGTCAGCGGTAACTGAGACGTATATCGAACAGCAACAGCTTTTGGATATGTTATCCGAAGCAGAAAAACTTTTTATAAGTTACCCAAGGCTTTCTTTAAACGGAGAAGATTATTCTCCTTCCGAATTTTACACTTCCGTAAAAAACTTGCTTCTCCTTTGTGAAGAACAAAAGGAAATGCAAGATAAGGGATTAAACGAAGAAGATATTTTTTTCAGCGAAGGGGAAATTGATCACGCTTACTATAAAAATAACAAACCGGTTATTTACGCATCTTTTTTGGAAGCTTTAAAAAGACTGGGGCGGGAAAATAATGATAACGAAACCGAAAAGGAAACCGAAACGGCTTTATGCGGCGCGGATAATTACTTTAAAAAAATTAAGGATAATGAGTTTTCCGTTTCCGCAAGCCAAATAGAAGCTTATGCAGATTGTCCGAGAAAGCATTTTTTAAGATATGGCTTAAGGCTTAACGTAAGAAAAGAAAGAGACGTTGAGCTTTACGATATCGGAAATATTATCCACGCATTTTTAGAAGTTTATTTTAAAAAAATAAAAAATATTATCGACGAAATCGACGAAAAACAAATCGAAACGATTGCAAAAAATACGCTAAACGAAATTTTCAAAAGGGAAGAATACATACCCTTAAATATAGGAATAAAAAATAAAAACACCCTTGCCCTTATCTCGGAAGAATGTTTAAGGGTAGCGGCGTGTCTTACCAAATACGTTCAAAATTCGGATTTTAAGCCTTATGCTTTGGAAATGAAATTCGGTTGCAAAAGTAATGGGGAAGCGAGTTTTAATATTGATAAAGATAGATTTAACTTGGTTGGCAAAATTGACCGAGTAGATCTGTTTAAAAATAAAATATTTATTTTGGATTACAAAACCGGTTCGGTTGACGAAAGTTTAAAGGAAGTGTTCTTCGGGCATAAAATCCAATTGTATCTTTATTTTTGGGCGCTTATTCAAAATACACCCTATGATCCGGTTGGAGCATTTTACGTTCCTATCAGGGATTCTTTTGTAAAAGAGGAGGACGAAAACGATTTCCGTTACGCATACCGCGGGCAAATGATAAAAGACAAAGATATATTTTTCAGCATAGACAAAAATGCATGGAAAGACGGAAAGGGCAGTTTCTTAAATTTCAAACTGACAAACAGCGGTAACTTTGACGGAAAAAATAAAAACGCGGTGACCGAAAACCAGCTTAAAAATATTATTAAATACACCGAAAAATTTACGAAAAATGCAATAGAGGAAATAAATAGCGGTGAAATTTCCGCAAGTCCCGCAAAAGATTGCGAAAGATGCGACTATTTTTCAATCTGCAAGCAAGGCGAAGAAAGAGATTTTGAACTCGCATCTCCGCTTTTTGCAATAGAAAGCGCAGTAGGTGAAAACGATGAGTGAGCTAAAATGGTCTGCTCTACAGCAGGAAGTTTTAAATTCCAAAAATTCTTTATTGGTTTCTGCGGGCGCCGGAAGCGGTAAAACTACCATTATGATCGAAAAAGCGTATCAGTTTCTAAAATTCGGAGGCGACATTAAAAGGATTGCCATATTGACTTTCGCCAATTCCGCCGCCGCGGAAATGAAAAGCCGTCTAATGGATAGAATTAAGCGCGGAATATACGGAGAAAACGAAGCAACTTCAAATCTTCTGCGGTTGCAGCTTCAAAACGCGGTCTTTGCAAACGTTACAACCATTTCATCTTTTTGCTTAAATTTAACCAAAAAATATTTTAACGTTGCAGGTGTTGATCCTTCCTTTATTATATGTGACGAAAAGGAAGCCGAAGGATTGCTCGACAGCGCGGTAGAAAATATAATTTCCGACTTTTTGGAAAAGGAAGACGAAAAGTTTCTGGAATTTTCTTCTTTGATTTCTTCGGGAAGAAATTTAAATAACTTGAAAAACATAATTAAAAATTTATACGGCGTTCTTTCCCTCTCTCCCGATCCCGATAAATTTAGAAATAAAATTTTGTCGGATTTGGATTTTGGATCTTCCGATGCATGCAAATATTTGATTAAAGATTTAAACGGACAAATTTTAAGTTTAAAAAACCGCGGCTATAAAACCGCAAAAATACTACACGAGAGGGGCGCGGATATATATTCTAATTATATAAAACAATATTATACGGATTATTTAAATTCTATTAAGGAATTTTTAAGCTATGACGACTTAAAACAACCGCTTATTTTTGCGCCCGTTAATCTTCCAAAAGAAGGGGGAGTAGACGAAACGGTAAAAAAGGAAATGCAGGAATACCGCGACGACGTAAAGAGTTTTTTCAATAATTTGGATTTTTATAGAGACTTTGAAGGAAATATCAACAGAGATAAGCAATCAAAAATTTTTATTCCTCTCCTTATAGAACTGGAAAAGAAAACGGAAGAAGAATATAAAAAATTAAAAGAGGATATTTCCAAGCTTGATTTTAACGACCTTGAAAGATATGCTTTAGAGATCTTTAATAAACTCGGTGACGAAATCGCAAAAGACTACGATTATATTTTCGTGGACGAATATCAGGATATAAATTATCTACAGGAAGAAATTATTAAAAAGCTGACCGAAAAAGCAGTTTCCTTTATGGTGGGCGACGTAAAACAAGCGATATATAAATTCCGCTCCGCAGAACCTCAGATTTTTCTAAATAGACTTACACAGTACCAAAAAAGAAAAGACGGAGAAGTTAAATATTTAAAAGATAACTTTAGAAGCGACAATAGAATATTAGAATTCGTAAACGAAGTTTTTAAAGAAATTATGACTCAAAATATGGGCGGAATCGATTATAAAAATACCGCGATGTTTAACAGTAAAGACGAATTTATAAAGTGCGAAGCGTTTCCCTCGGTAGAGGTTGCCGAAATAATCGAGCCCGAGGCGGACAGTGAAAATATAAAAAGCGTATACAGCGTAAAAGAAAACATAAAAGTTAAAGTTGATAAAATTTCTTTACAATCACGTTATATCGCAAATAAAATTCATTCGCTTGTATGCGGAGGCTTTATTTGGGACGACAAGATAAAATCAAAAAGGCGTATCCGCTACGGCGATATAGCAATATTTTTCACCACGAGAGAAGTGAATATGGACACGTTAAAGCAACTTTCTATGTTAAACGTTCCGATTTTTACGGGAGCTTTTAGAGAAGAAAAAACCACAGAGGAGATTGATGCTGTTATTTCTGTATTAAAAGCAGCGGATAATTTTAAAAACGATATACCGCTTGCGGGCGCAATGCTGTCGTATTTTGGTAAATTTACCGAAAGCGAAATGTTGAAAATACGAAGAAATGGTAACCCTAATGTCGAATTTTGGGAATCTGTAATAAGCTATCCTGTTAATGACGAAATAAAAATAAAAATAGACGCTTTTAAAAATTTAATTGAGCGGATTAGATTTTTATCAGAGTTTACGGACGTTTTCGGACTGGTTGAAGATCTTATTTCTTCTACCGGGTTTGACGCTTATGTGATGAACGGGAAAGACGGAACGGAAAAAATAACCGCGTTAAATTCTTTTGCTCAATCTCTTTATAACGATAAAAACGCTATAGAATTAAGCGTGTTTTTGGCTGGGCTTAAAGACCGTAAGGGATCGCCGTGTTCCGTGCTTAGCGCGGACGGAGTAAACGTTCTTACCGTACATAAAAGCAAGGGACTTGAATTTCCGATTGTTTTTATCGCTAACGCTTTTCAAAAGAAAAATGATAAAACCTCTCAAAGCGACGTGCTTTTCGATAGGGAACTCGGTATCGGCATACGGTATTTCGACCGTGAAAATAAAATGAAAAAGGATACACTTTCTTATAAAACCATTCTTTTGAAAAAGAAAAAAGAAGAGGAAGAAGAATTTTTAAGGACGTTTTACGTTGCTTCCACACGTGCAAAAAATCATATGTTTATTTTGGGAGTAAAGAAAAAAAGGGGAGGAGGCAGCAGCTATTTTAAATACCTTTTGGATGCTAAGGCGGAAAACATTAATCTCGCCCCGTATTTTATAACGGTAAATGAAATCCTTGAAACCGAAAGCTTAAGCAAAGCAGAAGAAATTAATAAAGAAATCGCTTTTGATGAAAAAACGGTTAAGAAAATTTTAGACGGTTTAAATTTTGTTTATCCGTATTCAAGCTCGAGCGAACTTCCCGTAAAATACAGCGCATCGCATTTAAAAGAAAGCGGAAGTGAAAATGAAAATCTAAAGCATATTAATCTTGTCAGCGCGGAAGAAGGAATTAACTATCATAAAATACTGGAGCTACTCGATTACGACTATCACACAAAACAAGATATATTATTAAAAATCGAAATGTTAAAAGCGGAAGGCATTTTGGACGATGCTTCGGTTGACATTGACGTTTTGTACGACTGTCTTAACAGCGATATAATAAAAAAGGCATCCGAACTTCCGCATTATAAAGAAAAACAGTTTATGCTTTATGTTCCCGCTTGTCAACTTGCTTCTGTTATCGAGAACCTTCCTTCTCTTCCCGATAAAATATTGCTTCAAGGCGTAATAGATCTTCTTATATTGGACGGCGACTCTGCAATTATTGTCGATTTTAAATTTTCAAATAAAGATGAGGAAGAATTAAAAGAGATATATAAATGTCAACTTTTGGCATACGAAATCGCGGTAAAAAAGCTGCTAAACATTAAAAAAGTAAGGAAAATTCTTTACCTTGCTTATCAGCGAAAAACTATCGAAATTTAATAAACCACATTTTAGTTTTTTTTAGTATAATGTATTGCAAAAATAATTTCTTATGATATAATGTTTGGGTAATACTATAATATAGAATGGTATAAGTAGCTTTATCGAGGGAGATATATGCAAGTTTTCGACAATATCGTAGAACTTATAAATAAAAATGTTTTTGCTAAAATTCAAGCGCTCGTATCGGGGGTTGAATTTTTTGCTTTATACGCATTGCTTGTTTTATGTTTGGTTGCGATTGTTACTTTTGCCATTGTTTGCATTGCGCGTCAATTCTCCGCATCAAAAACTTTTTTGCGCGATTTAATCACTGCAAATAAATATATCGAAAAAGCAGGTTCTATTTCTGACGAAAACGTCGACGGACTAACCGAAATTATTTCTAAAATGCCGAGGGGCGTCGTTAAGGGCTGGTCTTCCTTTTTGGAGGAAAGATACATTTATCCCTCCGACTATATCACCGAGGCGGAAAGTTTAAAATCGCCCCGCTTTTCCGAAAGCAAATACGGTCTTATTTTCTTTTTAATCGTAAACTGCGTTCTCGCCGTTACCGCCACTATTTTCGTGGCTTTGGGCTCAATCAATATTTTGCTTAATTTAGCTATAGCGATCGGTTTTCCCGTCGCTTTGGACGTTATAGGCGCGCTGCTTATAATTTCCGGAGGCAAGGGCGTTTCTGTTGATTTGAGAGAAGAATTTTACACCTTCCAAGATAATCTTGACAGCGGTGTCGCGCTTTCGCCGGTTGAGGAAGAAGCTGAAATTTCCGTTGACCAAAAGGTTAAACTTATAGAAGATACCATTAACGAAATCGTCGCTAAAAAAAGAGAAACCAAGTCTATTGTTATGCTTCTTGAAGAAGAACCTATAGAAGAACCTAAAGAGGAAATTCCGGCAGTAAAAGCGGAAGTTAAAAGCGAAGAAAAAATAGAAGAAGTTGCCGCAAGCGAAGCGCCCGTTATGAACGAGGAACAAAAGCGCAGCCATCTTGAGCAATTGCTTAGTATTGTCGATAACGCAACCGCGGACTTTAAAAACGGTGGCATTACCACAAAAGAAGACTTGGAAATGATAGCCGTTATGATGGTTGAAGCCATTCAAAACGATTACAGCGCACCCGAAGATATAGCAGTTTTGGAGGAAGGCGTAAGAAAGCTTTCCGATACTTATTTCGATTAAGGAGATAATATGGATAATATACCTGACCCTTTAAGTACTACGAATAGGTAACCATATTTTCTTTGAGCCTTCGAGCTTGGGAGTATGGTTACATACTCTTTTTTTAATACCGGAGGCTAAAAATGATTCAAATTTACACAAAACAAGATGATAAAAGAATAAGCGAAGTTCCTTACGTAAAAGGCGCCAAAATTCCGTTTTCCAATAAATGGATACATTTGACCAATCCTACCGACCAGGAAATAGAATATATTTCCCGCTGCACAGGTATTGACGAAAATATGATTAAAGCTGCTTTGGACGAGGAAGAACGCGCCCGTATCGAAGTTGAAGACGATAACATAATGGTACTTTTTGACGTTCCGTATATCGAAGAAGACGATAAGGATAATTACTTTACTTATAGCACTATTCCTGTAGCCGTTATTATCGCAAAGGAATGTATCGTGACCGTTTGCTTAAAATCAACCTCCGTAATAAGCGATTTCGTGCACGGCCGAATCAAAACGTTTTCGCTGACAAAAAGGATTCGTTTCTTGCTTCAGATTCTTTACAACGCGCACACGAAATTCCTTAAATATCTAAAGCAACTCGACCGCGCCAGTCAGCGTATCCAAGCCGAGCTCCACCGTTCGATGAAAAACGCAGAATTGATTCAGCTACTAGAACTGCAAAATTCACTCGTTTATTTTTCTACTTCGCTTAAAGCAAACAGTATGGTAGTCGATAAACTGACAAGAACCGAAGCGATAAAAATCTACGAAGAAGATAAAGAGCTTCTTGAAGACGTTGCTATCGAAAATAAACAGGCTATCGAAACTTGTACCGTTTACCGCGATATTTTGTCCGGCACGATGGACGCGTTCGCTTCTGTTATCAGCAACAACCTTAATATCGTTATGAGGCTGCTTACTTATTTTACGGTAATTCTTGCAATTCCGACCTTGGTGTTCAGCCTTTGGGGAATGAATACGGGAGTGCCCTTTGGCGGCGTCAGCTGGGGCTTTTGGGTCGTTATAGGCATAGCTATTATTCCTACCGTTGTTATAGGCGTAATCCTTGCTAAAAAGAATTTTACAGCCAAAGAAAACGCGCAAAAAAAGAAAAACAAGAAAAACAGATAAATTATCTTTTCTTGACATTGATATATTCTTTTTGTTATCATAAAGGGGCTTAAGAGGGTAAAAATGAATTTTAATATAAATAAAAAATTCTTTCTGGACGAAGAAGATTTAAGCGTGTTCGACGGACCTAGGCTTTTGTTTAAGGTTAGCGAACTTAAGGACGGTTTTTTTGTTTATAATAAATCGGGCGAGGGCATCGCTCAGATTGTTTTTCAAAAAAAATACGCCTTTATCACTCTTCGATCGGACGACAAGCCCACTCTTCCTGTAAGAATTATAAAAAAGGGTTCGCATTTTGATATCGAGTTTTACGATTTTTCCCTTCAAGGAAACAATTTTCATAAAGCTAAATTAAATCCGTACAATACAATAGAAATCGCAGGCTCTCCCAAAAAATACAATTATAAAATTTCGGATAATAACGAAGAGATTGTCACCGTAACGCCCGGAAACGACCAAGTTTATAATGTAGATATTTCGTCGAGCGTTAATAATCTAAAAATGCTTCTTTCGGTAATCACCATCGAAAAAATGCTCTTCGATTTATAATCCGCTTTCAAGCAGACTGCCGAATATTTTTTGTTCCATTTGTTCATCTTATATAATACAAAGAAGCACTTGTGAATTCATTTGGCATGAGCATATCTCCAAAAAATTCCACTCTAATGCGAGTGTCGCTAAGTACTTGAACTATCATCTTCCCAGGATATACAGAATTAGGAGTATCCTCTGGCAGCACCCCGTTGATTGCAGTACTCCAATAAAAAAGCTTATATGTAACAATGCCGGATTCAGCAGTAACTTCTTCCGGTTTAATGGGATTATCTTCATTTTTTAGAACATATGCAGTTCGGTGTTTTCCCACACCAATAATTATATAATCGGGATAAAAATTATGGCGAGCAAATGATAAAGTACTTTCATTATCATACCATCCACCCGGAAGAATGCCTTCTTCCCAAACCCAATTGCCGGAAAGTGTTCCTGCTACGTCATATGCGAATTTGCCATCAGTTACACCTTTATCATAAACAAAATCATAATCATAATCATGACCAGGAGATTCGTTCATAGGTTGGACTAAATTATAAAGCTCGGAACGTAAAGGTTCGCGATAATATGATAGGGGCTTATCGCCAAATATTGTTACTATAGGCACCCTTCTAATGTTAACGAAGCCGTTATCTATATTCCTATTTAATAAACCGAAATCAACACATTCAGTGTTTCCACTTACAGCTATTTCCTCACCGGCTTCAATCATGTCCCCAATTTTTAAGTTTTCATTTGCAAGAATATGTCCTAAGTAATAAGTCATAGTGTTTGTAATGGCAATCCTAATAGCACCGTCGCCGTAATCTCCGCCGGGCTCTTCAATATAAACAATTTTTCCGCCTGTTGGTGCAAAAACCGGAGCTCTATACATACTTAAAACAAAGTAGATATGATCAGTTGGGAAAGTATGGTCTGGGGGATTAACTTGACCTAAAGGAATAATTCTACTAAAGTTTTCTTTATTTAAAATAGAATGTGTAAATTCAAAAGTGCTTTCCGGCATTGAAGAATCAAAATATTCTACTAATATGGGATCTTCTTGTATATTGTATACTCCTGGATTTGTGCGATAGTCTTTAGTTCCGTTGTAACAAGATGCAAGTAACACATTACTTATAACAATAAATATAATTACAATAATTAATAAAAATTTACTTTTCATATTAACCTCATCAAATAGACTTCAACAAATACGGGGCTTGTTATTTAATTATTATACTATATACAAAAGAAATTGTCAAAATACCTTATCCGGTACCCATGTCAGAATACTACAATTTGAAAAGATGAAAAGCATCTTCGGATTTAAGGAATTAATAGCAAGATTAACGGCAAAATAAAGTGCTTTCGTTATTTTTTCCGCAAAACAAAAATACTCTTTGCCATTACTCTCAATTTTCTCTTTTGGATTAATATATTGTTTGAGCGAGGGTTTTTTTTATCTTTAAACTTATAAAAACTAAAATCGTTTGACAAAAACGAGTACGTTTAATACAATTAAGCATAATAGGGGTACCTTGCGTCAATAGATGCAATTAAATCACTAAAAATTATTTCGGTATAATTTTAAATAGCAGGACTTCTTTTGGTTTTGCTATTTTTTTGGAGGATATATGGAGTTTTTGTACGAAACTATAGCGGCGGTAAGCTGGCAGCATATAGTTATGTGGGGGCTTGGAGCGCTGCTCATTTTCCTTGCCATTAAAAAGGATATGGAGCCCGCTCTTCTATTGCCGATGGGTTTTGGAGCAATACTTATCAACATTCCTTTTTCGGGCGCCGAAGAAGTTATGGGAACGCTCTTTGACTTCGGTATCAAATCAGCGGAGATTATGCCGATTTTGCTTTTTGTAGGTATCGGCGCAATGATAGATTTCGGTCCTCTTTTAGCCAATCCAAAGCTCTTTTTATTCGGCGGAGCGGCGCAGTTCGGTATTTTCCTTACGATTTTACTCGCAGTTTTAATTGGCTTTGATATAAACGATGCGGCAAGTATCGGTATAATAGGCGCTGCGGACGGTCCCACTTCTATCGTAGTTTCGCAAAGGCTAAACAGTCAGTACGTCGGACCTATTATGGTTGTCGCTTATTCGTATATGGCTTTGGTTCCGATTATTCAGCCCGCAGTTATAAAAATCACAACCACCAGAAAAGAGCGTTTAATCCGCATGGATTACGTAACCGACAGCGTATCCAAGCGTACAAAGATTCTTTTCCCGATTTTAGTCACTTTGGTTGCGGGACTTATTGCCCCTGCATCGCTTGCCCTCGTAGGCTTTTTGATGTTTGGCAATCTCTTAAGAGAATGCGGAGTATTAAACAATCTGTCCGAAACCGCGCAAAAGGTTCTCGCCAATCTTATAACCTTGCTATTAGGCATTACGATTGCCTTTACAATGAAAGCGGAAAATTTTGTAACCGTAAAGACTTTGATGATTATGGGACTTGGACTTCTCGCTTTTATTTTCGATACCTTCGCAGGCGTTATGTTTGTAAAATTTATTAATTTGTTTTCCAAAAAGAAAATCAATCCTATGATCGGCGCGGCAGGTATTTCTGCTTTCCCGATGTCGGCGAGAGTTGTTCAAAAAATGGGACTTAAAGAAGATCCGACAAACCATCTTCTTATGCACGCAGTAGGCGCAAACGTATCCGGTCAAATCGCTTCCGCAATCGTCGGCGGTCTGATTATCGGACTTATTTTATAGGAGGCAAATATGAATCCTAATATATTGAAAGCATTGGAAATTATGGGTTACGGCGTTCTTGCGATTTTTATCGTTATCACGATACTCATTGTTTTGGTTATGTTATTTAGATATTTTGATAACAAAGGCAAAAACGATACTCAAAATCCCGACAAAAAACCGCTTTCCGAAAAATTTAAACAAAAAGCGGAAGCCGCAAAAGCCAAATTCAAATCCTTTAAAAAGCCCAACACTCCCCCCGACGATACCGGCAACACAAAAATCTAATATTTAAATCCCGATTAAGATTATAAATTGGAATTAGAAAAAAGCGAACCGATTATGGTTCGTTTTTTACCGTGCTAAAAAATAGAATAAAAGCTCTTGATTTTTTCCAGTAAATGCAATATAATTGCAGTTGATGGAGAGAATATGATAAAAACAACCGCAATAATTTTAAATGAACTGAGTGAATATAAAAATCCATACAGTAAAATAGCACGGATGGTGGAAGAGGGATTTTATATTCCGATTATTAGAGGGCTATATGAAACGGATAAAAATATATCGGGACGTTATTTGGCTGCGAGTATATATGCTCCCTCATATTTATCGTTCGAATACGCTTTGGCGTTTTATTCTTTAATACCCGAAGCAGTATATGTCTTTACTTCGGCGACATTTGAAAAAAAAAGAATTAAGAAGTATAATACACCTTTCGGTTTATTTACATTTCGTGATATCCCAAGTGAGGTCTACCCTTACGGTATAAACGTTTTTGAAGAAGGAAATTACGTTTACCAAATCGCCTCCCCTGAAAAGGCGGTATGTGATCAGCTATATAAAATGCCTAAAATTAATACTCAAAAAGAAATGGAACGGTTATTATTTGAAGATTTGCGAATTGACGAAATAGAATTCGATAAATTAAATTATTTAAATATTATAGAATTATCTGGAAAATATAAATGTTCCAATTTGGAATTAATGGGGGCGTATCTTAAGAAGAGGAAGAAGAATGGATAAACTTATTGAACAAATGTTAAAAAAATATTCTCTGTTAACTGTAGAGGATAGAAAGAATAGTTTAAAGGAAGTAATACAAGAAATTATTTTATGTGGATTATCGCGAGCAGGTTTTTTTAATAAAGCTGCTTTTTACGGCGGTACTGCGTTAAGAATATTTTACGGACTTGACAGATTTTCAGAAGATTTGGATTTTTCATTGATAAAACCAAATCCGAATTTTGATTTAACTCAATATTTTCCTACGCTGGAAAAAGAAGTAAAAGCATTCGGACTAGATTTTCAAGTGGAGGAAAAAGATAAAAATTCGGATTCAAATATTCGTTCTGCTTTTTTAAAGGGTAATACTAAAGAACATTTAATGAAATTTTATGCAAATTCAGATATACAGGGCAAAATATCTTCGAATGAAATTATTAAAATTAAATTTGAGGTAGATATCAACCCTCCGGCTTATGCAACATTCGAACGTAATTATAGATTGCTTCCTTATCCTTACGAGATCGCCCTTTACGATCAATGCTCTTTATTTGCAGGGAAGATTCATGCGGTGATTTGCAGAGGTTGGAAAAATCGTGTTAAGGGCAGAGATCTTTATGATTATATTTTTTATTTGTCACAAAATTCTTCTGTAAATATAAAGCATCTTAATGAAAGGTTGATACAATCGGAATTTATAACTGCAGGCAAACAGCTATCAATAAGTGAAATAAAACAAATTTTAGTTGCTAAATTTTCCGAAATTGATTATGAACAAGCAAAGAAAGACGTTGAACCTTTTATAAAAGACGTTGATTCTCTTTCTTTGTGGAACAAAGATTTTTTTATATCGATAACTGAGCAACTAACCGGAATATAAACGAAATAAAAAAATATTAAGAAGTATAAAATTTACAGATATCATCGCAAAGCGATACAGCCTTTTTTCTTTGCCTGCACTTTGTGGGTTGCAAGCAATTTTCTAACGTGTGTCGATATTGATACGCCTTCTGCTCGCATAGCTCCACCCGGCGCTCGCATAAAGGCGCAATGGCGCCTTTGTCTGTTTTCGAAAGTCCCTATAACCACAAGT
>LAHS01001901.1_pt1 | contig 25317 bp, 21 predicted proteins | sample 329651 | NCBI WGS metagenome assembly LAHS01 (sample SAMN03275699, study PRJNA271635) | activated sludge metagenome | isolation source: sample C-1 Sludge from hydrolytic chamber (first chamber) of Anaerobic... | reverse complement strand
CCCTTTCTAAGGGGAGGAGACTGGTTTGACTTGCTCCTAAATCGCTGCTTCCACAGTTCCACTCACCGGCAAGTAAGTAGCAGTAGAATAAATACTCTGTTACTCTGTCTTAAAAAATAAGCAGCCACCCAGCAGGGTGTGGGCGCCAGAATCTCCTCCCCTTAGAAAGGGGAGGTTAGGAGGGGATGATTTTGCAGACTGCGGGCTGATAATTCACAATTCATCATTCACAATTCATAAGTTGGAAAGGGATGATTTACGCAGCAAGTTGCAGTAAGCAGACTATCGAGTTAAATTCTGCAAGACAACAAAAAACACCCTGTTACCCTGTCGCAAGAAAGCACCGCCCGGCTTGAAGATATGCTTCAAGCCCCCTGAACGATACCTTTAAGGAGCCTGAAGGACATGTTCAAGGGCCTTGAATGGCACCTTTAGTTTTCTTGTCCGTAAGTTGTTGAAATTCAATAACTGGCTTGCTGCAGGTTTGCTCGTTATTTTTAAAGACAGAGTAACAGAGTGTTTTTTCAGCTGCTTGTTGTTTTCTGCTGTTCTGCTGCTGGTTTTTAAGACAGAGTAACAGAGTAGTTTTTCCTGCTGCTGTGGGTTTGCTGCATAGCGGAAACTAACAAGCAACGGTTCAGAAGAAGGCAAACTGGTATCCTCCCCTTGGAAAGGGGAGGCGGAGGAGGGGATGACAAAGCCTTCTTCTTGCTAAAGGAGGAATCCCTGCTGTTCTTCTTTACCAGGCGCGAAGAGCCCGGACGGGAGAGAAGAAAAAACCGGTAGGGGGACTGATATTTTAGAGCAAGAACTGAACTATTAACCTAAAAAACACTATCTTTGCATCACCAAAACTAACATGATGCAAAAAACACTCGCCTTTTCCAACAAGGCACTCTCCAAGGAGGTGCGCGACTACGCGATGATAGCCGTTGCCATGATGTCTTACGGCATAGGGTGGACCATCTTCCTGCTGCCCAACAACATTACCACAGGCGGCGTGCCGGGCATCGCCTCGGTAGTTTTCTGGGGCACGGGACTGCCCGTACAGGTTACTTACTTTGGCATTAACGCCATCCTCCTGCTCATAGCACTGAAGATACTGGGCTGGAAGTTCTGCGTAAAAACCATCTACGCCGTGGCTTTACTCACGCTTATCCTGCAGTTCGGGCAGAGCTGGGCCAACGGTCTGGGGCTGCTTCATGACCAGCCCTTCATGGCAAGTATCATCGGAGCGATATTCACCGGCAGCGGCATCGGGCTGGGTCTGGCCTTCAACGGCTCAACGGGCGGAACGGACATCGTGGCCGCCATCGTGAACAAATACCGCAACATATCGCTCGGAAGGGTCATCATGTTCATCGACATCATCATCATCACCTCCAGTTATCTGGTGTTCCACAACTGGGAACAGGTAATTTACGGCTACGTGGTACTGTGGGTTTCCAGCTTCTGTATAGACCAGGTGGTGATGGCCATGCGCCGTTCGGTGCAGTTCTTCATCATCTCCGAGAAGTACGAGGAGATTGGCCACCGCATCAACATGGACCCACACCGCGGCGTGACGGTGGTCAACGCGCAGGGATTCTTCAGTGGCAAGGAGGTAAAGATGCTCTTCGTGCTGGCCAAGAAGAGCGAGAGCCAGAAGATATTCCAGCTCATCAACGACATCGACCCGCACGCCTTCGTGAGCCAGAGCGCCGTGATAGGCGTGTACGGCGAAGGGTTCGACAAGTTCAAGGTGCGCACCAAGCGCTACCAGAACTAACCGCCTAACCGCACGGACACATGGACGACAAGGCTTACTTACAGGAACTCATCAGCCAGGGTGAGCACAGCCGGCAGGATTTCAAGTACAAGGTGGAGGACGCACCGAAGCTGGCCAGGTCGGTATCGGCATTTGCCAATACCGGCGGCGGGCGCCTGCTGATAGGCGTGAGAGACGACGGAGAGATAGCAGGGGTGCGCTCCGAGGAGGAAATCTACATGATGCACAAGGCCGCCTACAAGTATTGCAGGCCCGAGGCCGACATCAACTTCAAGACCTGTCATGCCGACGGCCGCACCGTGGTGATAGCTACCATCCCGCCGGCAACGGCCAAACCCGTTTGTGCTCTCGACGAGCAAGGCGAGAGCACGGCCTATGTGCGCGTACGGGATGAGAACATCGTGGCCTCTCCCGTGCTCATCGAGATGTGGAAACAGGAACAACGGCAGGAGAACATGATGCCCTACACCGACACCGAATCGAACCTGATGGAGATGATGAGGCTCAATCCGCACCAGCCGCTGCAGGTAATCTCCAAGATTGCACACATCAAACGCTTCATCGTCATCAAGATTCTGGCCCGCCTCATCCGCTACGACATCGTGGCGTGGGAGTACGACGGCGAGGACTTCCTGTTCTCGCTCAAGTAACCACACACCGGCTTCTGCAGCGTTACTGATGGCAGACGGGAACTTTTGACACTTGTCGCACGATTTTTCGACAAGTGTCGCACAATCTTTTGACAAGTGTCAAAAGTTGCTGAACACTACCTACAAGACCTTTGGAAAACTGCGGAAACAACGGGAGAACGGGCTTTTAGTACCCGGCGAGCAGCCGCTATCAAACAAGAAAAGCAAACTACAAGGACAAATGGGCATACAAAAACAGCAAGCCTTGTGAGCTTGCTGTCCTCTTGTGGTCGGGATGACCGGACTCGAACTGGCGACCCCTACGTCCCGAACGTAGTGCGCTACCAACTGCGCTACATCCCGCCGCTGGCGTTGAAGGAACGGAGTTTGTTCCTCAAACGCGGTGCAAAGATACGCTATTTTTCTGAAACAAGACAATTTTATGGGGAAAAATTTGTGTATATCGGTTAAAAACCATACCTTTGCACACGCAATTCAACGAGGTACCTTAGCTCAGGTGGTAGAGCAATGGACTGAAAATCCATGTGTCCTTGGTTCAACTCCAAGAGGTACCACACCGAAAACAACGAAAGGACAGATGACGAACCGCTTGGTTCCCGTCTGTCCTTTTTCGTTTTTCCCCTATTTACCGGGCCGGCCGGTCAGAGCAGCCCTGGCAGCTGCGCGAGGTTGATGCCGTTGCTGCCCTTGATGAGGATGCAGCGCCCCCGGGGCTGCCTGCGGGCTATCTCGGCCTTTACCTCCTCCACATTGCGGAACTTGCGGAAGCTGCATTGCGTGCGGCCGAACTCTTCACCCACCAGCCACACCTCGGTATCGGTAAGTTCGCCCAGCCTGTCGGCTATCTTCTGGTGCTCCTCCGCGCTGGCTTCGCCGAGTTCGCGCATGTCGCCCAGGATGGCCATCTTAGGGCTGCTGACCTTTATCTGCGCAAAGTTGTCGAGTGCGGCGGCCATGCTCGTGGGGTTGGCATTGTAGGCGTCAACTATCAGCTGGTTGTGGGCAGTCTGCTCGAACTGCGACCGGTTGTTGCTCGGTACGTAGTTCTCTATGGCGTGGCAGGCCTGGGCAGGGGTGATGCCGAAGTGCAGTCCCACGGCTATGGCAGCCAGCATGTTGTCTATGTTGTAGGCACCGATGAGGCGCGTCTGCACCTCCTTCCACTCTCCCCCTTGCTCGCGCCAGCGGAAACGGAGGAAAGGTTCGCAGCCCACGACCTCGCCCTGCACGTTCACCAGGTCGCTCTGGCCGTAGCTCACGATACGTTCCAGCTCGCGGTCGGCGGCCATCTGCATGAGGAAATCGTTGCTCTCGTTGAGGAAAACGAGGCCGTCGTGGCGCTTCAGATAGTCGTACAGCTCGCCCTTGGTTCGCATCACGCCCTCAAAACTGCCGAAACCTTGCAGGTGGGCGCGGCCTACGTTGGTGATAAGACCGCAGCTGGGCTCCACGTATTCCACCAGGCGGGTGATGTCGCCTGGATGGCTCGCGCCCATTTCAACTACCGCTATGTCGTGCTGAGGGGCTATGCGCAGCAGCGTCTTGGGCACACCAACGTCGTTGTTGAAGTTGCCCTCGGTGTGCAACACGCAGAAGCGCTCGGCCAGCACGGCCGATACCAGCTCCTTGGTGGTGGTCTTGCCGTTGGTTCCGGTTATGCCTATAACGGGAATGTTGAACTGCCGGCGATGCTCGCGGGCCAGCTGCTTGAAGGCTACGAGGGCATCGGCAACGAGGATATAGCGGCCGTCGCCGGGCTCGGTGTATTCAGGCTCGTCGACAACGGCATAGCTGCAGCCCTGCTGCAAGGCCGACGCGGCAAACTTGTTGCCGTCGAACGATTCGCCCTTCAGGGCCACGAAGATGCTGCCCTCGGGACAGTTGCGGCTGTCGGTCGTAACGACCGGATGCTGCGTATAAAGCTGGTAGAGTTCTGATATTTCCATCGTCAATCTGTTGAATTCATTCTTCCGAATTTCTATTTTGTGCAAAGTTACTGCAAAAATCTTAAAATGAAATTGATTTTACGATTAATATCGCTATCTTTGCAAGAGTCAATAAAACCTTTGGCAGCCGCCGGTGTGGCCGCTGCCCGAATTAAAAACACAAGATGGATTATACTGTCAACGTGGGAGGAAGGCTCCTCTCTACAACCGAACCGCTGGTAATGGGCATCCTGAACGTAACGCCCGACTCGTTCTTTGCCGGTAGCAGAGCCCGGGAAGAGAGCGAGATAGCTCGCCGGGCCCATGAACTCGCAGGGCAGGGAGCCGCCATCATCGACATAGGCGGATGCTCCACCCGCCCCGGAGGCGCCATAGCTACCGAGGCGGAGGAGACGGAACGCGTACGCAAGGCACTGCAGGTAGTGCGGCGGGAGCTGCCGGAGGCGGTGGTTTCGATAGATACCTTCAGGCCTGCAGTGGCGCGGATGGCCGTCGGGGAGTTCGGTCCGTGCATCATCAACGATGTTTCAACAGGTCAGGATGCCGACATGTTCCTTACCGTTGCCGCCCTGCGCGTACCTTATATATTAATGTCGGCGCGCGCCAACATCAGCGACATGCTCGTGGAATTTGCCGACAAGGTGCAGCAACTGCGCGACCTGGGGCAAAAGGACATCATCCTCGACCCCGGCTTCGGCTTCGGTAAGACCCTGGAAGAAAACTATACGGTGCTGCGGGAGATGCGCAAGCTGGAGGTTCTGGGGCTGCCCCTGCTGGCCGGACTGTCGCGTAAGCGCATGGTGCACCAGCTCCTGGGCACTACGGCCGACGAGGCTCTGAACGGCACCACGGTGCTCAACACCATCGCACTGCTAAACGGTGCCGACATACTGCGGGTGCACGACGTGCGCCAAGCCGTGGAGGCCGTGGCCATAACGCGCCAACTGAGGGCGGAAGAGGAAACGAACTGAAGTGTAACTTTTAACTGACAAGACGTGTTTTTCGATTTTGGAATCAAGGACATCATCGACATTTTCCTGGTCGCTCTGATGCTCTACTACATCTACAGGCTGATGAAGGAGTCGCGTTCGCTCAACGTCTTCATCGGAATTCTGGTGTTCATCGTAGTCTGGTTGTTCGTAAGCCAGGTGCTGGAGATGCGTCTTCTCGGCTCCATGCTCGACAAGCTGGTGAGCGTGGGCGTAATAGGACTCATCGTGCTGTTCCAGGAGGAGATACGCAAGTTTCTCTATCAGCTCGGTGCCCACCAGCGTTTCAAAGCCATCACCCGCTTCTTCACCACGGGCAAAAGCCAGGTAGAGGAAGAAGACAAGCAAACCATTATACCCATCGTGATGGCGTGCATGAGCATGTCGAAGAGCAAAGTGGGCGCCCTCATCGTGATAGAAAGGAGCGTGCCGCTGGACGACATCGTCACCACCGGCGAGTTGCTGGACGCCAATGTCAGCCAACGGCTCATTGAGAACATCTTTTTCAAGAACTCGCCTCTGCACGACGGAGCCATGATTATATCCAAGAAACGCGTCAAGGCGGCAGGTTGTATTCTCCCGGTATCGCACGACATGGACATTCCCAAGGAGCTCGGACTGCGCCACAGAGCTGCTATGGGCATCTCGCAGGATTCTGATGCCATTGCCGTAGTAGTGTCCGAGGAAACCGGTCGCATTACGGCAGCCATCAAAGGGAAGTTCTATCTGCGCCTTTCGGCAGAGGAGCTGGAGAGCCTCCTGGCCAAGGAAATGGCATAAAAGCAACTTTCCCCGGTTTCTTCTCATGAAGAAACCGGGGAAAGTTCAGTTCAACATCAGGCTCATTTCGGCATGTACATCCTTGAAGATGAAGTCGGCCAGTTGGCGGATATTCATCTTGCAAGCCTCCGCATCGGGCTCATCGGTCTTGGTAACGAGCCCGTTCCCAATGATGTAATAGGCGTTGTTCATCGGTATGTCCTTATCTCCCTGCACGCGGATTTTGCACTGCTGCGCAGGATTTAGAGCCGCATAGAGCTGCAGGGCCTGCAGGGCGTTGATGACTCTCACCATGCCCTGGATGTTTGTTGTGGCGGGATGATAGTCCTGCCCGGCCAGCCGGATGTCTTCCTGAATGATTTCCAGCCCGTCGGCATCATGCAGGAGCACGCATTCCTTCTCACGTTGGCGCCTGTCGAAGTCGGCAAAGCTAACGGTTGCTGCATCGGCCGGAGGCGGCGTGCAGACAATTCGTTCGGCGTAGCCGCACTTGCTGTACCAGCCGTAGAGCCACTTCTCGGCCGGTATGAGGGTGGCAAAGACCACGTTGCGGAAGTACAGCCGGAAGTGCGCCTGCCGCATCAGGTTATTTCCCACGTCCTGTTTGCGGTAGCCGGTATCCACACTCACGCCACTCATGTAGGCCGTCCTGACCTCCCGCCCGCGGTAAAGCAGCGTGTAGGGCAGCGTCTGCAGGGCGCCCACCACATGCCTCCCGATTTGGCAGGTTACGTTATACTCGTTTCTGTAAACACGTGAGAAGTAAAGCTCCATGAATGCTTCGGGGTCGTTGAAGGCTTGCTTCCACAGTGCCCTTGTTTCCTGTTTGATGCGCTCCTGGTCCTCGAAATCGGCCAGCGGACGCTTCTCCATGACCACGTTTTTCTCCAAGAGAATGTCCGGTTTGTATGAAAGTTTGGCAAAGCGGAGCCCCTCCTTGCCCATGTCTTCTTCGCGGTTGATGTAGTAATAGTGCTCGGGCAGATGGCGGACGAACTCCTGGTTGATGATGGTAAAGCCGCCTTCGTACTGCGTGTCGGCCTTTTCAACGCACACGTCGAACGTGTTCTGGTTGATGGGACAGCCGAAGGTAAAGGCCATGAGCTTGCCGTCAACGAAGATGGTGCCGCCCATGAGCCCCAGTTTCTCCCACCGGTTGAAGGCCCGCGTCATGGAGCGCAGCTCCTCCGTGGTATCGTCCGCGCCCTCCTGTTCGCTGCGCCACTGCTGTTCCAGGCGCAGACATTCGGGAATGAGGTCGGTCGTCAGTTCCCTATATTCATAGTTTGGATACAGTTTCTTGAACTTGTTGATGTGGTTGCGCTTGCTCTGCAGTTTCTTTCCCGACAAGCTGACGAGCTTCTCGCGGGTGTAGATGTAGTCGGAGTAGTTGCGGTCGGGCTTCATGTCGAACGTGTCCGGCATCACGTCCTCAATGATATCGGCCATCATGTTGCCCACACCAAGCATCAGGAACGGGTGCCCCATGGCGATGGAGTCTTCCCTCATGAGGCGCAGCACGTTCGTAAAGCCCTCTCGCAGCTCCTCTCTCCACTCGCCGCGGTACACCGGCGCCATGTAGGCCAGATGCCTGTCGGCGTAGAAACGGAACACGAGAAAGCCGTCGACAACGGCAAACTGCGTGTTGTAAAGGAACCGCCAGCTGATGATGTTGGCAAAGCTGAGGTCGCAATTCTGCCGGTCGCTGTAGAGTGTATAGCTCTGTATGAGTTCTTTGTCTGAAGTGCAGACATCCTTAAATCTAATCATAGAAGATGCCAATAATGGTTTCTCGTCGCAAAATTAGGAAAATTTATCTGATTACCAAGCGCTATATCGGTTATTTTTCTTACTTTTGCAAAGTGTAAATTGCAAAACAACAAGCATCCTTTTCGATTGAAACACTACACATCTTAAATACAAATTATGGATTTATTACAGCAGATTGTTGCGCGCGCTAAGGCTGACAAGCAGCGCATCGTGCTCCCCGAAGCAGAAGAGGAGCGCACGTTAAGGGCCGCTGACCACGTACTGGCTGACGACTTGGCTAATCTTATTCTCATCGGAAACCCCGCCAACATCAAGGCGCTTGCAGCCCAGTGGGGGCTGAAGAACATTGAAAAGGCAACCATCGTGGACCCGCTCAATAATCCGAAATCCGAAGAATATGCCAACCTCTTGTTCCAACTGCGCCAGAAGAAGGGCATGACCCTGGAGCAGGCACGTGAGCTGGTGACGAAGAACAACCTCTATCTTGGCTGCATGATTATCAAGACCGAGGGTGCCGACGGCCAGATTTCAGGCGCGCTGAGCACCACCGGCGAGACCCTGCGTCCAGCCCTGCAAATCATCAAGTGCGCACCGGGCATCACGTGCGTGAGCGGTGCCATGCTCGTTCTTACGCACGAGCAGCAGTACGGCGAGAACGGTATCGTGGTGATGGGCGACGTGGCCGTGACCCCCAACCCTACCGCCGACCAGCTGGCACAGATAGCTTACACCACCGCAGAGACCGCCAAGAGCGTGGCCGGATTTACCGATCCGCACGTGGCTATGTTGAGTTTCTCGACCAAAGGCTCTGCCAAGGACGCCATCGACAAGGCTACCGGCAAGAGTGTTTACATCATCGATAAGGTTGTAGAGGCCACGAAACTGGCCAAGGAGCGCTTCCCCGAGCTCAAGATTGACGGCGAGCTGCAGGCCGATGCAGCCCTTGATCCCGCCGTGGCTCTCAAGAAAGCACCCGATTCTCCTATCGCCGGCAAGGCCAATGTGCTCATTGTACCGAACCTCGAAGTGGGCAACATCGGCTACAAACTCGTGCAGCGCCTCGGCGGAGCCAGTGCCATTGGCCCCATCCTGCAGGGCATCGCCCGCCCGGTTAACGACCTGAGCCGCGGCTGCTCCGTAGACGACATCTACTACATGGTGGCCATCACGGCCTGCCAAGCACAGGATGCCAAGCGCGCCTAAGCCCTTGCGGCACGCTCTCCCACCCCCCGGGAGCGGCCTTACAAGTATTTACAAACAATTAAATAAACAGCAATCACATGAAGATTTTGGTGCTGAACTGCGGCAGCAGTTCCATTAAGTACAAGCTCTACGACATGAGCAACGAGTCTGTTCTGGCACAGGGCGGCGTAGAACGCATAGGTCTGGACGAGGCATTCATCAAGGTAACGCTCGATAACGGCGAGAAGAAGCAGATTATGGCTAACCTTCCCACCCACAAGGAGGGCGTTGCACTGGTGTTCAAGTGCCTCATGGACCCCGAAATAGGAGCCATCAAGAGCCTCGACGAGATTGATGCAGTGGGCCACCGCATCGTGCAGGGCGGCGATCTCTTTGAGAAGAGCTGCATTGTTACACCCGAGGTGGAGAAAGGAATAGAAAGTCTTATCGACCTGGCTCCCGTACACAACGCCGGCCACCTGCGCGGAATACGCGCCGTAGACGCACTGATGCCCACCACACCGCAGGTTACCGTGTTCGATAATGCGTTCCACAGCACCATGCCACCCTATGCTTTCATGTACGCCATACCCTACAATCTCTACGAAAAGTACCACGTGCGCCGCTACGGCTTCCACGGAACAAGCCACCGTTACGTGAGCCAGCGCGTGTGCGAAATGCTGGGTGTAGACATCGCGAAGCAGAAGATTATCACCTGCCACATAGGCAACGGCGCCTCCGTAGCTGCCGTGAAGTACGGCAAGGTGGTTGATACATCCATGGGACTCACCCCGCTCGCGGGCCTCATGATGGGCTCCCGAACGGGCGACATCGACCCTTCGGCCGTTACCTACCTCATGGAGAAGCTCGGTAAGAAGCCCCAGGAGATGGCCGACTGGCTCAACAAGGAGTGCGGAGTGCTCGGTATAACGGGCCTGAGTTCCGACATGCGCGAGATTGAAAGCGCCGAACGCGAGGGCAACGAACGCGCCCACCTGGCCATGCAGATGTACAACTACCGCATCAAGAAGTACATCGGAGCCTACGCGGCAGCCATGGGAGGCGTGGACATCATCGTGTGGACGGCCGGCGTTGGTGAGAACCAGATAGACACCCGCATGCAAGCATGCTCCGGACTGGAGTTCCTCGGCATCAAGATGGATGCCGAACGCAACAACTGCCGCGGCGTGGAACGCGTGATATCGGCCGACGATTCCAAGGTTAAAGTGGTGCTTGTGCCCACCGACGAGGAAATTGTCATCGCCCGAGACACCATGAAGCTGGTGCAGGAAGCCCGCAAGTAACAAACCAACAAAAGGCCTGGCCGGGTTGCGATTGCCCCCGCCAGGCCTTTTTTACGTTTCAATCGCCACGTCGGTTTGTCAGGAAAACAAGCCCCGAACGAGCGTTTTTCTTTCTCCCAACGCATGTTTTGCGCGGCAGAAAGCGGCATCACAGCCCAACCGGAAAGAACGTACAGCCTACAACCCGAACTTATATCCAACCGTAAACAGCAGCGTGCGGTTCTCCGACTTGGAGCTGAAATCGCTGCCCCAGCTGCCGTCTCCGCCCTTTCGCAGGTCGGTTACGCCGATGTGATACCTCAAGTCGGCCACTATGTTCCTGTATTCGTAGCTCACGCCTACGGGCACCGAGAGTGAGAAAGTCTTTATTCCGGCATCAGTGTTGCTGGCAACCGACGCCGACTGGTCTTTGTAGCTAATGGTTACATCGCCGCTCGTCTTCTTGCTGACAGCGAACTCCGGCTGCAGTCCGGCTTTCACCGCAAGGCCCTTCCACACATATACATTGGCCAGAATGGGCACCGTTATGCTGTTCAGCTTAATCTTCAAGTCATCGTTGAAATCAACTCTCACGCCGTCATTCGAAGTATATGGCGAGCCTTTGGTATCGTACTTGGCGCCCTGCTGGGTGTAGAAGGCTCCGAAAGAAAGGCCGAACACATCCGTGAACTGGTACTGTGCCTCCGCTCCTACTGCGAAGCCGAACTTCTGCTTGCTGTCGTTAAAGCCCACAACCCCCACTTTCGTAGTCTCATCTCCTGTTTCTATGATTAGCCCCGGCGACCCGTCAGCCGGCATCTGGGGCAGCACTGCGTAGGCTACACCTGCCGGCATCTTGCCCGAAAAGTTACTTACGGTAACACCAACTTTAGGTGTAATGGTCCAGGTGCCGGCCTCCTGCTGGGCACGTACACCGGTTGCAGCCACCAGAAAGGCTGCCGAAAGGATAAAATGTTTTTTCATTAGCGTTGTATTAAATATGCTGTTGTTGCGTAGTTCATTGCCGTTTCAACGGCATCACGGCATGCAAAGTTACTGTGTTTCCGCCTAACGGCCAAATTCCCGACCTGGAAAAACAAGGCCGAAACGGAAAACCTGCCAAACCGGAGCTATGCTTCAAGCCCCTTGAAGGATAGCAGTAAGCGCCTTGAAGGATAGGTTCAAGAGCCTTGAAGGACACCTTCAAGAAACAGCAAGATAACGATTAAGCTAACTGATTGTTATACAAAGGATTACAGATGCCGTGAATTTACACTCTCATCCGTAGGCTCCGCCTGGCCGCGTTGCCTGCGCCAGGCCCGCAAGCCGTAGCACCCCACCACCACGAAGCAAAGCAGCGGGAGTACGAACGACATGTTGACGGCCGGCTGCCCCAGCACCGTGCCGCAGTCGATAACCAAACCCTGCAGCGGTGGCATGATGGCTCCGCCCACTATAGCCATGACTAAGAAGGCCGCACCCAGGCTGGTATCCTGGCTGTCTACATCCTCCAGGGCGATGCCATAGATGGTGGGAAACATCAAAGACATAAACACACTGATGCCGATGAGGCTGTACAGCCCCGCCATACCAACGATACTGACGGCTCCGAGCGTGCAGCCTGCCGCCCCGACGGCAAAGAGTGCGAGCAGCTTACGTGAGTTTACGTACTTCATGAGCGCCGTACTCGCAAACCTGCCGCACAGGAACAGCACCATGGCCACGATGTTGTAGTTCTGCGCCGTGGCCTTGTTGATGCCCAGATGGTCGGCATAATGGATGATGAACGTCCACACCATAATCTGTGCAGCTACGTAGAACAGCTGCGCCACCACGCCTTCGCGGTAGGTCTTGTTGCGCCACAGGCGGCCGAGGGTAGACCGCGCGTCGCTCGGCAGGTCGTCGGTCGTCTCGCGCCGCGGCACCTTCTTCAGCGCTATGACAAGCAGAATGAGCAGCACCACGCAGCCTATGGCCACGTAGGGGTTGCGTATCACGTCCAAATCGTGTATGCGGATGGCGGCCTTCTCGGCGGCAGTAAGGGTTGGGAAGATGATGTGTCCGGCTGCATCTCGCCTGTCGGAAATGAGCTGCGGCAGCACAACAAGCGAGGCTACGGCCATGCCAGCCAGCGAACCCAAGGGGTTGAAAGCCTGCGCCAGGTTCAGTCTGCGGGTGGAAGTGGCCTTCGATCCGAGCGAAAGAATAAAGGGGTTGGCCGTTGTTTCGAGAAAAGCCAGCCCAAAGGTGAGGATGTACAGCGACAGGCAGAAGTACGAGAAGCGCTGGCAGGCGGCCGCCGGAATGAACAGGAAGGCGCCCAGCGCGTAGAGTGCCAGGCCCAACATGATGCCGCTCTTGTAGCTGTAACGCCGAATGAAGAGTGCAGCAGGAAAGGCCATGGTGGCATATCCGCCGTAAAAAGCGAACTGGATGAGCGATGCCTTGGCAGCAGAAATCTCCATAACCGTTTGGAATGCGGCCACCATGGGGTTGGTTATGTCGTTGGCAAAGCCCCAGAGGGCAAACAGGGCGGTAATGAGTATGAAGGTGAAGAGGTACCGGCGCTCTACTAACTTGTTGTGTTGCATGACTGCATATCGTTGTCTCTGTAAGTAAACGGAGCATTTGCACCTTTATTGCCTCACGGCTCCTGTATGGCTGCCGGGCGCATCTGGCGTGGCCGGAGCAGGACTCTTAAACGCCAACATCCCGCCCCTCGGCTCTCCAAAGGCGGGATGTCGTTCTCCGTAAGCATGGCTCCGGCGTTAGTTGAAGATGCCCACGGCAAAGCCGAAGGTGCTGAAGTGGCGGCTCTGCTGCGCCCTGACGGTGGCTGCGTAGGCCCGTACGTACCACGTGGAGCGCACCTTCTTGATGGTAAGCGGAAACTGCCAGGTGGCCTGCAGGCGGCCGCGCCAGTAGTTGGCGTTGTAGAACAAGAGGTCCGGTAGCAGCACACTGCGGGCGTAGTCGGTCGTTTCGTCGGCCAGGTGCATGTCGGCCTTGGTGGCAAAAGCATAGCCCGCGGCGGCATCTAACAGCAACCTGCGGCCAAAGAAGCCATGTCCGCCCTCGATGCCTATGTCCATGCGGCCGTATGAAAGTTCCGATGCATCGAGCAGGTAGCGGTTGGCAGCGCGCTGTAGGGCAGCAGTAAGGCCCACGTAGCTGTCGGCCTGTCGCTCTCCTTGGGTGAAGCTGGCGCGGTAGTGCAGGCTCACATCGGCCAAGCGCACCTGGTATCGCTTGCGGAAAGTTAGCTGGCGGTCGTATCGGTAGGAGTTGAAACCGCGGGCGGAGTCGCGCTCTATGACCAGCTGAGAGCGGTATTCGTCGGCATAACCCTGCTCGTAGCGGGCGCTGATGTCCAGCTGGTGCACGGCTGTTGCAGTGTAGAGACGGTTCTGCGTGGCCGCAGTGTAGATGTAGTTGTAGTAGTGTCCGGGCTCAAACTTGTACTGCCCCATCACTCCCTCCGACCCTCTTTCAATGCCGATGGTGGTAACGCTGCCCACCCATTGGCTGCTGTAGCCGTACGAGAGGGCTGCACCGAAGTTGTGGTTCACCCACTCGCGCTGGTATCCTCCATAGCCGCCGGTGGTTCCGGTGGCATTCTCAAGGCCCGTCATCTGGTAGTATTTCAGCGTTGCATCACTCTGCACGGTCGTCAGGTTGGGTATTTTCTCCTTGCGGCGGTTATAGTGCGCGGCCACTCCTAAGGTGTGGCGGCCGGCTGTGTAGGTAACGGCAGGCGTGAGTTTGTAGTCCAGCAGCTGCGAGCGGGAGCGCGGGTCGCGCAGCCGGCTCAGGTCTCCCACCTTGTAATCTATGGTTAGTCCGAAGCGCCATCCACTGAAGCTGACGGTTCCCACGGCTGCCTTGAGGCCGATGTTCTGGTGGTCGTACTTGCCTGCTATGCTGCTTCCGGAGAAGTAAGGGTCAGCGTTGTAGGGCCTCATCACGTCGGCCCAGGCCCTGTCTTTGGTTCGTCCGAGGCCAAACTCAAACTGTCCGTAGCCGTAGAGGTAACGACCAAGGTGCTGGTAGCGCTCGGTAAAGAAGCGTAGACGGTTGTACATGCCGCCCTCCTGCACGCGGTGATAGTTGCCGCTGCCGTGCTCCAGGCCCATGAAAGTTACGCCGCGGTTGCGCGTGGAGTCAATGGTAAGGCCGGCAGCGTTGCCGGTGTTGCGCCACAACTGCGTGGCGTCGTCGTATCTGTAGCGGCCTTCGCCGGGCTGGTTCTGCGCCGTCACGGACGCCGAAAGCAGCAGGAAGGCTATTGTGAGCTTATTCATCATATTCCCGAATGCCTATAGTTGTTGACGTTTTGAAATCATCAGTCGAGTTGTTCGTATCCTTCAGGATGCCGTGACCGTTGCTTCCGCGGCGTCCGGAGGCCTTCCGATACACCACTTCGCCCGTATATCCGCTCGTTGCCTCAATGTTGGTGTAGCCTGCATCGATGGAGTTAAGCACCACCTTCTTGCCTACCTCCACGCCTGTTCGCTTGTTGGCAAGCACCTCAACGCCGTCGATGACGTACCTCACAGGCAGCATCAGCCACTGTGTTCCCTTGGTTTTGCCGTATGCGTAGACCTTTTGCCAGGCCGTGACGTCATCATCAGTGCGGAAAATAACGACCGAGCAGGGGCCTGCTTGTATGAGGTTCATGTTCGAAATGCCGCTGAAGGCGGTGTAGACCAGCTCCATGGCGGGCGTTGCCGGGTTGTTCTGGGTGCGCCCCTGATGGTCTTTGCACTCGAAATCGGCCTGCAGCAGGTTCTTCTCCAGTATGCCGTTAACGGTGTGGTCGATAGCACTGTTGGTTATGACCACGGTTCCGCCGGGCTCAACCCAGTACTCCCTGTCGGCCGGAATGCGGAATATCTGCTTGGCCATCACCACCGTATCGGCGTATAAGTCATGCAGATTGGCCAGCGAGTAGGCCGGAGTGCTGCCCGAGTCGAGCAGACCAAGGTAGAGACCTGCCACGTTCACGGCCGTATCACTTTGGTTGTAGAGCTCTATATAGCGCCCGGCGAGGTAGTTCTTGTTGTTGTTATCCTTGCTGCCGGCATAATACAGCTTGCCTATTACTAAGGAGCGGTTGATGGAAAGGCGCATGGCGAGGGTCAGGACGTCGCCGGTACCGGCCTCGGAGATAAGCTGCTTGCTCATGCTTCCTGACACCACGGCGCCTTGGTTTACCACATCATCGCCCGTAAGGGCGGCATATTGCTCCGGTGTAAGGCTCCAGGAGGCCGACAGGTCATAAACATCGGGCACGATGCCGCTAAATGCAGCCACGCCGGAGGCATCGGTCAGGGCGCTTAGTGTTCTGCTCCCGGAGGTGAGTGTAACGGTGTGGCCGCTTAGGTCGGCCCCGTTTACGAACTCAACGGGCAGGGTGAGCTGCACTTTAGCTGACACCGGGCGGGTTGCGTCGCCATAGTCAACGCACGAGGCGAGCACGAGCAGCAGCGCTGCCAGCGGCAGGAGGGCTGCGTGGTTATATGTTATCTTCTTCATTGTCATGTCTTTTAGATTTGTTGTTTACAGGTTGAAGAACAGCTCGACGCCGTAACTGAAGTTGCCGGTGTTGCGCTGCACGAGCGTTGAAGTGAGGTTGTTCTTGAGATAAGGCTCGTAGAAGAGCATGTTGTTCACGTAGAGCGAGAGGCCTCCTATGCGCCCCAATTCCTTCGTAAGGCGGAAGGAAAGGTTCCAGTTAACCGTGTTCTTGGTGGGGACTGCATCGGTCGACCGGATTTTCAGGTCGCTGATGGCCACGCTGCGTCGGCTCGCCGGGGCCGTTGCATGGTACTGTCCGTCCATGTCCAGGTAGCCTTCAAGCATGTTGGAGGTAAGGTCGTGGCGCTGCAGATTGGCATCCAGCCAGGCAACGGGCCACTTGTCGGCCACGTAACTGATGTTCCAGTCGTACCAGATGGCCTGCGCCGTGAACGATGCCACCATGCGCAGGGAGGGTATGTTGGTAATAACACGCAGCGTATTGACCAGCCTGCGGTACTTGTTATAGTCCGGTGAGGCGGGATAGATGAGCTTGAACGGGGTGATGTCGTAGGCCGACAGCTCCGGCGGAAGCAAGCTCGAAGGCACGTCGGCATACCTCACGGTGTTCTGCCAGGTCTTGGTTTCGGAGTAAGCTCCGCTGAAATTGAACGTTGTGTGGATGGGTTTGATTTCGCCGAAGTCGAAGTCGAACTCGATACCTCGGTTCACCGTGGAGTTCGTATTGCCCACCCTGCCGGTTGAAATGAATGCAGTATAGCTGCGGGCAGGGTCGGAATAGTCGATAACTGTGGCCGCCCCGGGCGTGATGACGAGGCCGTGCGTGGGGTCGAAGTAGCTGTAGTTGTACGTTGAATACTCGGAATAGGGGCCAAAACCATTGGGAGTACGGTCGCGATAGGCCAGCACACTGAGCTTTCTGCTACCCGGCAGCTTGAAGTCAAGGCCCACTTCAACCTTCGTGGTGGTAGCGTTCTTCAGGTCGCGGGAGAACTTCACGTCGTACACCTGGGTGTGGTAAACCAGCAACTGGGCAGCAGCATCATCCTGGGGCATGTAGTTTGCGGCCACGCGGTCTGCGTAGTTCTTGTCAGGATAGAGGTAATCAAGGCCCGGCGTCTTGGAGTTCAGGCCGATGCCTCCGCGCACATCGAGCCACTTGGTGAGGCTGAAGAGGAGGTTGAAGCGCGGGCTCAGCGCGTAGGTAGCCACGTTGCCGAAGGGCTGCATGGCCGTAAAGCGCAGGCCGAAGTTGGCCCGCAGCAGGTTCACCCGGTTGATGTTCCACGTAAACTGGTCCTCGGCATAGGCGGCAACCTGGTGCAGTCCGGGCACCGAAGAGAACGCCCTGGGCCGCCCATTGGCATTAGGACGCAGGGGACGGGCGTCGTCCAGGTTGTAATAACCGCGCCCGCTGTTCCAGTCGTAATGGTAATCAACGCCCAGCTTGAAGCTCTGTCGGGTTCTTCCGGCCTTGAAGTAGAAGCTGTCGTTCACCTTGGCAAACACGCTGCCCGGGCGGCTCTGGGTCTTGCCTGTTGCCAGATACGACTGCGTCATCCAGCTTACGGCGTGGTAGCCCGTCTGGGTTGCCGTGAGTATGGGTAGCAGTCCGCTGCTGTTGGTTACGTAGGCAGAGTTGGTGTTGTCCAGCTTGTTCAGGCTCACTCCAAGCGTATAGGAGAGCGTGCGCATGAGGGCAAGGTCCAAACTCACCTTGCCGTTGTGAGTAAGAGCTACGGAGTAGTTCTTGTTCTTCAGGTAAGTACCGTCGTCGAGGGCATCGGGGTCCTTGCCGCTCCAGTCCTTGGCGTACATGAAACGCAGCTTGGTGTCGGTGTGCCAGCGGCGGCTGACGTCGTAGCCATAGCCCAGGTTCAGGCTGTAGCGGCCGTAGCTGCGCGTCTTCTGGCGTGGGTCGCCCCAGGCTTTGGCATAATCCGCGCCGAAGTTAAGTATACCCGCGCGGCCCAGGTTGAAGCCTTTGCCGAGCGAGTAGTTCTGCAGTTCGGGGTTTATCTTGCCCTTTACCTGCCACGGAGTGACGCCTACTTTGGAGTGAACCACCACGAGTCCGCTCGTCAGGTCGCCGTACTCGGCCGACGGGATGCCGCGAACAACCTCTATGTTGTCTATGTCGTCGGCGCTTATTTGGCGCAAGTCGGTGCCTGTAAAGGCCGTACCGGAGAACCCGCCCTGGCTCAACGTGCCGTTGTTGGACATGGGCACGCCGTCAACCACCACGCTCGAGCCGAATGCACTGGTGTTGTTATTGACCAGCGTACGCAGTTGCAGGTTGCTCTGTGCGGTGAGGTCGGTGTTCTGAATGAGCTGTCCGGGGATGAGCTGCATCACGTCGGCCAGGCTGCTTGCCTGCAAGTGGTCTATGGCCTGGCGGCCTATGAGGCTGCTGGTGGAGGCTCCCGAGGCCTTTTGTTGGGCCGTTACCACCACTTCCTTGAGTGAGAGAGAGGTCGGAGTGAGCTGTATGCGGAGGCTGAGGTCCCTGTTTACCTGCAGTGTTGTGGTGTATTTCTCGTAGCCCACGTAGCTTACTTCGAGCGTGTACTGCCCTTGCGGGATGTTGCGTATGGTGGCTTTGCCGTCTATGTCGGTAACGGTGTAGGCCCCGAGCGGGTTCACCACGCACGTTGCCATCATGACCGCATCGTTGCTGTTCTTCTCAGTTACGGTCATGCTCACGGAGAACCGGCCGGTGCTGACTGGCTTCTGTGCCCTGACGTCCTGAACAATGCCCGTGCCGAAGAGCAGCAGCAAGACCAAAAGAGTGATGCTTTTTTTCATTTTCCTGCCGTTTGTTTATCTGCCTGATACCATTAATCACGTAATCAGAGTGCAAAGGTATGAAAAAAAAAGAACGCAGACAATACTTATAAATAGGTATTGTCTGCGTTTGGCAGCTTAAAAGCAGGCTTCCGTCTGCAATCCTTCTGCCATCCGTCTTGTGCCCTTTCGTGTTCCGTTTCCGGCTCTTTCAGGAGCCGCTTTGCACCCTCGGGGGTAGCCGGCGGCCAGCAGTGGCCTTGGTGGAGCTATGGTTCAAGCCCCTTGAAGGTATGGTTCAAGGCTCTTAAAGGTGCCCTTCAAGGGGCTTGAACCATACCTCTTGCGCAACGCCCGGCGGCAGGGGCCTCAGCAGCCTACAGCAGTTTGTCTATCACGGGCACGATGAGAGCCTCCATGACGGCATAGCCTGCCAGGTTGGGATGCACGGTCTCGGGCGTATACTCCTGCTTCATGCCCTGCCCGTCGGCCGAGAGCATGGCCGTAAAGTAATCCACGTAGGGTATGTGGTTGGCCTCGGCGTAGGCCTTTACGCGGGCGTTCAGGTGGCGTATCTTGGCCATGCCGTCCTTTATCTGCGGCCTCCAGCCGAAGCTGCGGGCGGGCAGACAGGAGGTGAGCACTACCTTGATGTGGTTGTAACGGGCCAGTTCTACCATCGAAATCACGTTGCCCAGGGTTGTTTCCTCATCGTAGGGGCCTGTGTTCTCGGCTATGTCGTTGGTGCCGTAGTTAATGACCACCACGCTGGGATGCAGGTTGATGACGTCCTGACGGAAGCGGAGCAGGAACTGGTAGGAGGTCTGTCCGCTGATGCCACGGCCTATGTAACCGTGCCGACTGAAGAGCTCGGGGTGCATGGAGGCCCAGTTGTCGGTGATGGAATTGCCCATGAAGACCACTCGCTTCTGGCCCTTGGCGGGCTTGGCAAGCCGGGCATTGGCCGCTGCATAGCGGTCGTACTGCGCAAAGGTGTGGCTCTGCGCCCGGGCGCCCGTGGCACTCAGGGCGAGCGAAAGAATGAGGAATAAGTTTCGGAGGTTTGTTTTCATGTTGCTGTTTCAGGTTTTAAGGGGTCATGGTTGGCTCTCGCCTTCCACGTATTGCTCAAGGAACATGTGCTCGCCGTCGAACACGGCGTAGGTAAACTGCCATATCCAGTCGCCCAGTATCATCATGCGCGTCTTGCGGTTCAGCATGAGGTCGAGCTCTATGTGGCGGTGTCCGTAGATAAAGAAGTCGATGTCTTGGTGCTCCTTCATGTACTCCTTGGTGTAATTTACTAAGTACTCACGGTCTTCGCCCATGTAAGGAGCCTCCTTGCCGTCGGCCCGTTTGAGCCTGCTATGCTTGGCCCAAGTGAGTCCGAGCCACATTCCCCAGCGGGGATGGATGGCGTTAAGCAGCTGCTGACACGTGCGGTTGTGGAACATCTTGCGCAGTATCTTGAAGTTGTTGTCGGGGTCTCCCAGCCCATCTCCATGTGCCAGGTAGAACAGCTTGCCGTAAATCTCAGTGGTGAGGGGTTTCTTGTGCACGATGAGACCGCACTCCTGTTCGAGGTAACCGTACGTCCAGATGTCGTGATTGCCCGTAAAGAAGTGCACTTCTACGCCCATGTCGGTAAGCTCGGAGAGCTTGCCAAGAAAGCGGGTGTAGCCCTTCGGCACCACGTAGCGGTACTCGTTCCAGAAGTCGAACATGTCGCCAAGCAGGTAAATGACGGCAGCCTTGTGCTTGATACTGTCGAGGAAACGAACCAGGCGGCGCTCTTGCGTGCGCTTGTGTTCGATGGCGAGGGAGCCCAAGTGGGCGTCCGAAAGGAAATAGACGTTCTTCATCAGTCGAATCCAAGTTCTACTCGAGCCTCTTCACTCATCATGCTCTGGTCCCAGGCAGGCTCGAACACGAGGTTCACATTGGCCGTGCTGATGCCTTCAACGCTCTCGAGCTTGGTGCGGACGTCCTCGAGTATGAAGTCTGCTGCTGGGCAGGAGGGCGCCGTGAAGGTCATGTCAACGTCAACGGAGCTGTCGTCCTTGACGTCAATCTTGTAAATCATGCCAAGGTCGTAGATGTTTACAGGTATCTCGGGGTCGTACACCGTCTTGAGTACATCTACTATTTTCTCTTCCAAGTGGGTCTTTTGTTCCTGGGTCATAGCTTCTTTTTGTGCAAAGATAAGTAATTAATTTCAAACCCGCAACGGCTCTCGCGTAATTTTGCTACAGCCTTCCGCGCTCGCGATAGGAATAGTATTGGCCGTCGGTAATGATGAGATGGTCGAGGAAATGGATGCGCATGATGTCGCAGGCTTGCTTCACGCGCTGCGTTAACCGGTCGTCTTCGGCCGACGAGAGGGGGTTGTTGCTGGGGTGGTTGTGGCACAGCGCCAGCACTGTTGCACCCGAGAGCAGGGCTTCCTTGAGGATGATACGCACGTCGACTGCCGTCTCGCTGATGCCTCCGTGGCTGATGCGCCGGGCCTGGATGAGCTTGTAGTTCTGGTTCATGAGCAGTATCCAGGCCTCTTCTACGTCCAAGTCCTGCATCCGGGGGTGCATGTAAGCGTAGATGGCAGCGGCCGACGAGAGGTCTGCCCGTTGTTCGGCGCTCTCTGCCTGGCGACGTTTGCCCAGCTCGCAGGCCGCCAGTATGGTTACGGCTTTTGCCGGTCCGAGGCCGTTGTAGTGCTCCAGTTCGCGGATGGTCATCTTACCCAGGGTGTTCAGGTTGTTGCGGCAGTCGGCCATGACGCGCTTCATGAGTTCCACGGCGCTTTCCTTCGTCGAGCCCGACCCAATGAGAATGGCCAGCAACTCGGCGTTACTGAGCGCCGCGGCGCCCAGCCTTTCGAGCTTTTCTCGTGGCCGGTCCTCCTCTGCCCAGTCAGTTATTGACAGCTTTTTCATAATTCTCAATTCATAATTCTCAATTCACAATTGAAGCTAATCATAATTATCCATTGTCCATTACCAATTCTCAATTATGGAAATATCAATTATCAATTGTAGAAAGTCTTTTGGAACGCGGAGTATTCATCTTTGCCCCGGACGCACCGTTTCCACCAGGCAGCGATGAAACCGCAGCCATATCCCATGAGCTGAATAAAGGAGGAAAGGACGGAAAGGAGGCCTATCTTCTCACTGTTGTTCCTGATGGTGGAGTCGAAGAAGATGATGGCAGCGTAAAGAACAAGGGGAACGAGGGCTGCCAAGCTGACCGCCAGGCCCAGTGCCTGCTGCATGCCGGCGGGCAGAAGGAAGAAAAGAACGATGCCGAAGACAAACAGCAGCAGCAAGCCAACTACCCCCACGGTGAACAGAGCGGGCAACAGGTGAACCATCTTGAGGCTGTCAGGGTACTTCTTGTACAGGTTGATGCGGGCGATACCGCTGTTGTAGACTTGCCGCCAGAACTTGCGGAAGTCGGTGCGGCGCTTGTGCCACACCCATGCTTCTGGGAAGAGACGGCACCGACAGCCAGCCTGAAAGATGCGGATGCTGAAGTCTATGTCCTCGCCGAAGCGCATTTTGGAGAACCCACCCAACCGCATATAGACGTCGCGGCGTATGCCCATGTTGAACGAACGCGGGTAGAACTTGTCCAGCTTCTTCTTTCCGCCGCGTATGCCGCCCGTGGTAAAGAAGCTCGTCATGGAGTAGGAAATGGCTTTCTGCACGTCGGTAAACGAGGCGTTGGCCCTGTCGGGCCCGCCGAAAGCATCTGCCGGCTCGCGTTGCAGCTCGTCTTCAACAGCCTGCAGATAGCCCTCCGGCAGCACTACATCAGAGTCCAGAACGATGAGATACTCGCCTTTGGCCAGCCCGGCACCGTAGTTACGGCTCTGTCCGGGGCCGCTGTTGGTCTTGGGGTAGTAATGAAGGTCGAGCTTGCCCGTATAGGTATCGCACACTTCCTTGCACGTAAGCTGCGAGCCATCCTCAACAACAATGACTTCAAAGTCCGTGAAGCGCTGCGTTGTAAGGCTCTCCAGGAGCTCCCGGACTTCGTCGGGACGGTTGTAAACGGGGACTATCAGACTGTATTTCATGAGCAACCGAAAGTTGAAAAGGTATCAGCGTAAAAGGATGGAGGCGCAAGGCCCGAAAGCTAAAAAAGGCAAAAGGGCAAAAAAGTAAAGCCGCGGAAAGCGCCCTCCGGACAGTTCCGGCCGGCATGCCTTTCCTTTTTTACTTTTTTACCCTCCCGCCTATTGATTGTCGTTTATGCGTTCACGCGGCCCAGATAGCTGCCGTCGCGGGTATCGACCTGTATGGTTTCGCCCTCGTTGATGAAGAGGGGAACGCGCACTTCGGCACCTGTCTCCAGCGTGGCAGGCTTGGTGGCGTTGGTTGCAGTGTTGCCTTTAACGCCCGGCTCGCTGTGAGTAATCTTGAGCGTGGTTTTGACCGGCATCTCTGCCAGCAGCACCGTGCCGTCCGATGTGTCGGTAACAACCTCCACGATGTCGCCTTCCTTCATGAAGTCAACGCCCGTAATCTGCTGCTTGGCGATAGGAATCTGCTCGTAAGTCTCCTGGTTCATGAAGATGCAACCTGTGGAGTCCTCATAAAGATATTGGTAAGGACGACGCTCCACGCGCACGTCTTCGAGTTTGAAACCAATCTGGAATGTACGCTCCAGCACACGCCCATCGGCTACATTCTTCAGCTTGGTAATCATGACGGTGTTGCCTTTGCCCGGCTTCCGGTGCTGGAAGTCGATGCAGGTCCAAATCTTTCCGTCCATGCGGATACATGTTCCGATTTTGATTTCCTGTGAATTAATCATTGTTGTTCTTATGAATTATATTGTTGTTATCAATGTTTTGCGGCTGCAAAGTTACTACATTTTTATAAAAAATCATCAAAACAAGGCCGAAAAATGGCTTAATTCTTTGTCATTTCGAAAATTATCAGTACTTTTGCAGCCCAAAAGGCAGGGAATAATAACATAAAAATAGAATATCAAAATGAAAAGAACATTTCAGCCGCACAACCGCCGCCGCGTGAACAAACACGGTTTCCGCGAGAGAATGGCAACAAAGAACGGCCGCCGCGTACTGGCTTCACGCCGCGCTCGTGGTCGCAAGAAGCTAACGGTTTCTGACGAGAACCACGGCAAGTAAGCCTCCGTTCTCCGTCCGGGAATTAAAAGCAGCAAAGAGCACAAGCCTCTTTGCTGCTTTTGTTTTAGGTGCACCGGGCGCCCTGCCGCCGCGCCTTTTCCGCCCTGAAGCACAGGTTCAGCAACTTTTGACACTTGTCGCACGGTTGTTTGACACTTGTCGCACGATCTTGCGACAAGTGTCAAAAGTTCCCGTAAGCATCTTGCAGCACCGCATCAGCTGCCTTATACGCACGCCGTTGCCGGTTCTCGACGCACCATGCCAAAGGGCGCAGCCGTGCTGCTGATGCCGGGAGGGGGAACGGAACGTGCAGTTTCCTACGGTCTTTTTGCCAGAGCAGCCATAAAAATCTACGGGAGCTGCTTGCCTATACCCCGACTTTTAGCTATCTTCGCTCCATGAGCTACACCAAACTTCTGTATCACATCGTTTTCCGTACGCATGCTTCGCGCCCCGCAATCGCCGAGGCCGGCGAGCGCAGTCTGTACAACTACATCTTCGGCATCTGCCAACATCATCGGGTAAAGCTGTTCCGCATCGGTGGCATGCCCAATCATCTGCACCTCTTCGTAGGCCTGCCTCCTACGCTGGCGGTGGCCGACTTCGTGAAGATTGTTAAGGTAGCGGCGCACAACTACATGAAGTCGGAACCCGCGCTCTTCCCCTTGTTCGAGGGCTGGGCTAAGTCCTACTGCGCCCTCACGTACTGCATGGCCGAGAAGGATGCCGTTATCAGATACATTGCCAATCAGAAGGAGCACCATGCCAGGCTAAGTTTGCAGGACGAACTGAGGCAGCTCATGGAGCTGAACGGCATAGACCGGAACGAAGAATACTGGCAACAGGACTGGGTGGAATAGCTACCTGCTGCATAGGGCGACCCCTCCAGGGTCGCTGCTCTTGTCGCCTGCTCTCCGCAAGCCTGCTCGTAAGCTCCGCTCACTCGCTGGCATGCGGTTACATGATGGGACGCCCCTACCGGGGCGAACTATCGAATGAACGTGGTGTGGATGTGTGGCTGCGTTGATGGGTGGAGTTGGCGAGGGTAGGATAGGGTATATTCTGCTGCATAGGGCGACCCCTCCAGGGTCGCTGCTCTAACAGTCTGCCTACCGCAAGCCTGCTCGTTCGCTCCGCTCTCTCGCTGTCATGCGGTTACATGATGGGGCGACCGCTCCGCGGTCTGCTGCTGCCTTTGACCCTAATGCGGGCCTGCGAAGCGTCAATCTCTATTACTCGGAGGGCATATACTTTGTCGCGGTGGTGAGCGTACATATCGGGCGGAAGCCATGGTGCACCTATACCGTGCCGTGCCACGGTAGGAGCGCTTCCTCAATTAACTGCATTCCGGTGTACATGTGGAGTGAGGACGTGGTGTTGCGGGTGGTGAAGTGAAACGAGGAATCATCTATCCAGCTCCGTGTCCCTGCCGGAACACCCTCTTAAGTAGCCATTTACCAGCGAGCAAACGGAGT
>LAHS01002184.1_pt1 | contig 25352 bp, 39 predicted proteins | sample 329651 | NCBI WGS metagenome assembly LAHS01 (sample SAMN03275699, study PRJNA271635) | activated sludge metagenome | isolation source: sample C-1 Sludge from hydrolytic chamber (first chamber) of Anaerobic... | reverse complement strand
TAGGCGCAAATTCATCAAGCTCTCAAATCTATTTATGCGGCGGTGAAGGAAAGATTAGGGTCAATAATGGAAATCTTGCTATAGGCCTTTCTAGTGCTGCTGGGCAATCAAATATAGCTTCTTTATCTTCAGACCCAGATGATTATAGTGCTGGTGGTTTTTCTTTATACAAAACAAACGGATATGTAAGCCTCGTTTTAAAAGGAAACGATATTCTTTTCGATGGAGGACGTAATTTAGGCGTTGCACTCGAAATGGATATATTTAAAACAAGAGTTTGTCATACCCTTCTATACCCATCATCGGGTGAAGAATCAGGTACAACATCCGGTGTTTCTTTGACAGAATCTTCCGCTAATTACAATTATATGGAAATATTTTATCACGATACAGACGGCGCTTATGAAAGCAAGAGAATCTACAATCCAAACGGAAAGATTGCTAAACTCTGTACTGTGCAGGTTGGAGGTACAAGCGATTCCCTATCCGTAAAATCAAGGTGGGTCCAAATAAGCGGGTCTTCGATTTCAACACTTTATACAGCAAAAGAATTTTCTCACATCTCATCCACGACAGAAGGAACGCATACGGATAAAATCATTGCTCAGAACAAGATACTGATTGACCGCGTAGAGGGATGGAACTAAATCTTTGATGCGATACGCATAGAACGGAGGTCCAATGATTATTACAGTTACAGGTCAAGAAGCAGAAGTCACAACGAATGAAACGCTTGTCTCGAATTCGAACAAGACCTACACGGCGGATTTTACGTTTTCCGAAGATTGGAGCAGCTATACAAAGAAGGCCGTTTTTATGGAGAACGGGAATCCAATCATCCAGGCGATGTCCGGAAACTCCATCGAGATCCCAAAGGCTTCCCTTGAAGAGCATGACGTACATCTTTACATCGGTGCCTACGGAATAAACGGTGACAAGATATATCCCACAACTTATGCAGACGCAGGCGTGATCCTGCCGGGAACGGAGGCATAAATGATTATTACAGTTACAGACCAGAGCGCAGCGGTCACGACACCGGACAGGCTTGTCTCGCATTCCGCGTCCGTCTACACGGCGACTTTCGTCCTGGACAGCACCTGGGATTCCCTGACGAAGATGGTCGTGTTCAAGGCCGGGGAGAAAAGCAAGGCCTTCGGAACCCCTACGATTGAGAAGGGCATGACAGGGACATCCGTCATAGTTCCGTGGGAGCCTCTGGCGGTCTATGGGAGAGAGCTGTGGGTCGGAATCTACGGAACAGACTCGACAGGACTTGTGAAGCCTACGACATGGGCGGATGCCGGAACGATCCTTCAGGGCGTAGACATCGACGCTGACAACGCGCAGGAACCGACGGAAGGCCTTTACCAGAAGTGGGTGGATGAAGTCTCAGGCTATGCCACCACGGCGTCCACAGCGGCCACCAGCGCGAAAGCATCGGCAGACAGCGCAGCCGCTTCCGTAACGCAAATCGGAACATCCGTGACAGATGCAGCAGCATCCGCAACGGCAGCAAAAGCGTCAGAGACGGCCGCAGCCACCAGTGCATCGAACGCATCAGCATCAGCGACAGCGGCAAAGACTTCAGATACGAACGCGAAGTCATCCGAAACAGCAGCAAAGACAAGCGAGACGAACGCTGCATCTTCTGCATCTTCCGCGTCGACATCAGCAGGCACTGCCACGACAGCCGCCTCAGGTGCATCGACAAGCGAGACGAACGCCAAAGCATCGGAGACGGCAGCTGCATCTTCCGCATCTGCGGCATCCACGTCAGCAGCGAACGCAAAGACGAGCGAAACGAATGCAGCGTCAAGTGCATCATCGGCATCCAGCTCCGCGTCATCCGCATCGACCTCCGCGACAAATGCAGCGTCCAGCGCGACAGCAGCACAGACAGCCGCCGCTTCGATCGACATGACGAACTATTACAACAAGACAGAGACTAACAATCTATTGTCTGCAAAGGCAGCGGAGACGGAAGTTACGGCGGTAATGCAGAGTTTATCGTCCAAACAGGATGCTCTGACAGCCGGAAAGAATATCACTATTTTAGATAATGTGATTTCAGCATCTGGAGGTGGAAGCAAACTGAACGTTACTTTTGCGTCTGCTTTTATCGGTGCGACTTACACGATTACAAGTTCAGACTCTTCAGAAATAATATCAGGAGGAACGGTTTCCGAATCATCGAGTGCAGAAATATCTGTTACGGGAGAGGGAAGAACATATACTGTTACCTCATCTGCTAATGGTTCTACATATTCTGCACAAGTTGAGACTGGAAAATACTATGGAATCTATGATGTTACTTTAAATGTGTTCACAACGGTCGTCTACACAGTCGTCATGGACTTCTCCGTCTCGACACCGGCATCCATGTGCACATATGCAGATGACGCCGCAGGGATGTCTTCAGGACACGCAGCCTGGAAGGATAAGGAGATCTTCAAGAACATCAAGAGCTGCCTCCTCAACAGCAGTGGGACGCGCCTCGGCTATCTGAATGAGGATAACGTCGCAAAATATACAGACGGTACCGCCGCTCCGATCACGACCGTCGGAAACGATGTCATGATTGAATATCCGGAAGTCATTGGATATAAGTTCAGCCTCAGCGGAACGAAGCTCACGGTGTCCGTCACGAATGAACTTAATAAATCCGGATACAGCTATGATGCATTTTCCTATGCCGGTACCGCGGATGCTTCCGCTCTTTACATCGGACGGTATCTCGGATATCAGACAGGATCGAAGATGTACTCCGTCTCAGGGCAGACGCCGACGGCATCCGTAACAATCGGAACCTGCAGGACGGCCGCCAGAGCGAGAGGCACCGGATATGAGCAGATTGGCTTCGCGCAGCTGAAGCTCCGCCAGGCACTCGACATCATCAAGTTTGCGAATGGCAATATGCAGGATGCCGTCGGGTGGGGATATGTCGGAGGATCCGCGAAGACCGTGACCGGAGGCGGGAATGCCTACGGAGCCGACTCGGAAGTGATTAAGGCATCGAATCCGTCCTATCTGACAGACAAGGTCCATCAGGTCGTCTGCAACGGGATGGAAGACGAATGGGGGAATGCGCTGCAGTGGATCGACGGAGTCGTCACAGACGCGAGCTACAATATCCTCACGGCGAAAAAGGCTTCTGATTTTAATGATTCCGGATCCAATTACACAAGCCATAATGTCGGGATCACGACAACGCTTTCCGGATACATCAACGGAGTGCAGGGGACGAATGACCTGGGCCTGATTGTAAAAGCAGCAGGCGGTTCCGATTCCACTTACTTATGTGACTATGGATATGTGGGCCCAAGCTACGTCGCGTATGCTGGGGGCTATTACAGTAATGGGAGCAATGCTGGTCCTTTCCAGTTCGATCTGTATAACTCCGCGTCGGGTTCCAATGCGATTGTCGCCGGCCGCCTCATGTTTTTAAAGATTTAGATCTTGACCTTGTTTCAATGATTTTGATTTCGGGCATCTGATTTTTTTCCGGCGCCTTTCGGCTTACAAGATATTGTCTTCAGACGGATGTGCATCATTTTTATCAGACGCTCGACCGGTATTATAAAACAAATATCAAAAAGGAGGTTGTAAGGAAATGACGAATTGCGGGCATCATCATGGAAGTAAGGAGTGGGCCGTACCGGTCGTGTTTGCCTCCGACAAGGTCTATGTGCATACGAATATCACCGAGACGAAAAAAGAGGACGGAACGATCGACTATGAGTACGACGAGGTCATGTACGACTACAGCGAGTACACGAAGATCATCCAGGATGAGAACACGAAGCTCCGGTCCGATGTCGATTATCTTGCGGTCATGGGAGGGATTGAACTATGAGCAAAAACTATAACATGATCAAGGATTATTATGACCGAGGCCTGTGGAGCATTGACCGCGTTTTTTTGGTCGTAGGCAAAAAGCTCGGAATCACGGAAGAGGAATACCATACCATCACCGGATATGTGTATCCCTCAAAAGGGGATGAGTGATGGCCGGCAAAAAGAAGATCGATGAGGTAGAGCTTTCTTACAATCTCCTTGAGATTATCCGGAAGCAGAACACGATCATCGACTATCTGTATTGCATGGCCGTCCAGTATGAGGCAATCGATGAAGAAACAGATATGATCAAGGATGTTGCGGATGAGCTTAATGCTCTTGGCATCGCAGAAGACACGACGGGGATACAGACCATTGATTAAAGCAGAAAGGGACAGAAGATGCCTGAACCAGTAATCAGTTTCACGTTAGATCAATTATGGGCGGTTGTCATGGCGACCTGTGCGGGGATAGCCGCCCTTGCCGGAGCCGCCACCATCATCGCAAAGATCGTCGATAAATTCAAGAAGCCAAACACAGACCAAAACGCACGGCTTGATGAGCATGAATCAAGACTCAATATTCACGAGGAACGTCTTAACAAGCATGACGGCATGTTTGCCAAAGACAGGTACCGCATGGGTGGATATGACGAAGGAAATAAGGTAACACAGAAAGCATTACTGGCCTTGCTGTCCCATGCCATTGACGGGAATAACACAGTACAGTTAACCGAGGCAAAAACAAGCCTTGAAAATTATCTCATTGAAGGAGGAAACAAAAATGAAGTTAAATGATAAGATTTACGATGTACTGAAATGGATTGCACTTATTGTCATCCCGGCAGTCGGGGCGCTTTACTTCGGACTGGCTCAGATTTGGGGATTCCCTTATGGCGAGGAAATTGTCGGAACGCTGACACTGATTGACACCTTCATCGGTGCGCTGATCGGAATCAGTACATCTTCCTACAATAAGATTACGAAAAATGACGCAACCGGAGATTGATGCCTACATCCGCGACATCAATATGCGGACAGAGAATATGTGCGTCGATCTCCGCCACATGAGCATCGACTGCATCCTGTACAAGCGATGCGACGGATGCCGCAAACGTTACTTTGACGGACTGAGGAAGGAGCTGGAACATGGAAATCTGGATGGGGTGGCTCTGCCGCGAGAGTGGGAATGAGCATGGCCAGCATACCGCTGACATCTGGTGCATCGGTGACAACGGTCATGCCTACGGGCGCTACCAGTTCGACAACCGTTACGCGCTGGTTCCGTTCATGCAGTATTGCGTCGCGAACAACGAAACACATTACTGCGGATTCAACAAATATATCAGCATGGCACGCGCGGATCTGCAGAGGAACATCGGACTCATGACGCTCTGGAGATCAAACTGCGATAACTATACGGAAGAGTTTACGCGTCTTCAGGATAATTACGCAAAGGCATATTATTACGATCCGGCTGTCGCGTACCTTCTGAATGAGGAAGGAATCGAAGCATCGAAGCATTCCGCGGCTTTCCGGGGATCTCTGTTCTCCATGTCTATCCGGTCCGGCCAGCAGTGTGCCGGATGGAAGTTCAGGGACGGCGGGAACACGGAAGAACAGATCCTGAGGAACGCCTATGCAAAATACGGGAACTCGGACGCAGGGAGATGGCCGGAGCAGCTGGCCGATGCACTTGGGTATCTGAAACAGGAGGAACATACATTGACAGGTAAAGACATTGCGAACGAATGCGGAGCTGTCTGCAATATGGCACGGACGCAGTTCTTCACTTATGGGGACAGCCGGAGCAAGATTCCCTGCGCGGATCAGAAGATAAGCTGCGACAGGATGATCGCCAGGGCACTATGGGATTTTAACTTCCAGGATCAGCCAGTCGGCGGCATGACGGTCATGATAGAAGATTCCTACCTGACATCGCACGGATTCTACCGGATCACGGATGCCAACAAGCTGACCGGAGGGGATATCGTCCTCATGGATGACGGACAGGATTCCCCGAATGCGTCCTGGCATACCTTCATCATCATGGAGCGCAATGCTGACGGAACGATCGACAAATATGACTGCGGCTCCCAGGCGCGGGTAGATACGGTACAGCCATTCTGCAACGTTCCGATCAATGAGTGGAGTAACCGCAGATTCCATTGCGGGTATCGCTACGGGTCGGAACCGAAACCGGAAACAGCTCCTTCCGCGGATTCCGTGATGCGTAAAGCCATTTCTTTCCTCGGAACAAAGGAATCTCCGGCCGGAAGCAACAATGTCATATTCAATACCGATTACTACGGACATGCCGTGTCCGGTTCGGATTATCCGTGGTGCTGCGATTATGTCTGGGATATCTTCCGCATGGCAGCAGCAGCGGCTCTGTTCTTTGGAGGAAACAAGACCGCAGAGTGCAAACAGTTTGAATCATGGGCGCTGTCGGCAGGCCTTTCCGTCGGGAAGAATAACGGACAGTACGGCGACATCGTGACCTTCGATTTCGGGCAGGCAAAAGGTTATGCCCATCACATCGGCTTCATCAAGAGCAAGAATACGGACGGAACCTATCAGACGATAGAGGGGAACACTTCCGTCACATCGGATGACAACGGCGGCGCTGTCATGGAACGCACACGCTCGCAGGCAGACATGAGATACATATTCCGTCCGAAGTACGGATCGGAAGGAGAGGAGAGACAGACGATGAATTATTCATTCACAGAAGTGCGTCCCGGAGACCGGAACAGCGTTGACGTCCTGCTTGTTCAGGAGATTCTGAAATCGCGGATCTGCAGCGAGACAGGAAAGCCTTATTACACAGGCCCGCTCGACTGGGAATACACAGCCGGACGTGAGGACATCGTAGGAAGCCTCGGCTGGGCTGTCCGCAAGTTCCAGAGAGACAGTGAACTAAAAGATGATGGGATCGTGGGAAAAGACACTTTCACCACGATGTTAGGAAAATATCCATCATAGAAAGGAGGAATGGACAATGGCAAAAAAGGGTAAGGGCGGCAAAGGCGGCTGCGGCAAGTAATGCTTCGATGTAGTCAGCGTTTCACAGGCCTGACCATATAAGATGCCATCGGGCATACTTGAGGCGCTGGTTATATACAACTTCATATCCTTCTGTACAAGGCCCTCGGTAAATTCCGGGGGCTTATTTTTTTTGTTAGAGGCAAAAAAGAGGCACGATGCCGTGCTTTGGCACTACTCGGCACTACAAAAATTCCGCGTGAAACCTTGAAAAACCCATAAAAATGAGGCCCTACGAATCCTGCACCTTCCATCAGAAAAGCCACAGAAAACCGTGTAAATACGGCAACTGTGGCTTTTTTGTTGTCTAAAAAGGGGCAGAAAAGGGGCAACTCACAAAAAACTGACCGCATCGAGCCTTGCATTGTCCTTTTCTTTCATCATTTCTGTGGCATGCAGATAGATCTGCGTAATCTCTTCACTGGCGTGTCCGACCTGCCGGGTAATGACATCCAGCGGGAGTCCGGAAGCAGCTGCCAGGCTTACGAAAGTATGCCGGAGGGCGTGAGGAGTCAGACGCCGGCCGACCGTCTGGAGCGTCTTATCGCCTAGATACTGCCGGAACGAGTCATAACTTAGATAATCCGTACTGTCCGTGATGAAGTGGCTGCAGACGATGTGTCTTTTCGTCATCATCTTATTGATGTCGAGGATGACCGGCATCAGCTCCGGACGGATCCGGACATCGCGTGTCGAAGTCTCTGTTTTTGTGGAGTGCGTCAGCTCACAGTTCACCATGTCATAGGTCTTCGTGACATGGATCAGTCGCGCATCAATATCGACATCTGACCTGTCGAGGGCGATAGTCTCGCCGATCCTGAGGCCGGAGAGCGCCTGGAACTTCGTGAGCAGCTGCCATACCGGCTTTTCGCTCATTGCATCCAGTACGGCAGACAACTCATCCTTTTCCAGGTATTTCATAAAATCCTTTTCCTTTTCGGTCGGCTCGGGGAAGGACTCAAGCTTCGCCATCCATTCGACGGACACGATCTTGTCATTCTTATAGCCCCAGCGCATCATGGCCTTGAAAGTCTTCAGACGCTGGTTCAGCCTGGTCCCGTTCTCCTTAGTATCAAGCAGTTTCTGTTTTACGAATGAGGCCGTCAGCTTATTGACGAGGACATCCCCTCCGATGATCTCGGACAGCTTCTTTTCCTGCCACTCGTTGCGCTTCCAGGTGGAGTTCTTTACCGTGGCCCGCTGTGACTTCCTGTAGGCCTCGATCAGCTCGTCGAGCGTCACTTTTGAAGAATCACACGCGCTGGCCATCTTCGCCTTGATCTTAGTCTGCAGGGCCGTGTAGGCGGTCTTGCTGTTCGATGAGGTCATGATCAGAGAAACCTTCTTCCATTTTCCGGTCATGATGTCTTTATAACGCTCGGTGTACTTGTACTTTCCTTTACCGCATTTTTCCTGCCACATAGTTCCTCCTTTTTGAGCGCAATAATAGCGCCGATGTTGAAAATCTGCGCCGGGAGGAGTAAGATATAATTGCTTAATGTTATCCCTCGCTCCCCTGTCGGAGCAGGCCGTCGCGGTGATTCCCGTCACTGCGGCGGTTTTTAATTATCAGGAAAAAAGTTTTGCAAATGCCGGTATCATAGCAATATAGATCAGCGTAGCCATGACAGAGATACAGATCGCCGCAATGGACAGAGTATGCTTCTTTGTCGGATCGTTCTGAATCAGATCTATCAGGCCAAAGATGAATCCGAGTACCGTTACCGTCAATGCCAGGATGACAGCAGCAATGCTCAATGTGGAGTTTGGTAAGGATTCCTTTTCAGGTTTGACATCCGGGTCTTCTTTCTGTTCCTTAAATGCTTCCGTGTAGGCCTTTACAGGAAAACCACAGATCGGGCAGGTCAGTGACCAATCTGGAATAGTCTTTCCGCATTTCGGGCAAAGCATTTTTCCCTTTTCCAGTACCGGAGCAGGAGCAGCTGCCGGTTTTGGTTTTTCTGCGACGGATTCCTTAATATTCGCTCCGCACTCTTTACAGAATTTGGAGCCATCCGGTATTTCTTTTCCACAGTTTGGACAATACATAATCAATCCCCTCCTTGATTAGATTTGTGTAGTCTTCTTACCTCCCGATCCAATGATAACGGTGCTTCTGCTATTTCTTCCTGATGAGATAATCCGTATTCCTCGAGAATCTGTCTGCGCTTTTCATAATAGAGAAGCGCTCTTTTAACCATTGCACGCCGGCGCTGTAGAGTTTCAAGCCAAGTAGAAACATTTACGGAAGTGATAAATCTTTCTGTTGTATAGACTTTTTCCTTATTATCCGGAAGACCGTGTGCCCTGGATTCAATTTGCTGCACATCAGGCTTTTCATAATCGTTTCCATTGATGTGGTCCATCGCATGATTATATTCGTTCAGCCTTCCACTATCGGAAAGCCTTGCGTCGATTAGGATAGTATAAGACCCATCCTCGTTCTCAATTACCATTTCATGATCTTTTGATCCGTGGAAATCAATAAGTGCTACATTAATTATCGGTGTCATGTCTTTCTTTCCTCTTAAGAGCAAGGGCCATGTCATATAATACCTTTAAATCTTCTGGTGTCGCATCACGTGCCGCATCAAACAAAACACGTAACTCCGGATTTTCAAACATTTCCTGCGCAACTTTGGCTGTCTTTTTGTCAAAGTAATATCCATTATCGTCATGAGAATCTATTAAGTCGGATTTACCAATTCCAAAGTAGTCAGCAATCTGTTGTACTTTTCCCATTGAAGGAATGATTTTTCCAGTACACCATGTATTAAAAGTCGTGGGAGCAAATCCAAGGTCCTTCGCAACTTCCCTCTGGTCTTTCCCACTCTTATTTATATAGTACGTAAGGTTCCTTCCAAATGTTTTTCTTTCCTCGTTTTCTCCCATGATTATCACTCATTTCTTATTAAGATTACAACAAAATCGGATAAAATACAACTAAAATCCTAAATTATTGCAAAATGTGTTGACAATCCTAAAATATAGGATTATGATGTATAAAACTTAAGAAAGGAGGCCATATATGGTAGTTGACTTTAGAATTAGTTTATCGGCAGCCAGAGCAAATGCGGACATGAATCAGCAAGAGTGGGCCGATGCAATAGGCGTAGATAAGGCAACAGTTGTGAATTGGGAAGCTGGAAGAACAGAACCAGGTCTATCACAACTTAGAAAGATTTCAGAAATGTCCAAAATTCCTATGGACTATATTTTTGTGCCCACAAAATCCTAAAATATAGGATTACTTCAGAAAAGTTGAGGAGGCCTAACATGGGGAAACATTATTACGCAGTACGAGTGGACGGGACTAAGGAAGATCTTACCGGAAAGATGGCGGCGGAAGAGCTTATGGATGGATCCAGTGAGTTCCGCGGATATATCGCGGACGGTGAGGACATGATGGACATGCTGGAGCAGGCAGAAGATGACATGTTCTGTCATGACGGATACAAGCTCGACTGCGGCGATGTACTCCGCTGTGAATGGGTGGCGGCATGATGAACGAAGATAAGCAGGCTATCTGCAGCATGCTCCTGAAGACGATCCAACTGACGCGCAACGGATCCGATGTGAAGTCACTGGAGTACAAGTTACTGGGACCGGACAACGAGAGAGTTCAGATCACTTATATCGACGGCAGCCTCAATTCCGTGAACGTCAGCATGGATTCCGGAGAGGCAATGATCCGCGACATTATGAAAAACATCTGAAAGGAGGTCAGGGGAATATGGCATACATGAGCCGGAAGCATCTGTCCGAGGAATTCGATCTGTCAGAAACAACTACGGATAAGGTTATCGGACAGCTGCGGAACGAGATCGAGAACGGGCGCTATCCGCCGGACGTCGTGCTGGATTACGGAAGGAATGTCCGTGTCGAGTATAAGGCATTCAAGGACTGCATGAAATTCGGGGATGCGCTGCAGGATCCATACAACAGAAAACTGGTTCCAAATTATGGAGGGTAATATGGAAGAACTTAAAGTAGTAAACGGAGAAACATACAGCCGTGACGTAGATATAAAAATAGTCCCATTCATGTTAGCGCATGAACAGGACCGCACTGCAAAATCTATCAAACACATTCTAGCACGTAAAAAGGCAGAGCGCAAGAATCACCTGCGTTGGGTGAGTTTCTGGTGCTCCTGCGCTCTTACCATCGGCTCTGTCCTGAGCCTGATGACATCCATGATCTACATCATCCCGGCCATGATCGGACTGGCATACATGTGCCTGTTCGAGGCCGTCAACAAGGAGGCGTTTAAATGAATAATTCAAGACGCAAAAGAATTAACCAGCTGTCCGAACAATTATCTTCGCTTACAGATGATCTGAACGAAATTCTCGATGAAGAAAGCGAATACAGGGATAACATACCGGAAAACATGTGCGAAAGCGAAAGGTATGAGCAATCTGATTCTGATTGTGATTCTTTGTCAAATGCCATTGATTCAATAAATGAGGCATGCGAGAGTCTCGGAGAAATTGAATAGGAGGAATTAAAGTGAAAATAAACAAACTTGAAATTGAAAATGTTAAGCGTGTCAAGGCGGTCAAGATCGAACCGAAGGCGGATGGTCTCACGATCATCGGAGGAGACAACAACCAAGGAAAAACATCCGTTCTTGATGCCATCGCATGGGCTCTCGGAGGAGAGGACCATCGCCCATCGAATCCTGCGCGCAGCGGATCCGTGACGCCGCCGTCCATTTCCGTCACCATGTCTGACGGGCTACTGGTAGAACGCAAAGGAAAGAACAGCGACCTCACCGTGACGGATACATCTGGAAAGCACCGCGGCGGTCAGCAGATTCTGAATGATTTCGTGGAACAGCTGGCAATCGACCTTCCGAAATTTATGAATGCAAATGAGAAGGCGAAATCAGAGACGCTGCTGAACATCATCGGCGTAGGACCGCAGCTTGCTGAACTGGAAAAAGAAGAAAAGGAGACTTACGCCCAGCGACAGAGCATCGGGCAGATCGCCGACAGGAAGAAGAAGTACGCGGAGGAGCAGGAATACTACCCGGACGCTCCAAAAGACATCGTGTCCGCGGCCGATTTGATCAAACAGCAGCAGGATATCCTGGCAAAGAACGGAGAGAATGAGAGGCTGCGCAGCCGTCTTACTAGCATCACGCAGGAAAAGCACCGTCTTTTCGATGAGGCACAGCGTATCGATGAGCAGATTGCCGATCTGCAGAAACGTAAAGCGGAACTGATCGAAAATTATGAGAAGACATCTGGTGATGAAGCTACAGCCATGAAGACGGTCGCTCAGCTTAAAGACGAGAGCACCGCAGAGCTGGAAACATCCATTGCCAATGTCGATGAGATAAATCGGAAGGTCAGGGCGAACCTCGACAAGGACAAAGCTGATGACGATGCCCGTGATTACGCGGATCAGTATACGGAACTCACCAAAAATCTCGATGATGTCAGGAAACGCAAACGTGCGCTGCTGGATGGTGCGAAGCTCCCGCTTCCGGGACTGTCGGTCGAGGATGGACATCTGACATACAACGGCCAGGAATGGGACAACATGTCAGCATCAAGCCAGTTGATCGTGTCGACGGCAATCGTCAGAGAACTGAACCCGAAATGCGGTTTTGTGCTCCTCGACAAACTAGAGCAGCTCGACCGAAATACGTTGCAGGTTTTCGGAGAATGGCTCGAGAAAAACCATCTGCAGGCGATCGCCACCCGTGTAAGCTCCGGCGATGAGTGTCAGATCATCATACAGGACGGATATGCAGTCAGGAACACGACCATCAAGAATGAACAGGCTCCGAAGAAGAGCTGGACGAAAGGAGAGTTTTGATGAACATCACGAAAGGAATTGCGGTAAAAGGTCAGAAGGTCGTCGTTTACGGACCTGAGGGGATTGGAAAGACCTTATTCGCTTCGAAGTTCCCGGATCCCGTCTACATCGATACGGAAGGGAGCACCAGGCAGTACGATCTGCAAAGATCGGATCCGGCATCATGGGCAGCCATCATCCAGGATGTGCAGGACGTCATCAGCGGATCAGTGACCTGCAGGACGCTTGTGCTGGATACCGCCGACTGGGCGGAACGCATGGCGACAAAAGCGGTCATCACCAGCCATCAGTGGGGAGGTATCGAAGATGCAAGCTATGGCAAAGGTTATCAGTACGTCTATGAGGAATTTTCAAAGCTGCTCAACCTCCTTAGCGAAGTTTCGGAGCATGGAATCAATGTCGTGATCACAGCTCATGCAGCCATGCGTAAGTTTGAACAGCCGGATGAGCTTGGGACTTACGATCGGTGGGAAATGAAGCTCCAGAACTCACAGCGCGCGAATGACTGCGCGGTGCTGAAGGAGTGGGCCGACACGATCGTCTTTGCAAACTACAAGACATTCACCATCAATGCGAATGACGCCAAGAAAGCAAAGGATGTCAAGAAGAAGGCAACCGGAGCACGCCGGTGCATGTATCTCAACCATCATCCGTGCTGGGATGCAAAAAACCGCTGGGGAATCACGGACGACATCGACGATCCGTACGATTTCGATTATGAGATCATCCGTCCGTACATCGAACGCAAGGCAGCTTCTCAGACAACGGAAAATGTTCCGGAGAAAACGAAAACACCGGATCATGATGACGCGAAGGAGCTCAACGAACTCCGGGAAGCGCACATGAATCCGCCCGAACCTGCACCATCGGATGCAAAGGCGCCTGTTCCGTCCGAGGAAAAGAAAGAATCGCTCAGGGACCAGCAGAATGATCCTGAGGATCGAAAGGCGCGTCAGGCGGAGACGGAGGCTCTGAAGATTCCGAAAGCGCTGAAGGACCTGATGATTTCAAACAACGTCGGTGCGTGGGACATCCAGAACATCGTCGGTCTTAAGGGGTACTTCCCTGCGGATATGGATATCCAGGATTATCCGGATGATTTTATCGAAGGCTGCCTCGTGGCTGCCTGGCCGCAGGTTTTTGAACTGATCAAAACCGTTAACGAAAAACAGCAAATTCCATACTAAAAAAGGAGAAAACAGAAATGGCAGAAGATTACGGAAAAGCACTTGGTTATGATGATGAGATTTCAAAAGAAAATGAATTTGAGACGATACCAGAAGGTGATTATACCTTTACGGTCGTGAACCTGGAACGCGCACAGTACGAACCGAAGGAAGGAGCGAAGATGTGCGCCTGCCCACAGGTCAATATCACGCTTAAGATCAGGGTTCCGCAGCAGGACGGATCTACGGTTGACCGCCAGATTGTTCATCCCCTCTTCCTCAATACGAAGATGGAGGGGCGCATCTCGGAATTCTTCGAGGGTATCGGGCTCAAGAAAAAGGGAGATCCGTTCAGGATGGCCTGGAACTCCGTTATCGGGAAGACCGGTAAGTGCAAGGTCTACATCGACAAATACACAAATCCCGATGGTAAGAATTACGAAAACAACAAGATAAGAAAATTCTATTACAAGGCGGATGCGTCGGCGACATCCTTCACACCGGGCAAGTTCTGATGAATGAAATCTCTTTAAGGCCGTACCAGAAGGAAGCCGTAAGCGCCATTGAGGGTGAATGGGACAAAGGGCAGAAGAAAACGCTCCTGGTCCTTCCGACAGGGACAGGGAAGACGATCGTATTCTGCGCCATCACCAGGGATGCCGTCATGAACGGGGATCGTGTCCTGATCCTCGCTCACCGCGGTGAGCTGCTGGACCAGGCGGCCGATAAGCTTGAACGTTCCACCGGTCTTAAGTGCTCCGTCGAGAAGGCGGAAGAGACCTGCATCGGAGAATGGTACCGTGTGACCGTCGGATCCGTGCAGAGCATGATGCGTCCGGCACGCCTGGAGAAATTCCCGAGCGATTATTTCGGAACCATCATCATCGACGAGGCACATCACAGCGTCTCGGACAGCTACGGAAGGATCCTCGAACACTTTGCTGATTCCCGCGTCCTGGGAGTCACGGCGACGCCTGACCGGGGAGACATGCAGAACATCGGGAAGGTATTCGACAGCCTGGCATATGAGTATTCGCTTCCGAAGGCAATCAAGGAAGGATTTTTATGCAGAATCAAGGCACTCACGATCCCGCTCAAGCTGGATATCAGCGGAGTCGCCATGCAGAGCGGTGACTTTGCAGCCGGCGGGCTCGGTGATGCGCTGGAGCCTTATCTGGAGCAGATCGCTTCGGAAATGGCCGTAACCTGCAAAGACCGTAAGACGGTGGTATTTCTTCCGCTTGTCCGGACGTCGCAGAAATTCCGCGACATCCTCAACGAGCACGGAATGGCTGCCGCCGAGGTCAACGGGGAATCTTCCGACAGGGCGGAAGTACTGAAGGATTTTTCAGATGGAAAGTACAACGTCCTCTGCAACTCCATGCTGCTGACGGAAGGATGGGACTGCCCGACCGTGGACTGCATCGTGGTGCTCCGGCCGACAAAGGTACGGGCCCTGTACAGCCAGATGGTGGGACGCGGTACAAGGATATGCGAGGGAAAGGACCACCTGCTGCTTCTGGATTTCCTTTGGATGACGGAGCGGCATGAACTGTGCCATCCGGCCAGCCTGATCTGCGAGAACCCCGAAGTCGCACAGAAGATGACGGAAAACCTCGCGGAGGATGATAGCGGAGAAGCTGTCGACCTGGAAGAGGCGGAGAGCATGGCATCAGAGGATGTCGTGCAGGCACGCGAGGAATCCCTGGCAAAACAGCTGCGTGAGATGCAGCACCGGAAACGCAAGCTCGTAGATCCGCTGCAGTTTGAAATGAGCATACAGGCCGAAGACCTGGCCGGTTACGTTCCTGCTTTCGGGTGGGAATCCGCGCCGGCATCCGACAAGCAGCTGCAGACGCTCGAAAAGCTCGGAATCCTTCCGGACGATATCCCGAACGCCGGATACGCGAGCAAGCTGCTCAACCGGCTGGATACACGCCGGGATGAAGGACTGACCACTCCGAAGCAGATCCGGTTCCTGGAAGGAAAAGGATTCCAGCACGTCGGTACATGGCAGTTCGATTCAGCAAGGGTGCTGATTGACAGGATCGCCGGAAACGGATGGCGGGTGCCTTTCGACATCACACCGCAGACATATAAACCAAAGATCGAAAATCATCCCATGGGATTCGCACTGGAGGCATAAATGGAACTTCTTACTGAAATCATCAAGTCGATACCTCCGGGATCCTGCAGCTACAGCGAGTGGACGCAGGTCGGGATGGCCCTCAAGCATGAGGGATATCCGGTCGATGACTGGGCGTCATGGAGCGCCAAGGATTCCGACCGCTACCATCCTGGCGAGTGTGAACGCAAATGGAGCAGCTTCCGCGAGGAGGCAGGCAACATCGTGACGGCCGGCACCATCGTGGAGCTGGCAAGGAGGTTCGGATGGCATTCAAAGTATGACGGAGAGGGACGGGCGCTTGCATGGGACGATGAGATATCCGACGAGCCTCCGGTCGACCCGCGCTTCCTGGATACCGCGGAAGTTCCGCATGTCAGGAAATGGGATCCGAATGAACAGATCATTACATACTTAAGCACGCTCTTCAATTCCGATGATTATGTCGGGTATGTCGTGAAGAGCATGGAAAAAAAGGAAGAAGGAAAACCGGTCAAATACGTTCCGGCAGACCGCGGAAAATACCAGCGTACGGCTGGAGAACTGATCGCAGATCTTCAAAAGACGGACGACATCGGCGCTGTATTCGGTGATTACCGGCCGGAAGCAGGTGCATGGGTACGTTTCAACCCTCTCGATGGAAAAGGCGTCGCAAACGTCAACGTGGCTGATTACAAATATGCCCTGGTCGAGTCCGACACCGAAGTGATCGGTAAGCAGCTCAGCATCATAAAAGAGCTGCGTCTCCCGGTCGCGCTCATGGTACACAGCGGCGGGAAGTCCATCCATGCCATCGTCAAGATCGGTGCAGCGGATGCGAAGGAATACCGCGACAGGGTCAATTACCTCTACGGGGTATGTGGAAAGAACGGCCTTGTCATCGACACGCAGAACTGCAATCCGAGCCGGCTGTCGAGGCTTCCCGGAATCATGAGGAATGGAAACAAGCAGTACATCATTCCCGATTCAATCAATACAGGAGAAAAGAGCTTTGAGGAATGGAAGGATTATTACGAAGGCATAAACGACGACCTTCCGGATGTCGAAACGGCGGAGGCATGGTTTTCAAATCCTCCGGAGCTGGCTCCGGTCCTGATCGACGGGATCCTGCGCCAGGGCGACAAGCTTCTGGTGTCGGGTCCGTCAAAGGCCGGTAAGAGCTTCGCCATGCTGGAGCTGGCGGCCGCGATCGCCGAAGGGAAGGACTGGATGGGAATCAAATGCGCGCAGGGTCGCGTCCTGTACGTCAACCTTGAACTGCATGACGCCAGCTGCAAGCACCGCATCATCGACGTATACAAGGCGCTGGGATGGCAGCCTACGGCCCTGCATAACCTCGATACATGGGGTCTGAGGGGAAAGGCCATACCGATGGACAGGCTCACTCCGAGGCTGATCAGGCGCGCCAAGGACCGCAATTACATGGCGATCATCATCGACCCGATCTACAAGGTCATCACCGGAGACGAGAACTCCGCTGACCAGATGGCGGCCTTCTGCAACAATTTCGACAAGGTCTGCACGACACTTTCGGCAAGCGTCATCTACTGTCATCACTTCAGTAAGTCCGCCAGCGAGGTTAGCAACAACTCAAGCGCAATGAACAAGGCCAGCGGGAGCGGAGTCTTTGCCCGTGACCCGGACGCGATGCTTTCCTTCACACAGGCAAAGGTTAAGAATCAGCCGGTCGAGGACAAGCGCACGGCGTGGATCGTGGAAGGCGCGCTGCGAGAATTCGAGCCGCTGGAGCCAGTGAAGGTATGGTTTGATTACCCGATTCACACTCGTATGGACGCCTCCGACGCCGAGGACACGACCCTTTATAAGGACGCTCCGAAGGATGAAAGATCAGCAACGCAAAAGACAGAGGAAGCGTTTTATATCCTTCGCGAAGATGAAAGCAAAGGGGTAGCCTTATTAGACCTAGCAGATTATCGAGGCGTTTCTGATCGTCAAATCCGAAAGCAAATTAAGGACATCAGGTGTCTTGAAATCGAAAATAATGTAGTTTTTGAAAAAGGAAAAAAAAGAAATAGTGAACATTGAAGTGAACATCAAATCATGTTCATTCATATATTCAAAGTGAACAGTGAACTGAACATGAAATCACGTTCACTGGAATGTTCAAAGTGAACATCGCAGTGAACATAAAAAGAGTTCACTTAAATGTTCCGAGTGAACATGAAAGTGAACATCCCCCTAAAGGGGTATATTCACTCGCGGCGTACGTGTTGAATAAACACCCCCGCTAAGGCGGGGTGTTCTATCAACACACGCAGGACGTTTCGAAAATTCAAAACAAAAAAACGGAGGAGAAAAATTGCAAAACGGAAATTTGAAATTTGAGTTTTTCATCCCGATGATCCCTCCGACAATCACGGCCCAGGAGAAGGGGATTGGACGCAAGGGGAATGGTAAGGCATACGTCTATACGAAACCGGAAGTCAGGGAGGCCGCCGACAGGATCCGGTGCCGGGTGCCGATGTGCAGCACTCCGATGCAGGGATCGGTCAGGCTGATCACGAAATGGCTCTACCCGACAAGGGACGTCAGGAAGAACGGATCCTACAAAGACACCCGGCCGGACACGGACAATGTCGAGAAGATGCTCAAGGACATCCTGACATCATGCGGGTACTGGATAGATGATGCGCAGGTGGCATCCGAGATAGTGGAAAAACTGTGGACTTATGGTTCACCTGGAATCTTCATCCAGATCGAGGCACTCAATGGATGAGCGGAAGACCAGGGAATGCTATGACATCATCTGTGATTGCTGGGCATTCATGAGGCGGCACGCGAAGGTAGAGGATACGGATGCCTACTGGAAGTCGATCGTCAACGAGTCCACGGAAATTTATCAGCAGCATGACAACAGCCAATTTGCAAAGCGGATCCTGCAAGACATCATACGGGAACTGCATGCGGAAGTAGAGGGAAAATGAATGAGGGTATATATCAGCGGACCTATTACAGGACATTTGGATTACATGGAAGAGTTCAACCAGGCAGAACAGATCCTGAAGATGCACGGATATGAAGTCATCAATCCGGCGGTCATCCTGAAGCCGTTACCGGAATCTACAACATGGCAGCAATACATGGACATCTGCATGGACATGCTGCGACAGGCTGACGCGATCTACGTCATAGGGGGATGGGATAACAGCAACGGAGCACGATGTGAGATGCGCAAAGCATTGGAACTGGGATTGCAGGTCCTGACGGAAAACAAGGTAAATTCCGAGATATCACGCCGGACGCATGAAAGGATGGAAGATGACTAGAGGACGCAGAAAGAAATATTACCGTGACTGCAGGAACTTTATCGCAAAAGGAGAATGCAGCGTCCTGACGCGTGAGGATTGTGCCGGATGCAGTTTCTACACGATTGACGTCAACTTTGCAAAGGACACTGTTCCGGAGCCTGAACCGCACGACGGATTCAATCCGACGATGTATGAAGGCGGAACGATGCGGATTCATGGAATTGAATGGGCGATGGAGGCGGGATGCCAATGATAGCCAGAGCGCATTCGAACGAAGAACATGCCGTCAAGGCACATAAAGACATGAGCAAGCTGACGGAGAAACACGCGATAGAGCACAAGCGGAAATACTGCCAGTATTGCATTTACGGAAAACTATGGAGCAGCCGGTCAGTCAAGGAAATGACGTGCGATTATCTGACCATGACAGGGAAGATGAGACCAATCAACTTCGAGGATTGCACCGGATATCGGAAGGAGACCAAATGAGCAAATATACGACAGAGGAATTGATTAAGTCAAACAGATTGTGTGCGAGTGGAGATTGCGGGAGTGAATGCTATTTTTATATTTACGATGAGTTTTGTCAAGATGAATTAAAAGCACATTCCGCTGAACGCCTTGAATCCCAGCAGAAGGAAATCGCCGAACTGAAGAAGCAGATAGCGGATTACGACCTTAACGGACAGATACGTGCAAGGGACGAATCCCTGAAGCGCAGAAAGGAGTGGAACGTCCTGCTGGAAGAAAAAATCGAAAAGCTGAAATGGGATAATGCCGCGCTTGAAGCAACCGTCGAGAATCAGCGGAAGCAGATATCGGAGACGTACACAGCGGAACAGTATCAAAAAGATGTTAACAGAATGTATGGAGTTGACGATGCGTTTGGTTCAAAGAATACACCTGAACAAATGAGAGAATGGGCGAAGTCTCATCCAGAACCTCCGAAGATTTCTAACGGAGATAAGTTCAGGGAAGTATTCGGAGATGGAACTTTGAATATCTGCTTTAAACCTAGAAATGTTAAGTGCAGTCATATCGGCGACATTGAGTGTGACGCTTGCGATTACGGAATCAACGGAGCGTACAAGCAACCATCAGACAAGTAAATCCTGCGGTGCCGTCTATAGCAATCGAGCGCAGAGAGTATTTGACGGTCAAATGTCCAACTAGTGCTATTAGGTCTAACAGTGATAGGGCCGCAAGGATAGCGAGAGGAAACAGCCGCAGATTAAGGAGAAAATTATGATAATTAAATTGCCGCATATAGACCCGATTGATACTTTAGAACTTCCGGATAATTTTGAAGAGAAGGTTAAATATTCATTTTCACAATTTACAAGAGGAACGTCAGAAAAATATACGTTCGAGGATAAACTTAGCTATCTTGATAATCTTAGAAAGTTTTTGCATCCGATGAGTGCAGACAAAGCTGTTAGAAAGCTTATTACCGATAGCGTCGAGTTCCAACTTGACGAATTTGATGAGCTTCCGAGTCAAGAAGACTACAACTGCTTAGATTTCATGGAAAGATGCTATGACGAAGGATTTAAGCCGTATTGCGATGAGTATGAGCCACACAGCAGTTCAAGGAACGACGAAACAAAGAAAGCAATTTTAAGAATTATCAAGATTGTTGTGAATTGGGAACGTGATTCTGTAAATGATGAGGCAACAGAATGAAGCGAGTAGCCGCAGATTAAGGAGAAATGATTATGGAATTATCGCAAATACGGGATAAGTTCACGGAACTATTGAAGATTGACGACATGAGCAAAGCGTCAGAAAAGTTAATGCTAATGCTGGGAAAAGAGCGCGATGCTTTCTTCGACGGATTCCTCCAATTCACAGGAGATTTAAAGAGCGATAATCTTCAGCCGATATTTCAGTATTACTTCGCTGACAGAAAAGAGAAGATGCAGGATTACACGCCACAGCCTCTTGCTAAAGCACTTTGCCGTATCGTGGGCGTGGAAGATGCGACTTCTTGCTACGATATGTGCGCTGGATCAGGAGCTCTTACAATTCAAGCTTGGAACATTAACAAGAATTTACACTTTATCTGTGAGGAATATGACGAAAGAGTTATCCCATTTCTGATTGCAAATCTTTCAATGCGGAATATCAACGGAATTGTAATTCATGGAGACGTACTGAGCGGTGAGAGATTCAAGGCGTGGAAATTAGAAGCATCGGACAAGCATTCAAAAATCACTGAAACTGAGTACCCGATGAAAATAAAAACTGACATCTGCATCAGCAATCCTCCGTACAACATGAAATGGTCACATCCTCAAATCGGAATGCTCGACGAACGATTTCGATTTTACGGAATGCCTCCGGAAAGCAATGCAAATTATGCCTTTGTGCTGACAGGAATGATGTCATCAGACAGAGCCGCATTTATACTTCCCAATAGCGTACTTACGACATCTAACAAAGACGAAAAGAACGTAATGGTCAATCTTGCAAGCAGCGGAAATATTAAAGCAGTTATAACCAACCCTGATGGAATGTTTGAGTCAACCGCAATTCCAACATGTCTGATGATGGTATCAGGAAAGCATGAAACAACGTTGTGCGAAATGATTGACTCAAGAAAAACCTTCGAAACGGAACAACGTGACCAGAACGGTCAATTTGGAGGAGCATCGCACGAAGGAAGAACTTACCACAAAGAAGTGAAGATATACACGGACGATATGATTCAGAACTTCGTAGACTGTATAAAAGAGAAAAAATCGATTCCTGAATTTTCTAAGCCGGTAAGCATGGACGAAATCAAGAAGGAAGAAATTCTCGTTCCGGCAAGGTTCATTGAACTTGTGGAAAAAGAGCAAATACACCGCGACTATTCAGAAATTGCAAAAGACCTAAACGAGATTGTGAAAGAGAAGAATTGCCTGAAGCTCACAATCAATGAAAACGTGGCTCGATCGCTAGGACTCGACAAAAGGATTTACCAGATACAGGAAAATGATGAAGGATTTCAAACACTCATGGAAAAACTGTCCGGATGCCGAATTGAAAAGGACAATTACATCACGTTTACGAAGAACAAAAACGAAATGACATTTTCGAATAATAGCAAAGAGTTTCTGTCAGACATTCTGATTATGATTTTCAACCAGTGGAAGTTAAGAATACATTATCTGAACGATAAAGAAAATTTATATCTTGCTGAAATGCGGGATGCACTTCTTCCAGATTTGATGTCTGGGAAAATCGATTTAACAGCATAAAGGAATGAGGTAACCGAATGAGCGAAGAAATTAGAGATTGCCATTATTGCGGATGGGCTTTCTGTGAAAGCAAAGATTCGGATGTGAATTGTTATGTTGAAGATGACACATATTATGACAACCACGTAAAAGATTCAAAAGAAGCAGAGCAATGCGAAATGTTTGATTATAACGATACTTTTCCGAAGTGGTGAGAGAGAGGTAACCGAATGAAGCGAGTAGAAGGAACGCCATGACGAATGAAGAAGCAGTTCGCATTATGATAGCTCACCAGCGCGCGCTTGAGGATGACACAGCCATTTTCAGCGATAAGATGCAGAAGGTTATAGCCAAAGATGACGAAGCGTTCAGAATGGCCATCAGCGCATTGGAGCGTGACAGGTGGATTCCGGTTACGGAGAGACTGCCGGAAAACAAAATAAATCCGATGACGCATGATGCTTATGAATATCAATGCACAGCGAATTTTGGAGATGAAACAGACGTTAGATGCTATAAGTTTTGGAACGGACATTGGTGGCATGGCTCTGGGAATGTTGACGAGTATGTCACGGCATGGAAGGAAAGGTCGGAACCGTACCATCCGCAGGAACTTAAATATGCCGATGCAGATACCGCACAATGCGGATTGCAGCCGGCAACATGAAAGCGGTGAGGGATATGAAAGATGATGTCCTGAAATGGATATGCGAACAATCAGCTGCGATATGCAACCACCCTGATGTATTTTCCTGCACATGGATAGCTAAAGGGATACGCGAAAGTGTCTATAAGGTCAGAAAGTACATGAAAGAACTTGAATCTGATGGATACGTCAAAAAAGATCATGAGGGCGGTATTAGCGACTGGACAAGCGAAATTTATTGCATCCATGGATATTCTTTGACGGAAAAGGGATGCGAACATAAATACTACAAGGACGCATACGACAAAGATGTTGAATGGTGGGATAAACATATACGGGAAAGCGAGGGAGAATATGAGCAATGATCATAAATATCCAGTATATATGTCTTTAAAGGCAATATCTGAAATCGTAGCATGTTGCAATCTGCTCGGAACTAATTTAGACGTGAACTTTATCTCAAATGGTAAAGATGCGGGAAATATATTGGTATCAACTGTCGAGGAGGGAGAACATGAGCAGAGAGATTAAGTTCAGAGTATGGGATTTATTCTATCCAGGAAAGATGTACCCATGGGATGAAATCAAAACCTTTTTATTTTAGGATTTGATGATTTTTATGAGCCGAACAATATTTGGATGCAGTACACCGGACTTCACGATAAGAACGAGAAAGAGATTTATGAGGGAGACATTTGCAAGGCTTTGCTGTTTGGATATGAGCAGTTCGTTGAGGTGTACTGGGACGATGATATGCTGAGATTTAGAGCAAAGAATAAACGTGGAGCGACTGATCTTTCTTCCTACCATGATGATGTTGAAATCGCCGTTTGCGGAAACATCTATGAGAACCCTGAACTGTTGGAGGGAGAACATGAGCGAACTGATTGACACGATAGACAGAAAGCGTCTTATAGCGGAACTTGAAGAAAGCAATAAGGCACATGCACAAAATAGCCGGGAGCAATCATTGCTTGACAGAAATATTCAGATCGTTAAGAATCAGCCGAAAGCAGACAGTAAGGTATATGCACATTGGAAATCCATGCCAAAGCATCATGGATTTGAAGAAACAGACGAATTGTATGGTGAAGTGTTTCAATGCTCTAATTGCGGAGAAACAATGATCGGACAATGGAATTTATGCCCTTACTGCGGAGCTTGCATGGATGAGGACAAGGAAAGAGAGGATGCGAATGAACGTAAAGCAGCTATTCCAGGAAGTACGTCATTCTCAGAGAGAGCTGGATTCACTTTCAGAACAACTCAGAAGAATTGATACATGGTCGAAGTCATCAACATATGAGATCAAGAACGTGGTTGTGCAATCTTCAGTGAGCAGGAATAAAGTTGAAGACGGTGCTGTAACCATGATTGACCTACAGAATCTTATTTCTGAGATGATAAGATCCATAGCATATAAGCAATGGTACTCGAATCTGATCATAGGCAAGATATCGGACGAACGATATCGGACAGTACTTAGATGCTATTATCTTAATGCAAATTCATGGACAGTAACAGCTGCGTTCATGCATTATGATCCGGACTATATTAAAGAACTCGGAAGGAATGCGCTGGCTGCAGCACAAGAAGCGTCAGAACATCTTACTGTTTCTTATCACAATTCATGATATTGTGTAAGCTGAGAAAGAAGGACAGGGAGCAGAAACCCCGTCCTTTTTTCTTGGCCTTCTTTAACCTTTGGCAGGTGCGGCAACCCTCATGACCGTGCCTGCCTTTGTCATGAATGGGAGGGAATGAGATGCCGATCTTCAAGCACTGCAGCAGATGCGGCCGCAGGATCCCGGAAGGTACCAGCTGCCCCTGCATGGATGCGTACAAGAAGGACAGGGACAAGGATTATGACCTGCACCGAAGGGACAAGAAGAGCACGGACTTCTACAACGATGGAAGATGGAAGGCGACGCGCCGGTACATCCTGGATCTCGATGGGAACATCGACGTCTATCTATACATGACGACGGGAGAGATCAAGGTGGCCGACACTGTACATCACATCATCCCCTTGAAGGATGACTGGAGCAAAAGATACAGGGAAGACAACCTGATGAGCCTCCATCATGATACGCACAGCCTGATCGAGGACCGATACAAGAAGGACAAAGCAGCCGTCATGACGGAATTGCAGAGACTGAATCTGCGCTATCGCCTGACCCATGGGGCGGTCGAAAAAGTTTGAGCAACAACGCAAAAC